>Ga0256847_1000723_pt1 | contig 19486 bp, 11 predicted proteins | sample TeddybearmetaG_FD_189099 | JGI IMG/M metagenome (GOLD analysis project Ga0256847, IMG submission 189099) | Hydrothermal vent microbial communities from East Pacific Rise, Pacific Ocean - Teddybear | ecosystem: Environmental > Aquatic > Marine > Hydrothermal vents | place: Pacific Ocean: East... | reverse complement strand
ACCCAAATGATAAGGCTTCTGGTACAACCATACCTGCACCTTCATGCGAGGGGAAAATAAAAGCGGATGATTTTTTAAATAATTGCATTAATTTATCGCGTTCTATCCATTCTATAAATTTCACATATTTTTGAATGTTTTCTTCTTGGGTTAATTTTTTATAGTTATTTATTTCTGGACCACTACCAACAATTATGAGTTCACAGTTGTTTTTTTCTTCTGAGAGTGTATTTAAAAAAGAAGCAAATGATGATATACTTAAATCGTATCCTTTTAAAGGCACTAATCTTCCAGCTGATATTAATGTGAATTTTTCGTTATTTTTATTCTCTTGATAACCAAAATCTTCTGATGCTACTGATGGAAAAACAATATGTTTGGTGGTTTTTAAATTCAGCATTTTTGGTACTGAAGAATTCATTGCATAAATAAATGATGCGTTCTTTACCGTTTTTTTAAGTGAAATGGAATATTTCCAAAAATAATTTTTTATCAACCAAGTTAATCGGTCTTTTATATAGTATTTTATACTATAGTTTTGTAAATATTGTTTGGGGATTAATGGGTGATGTCCTATTGGCCCCCATACAAAGGGTTTGTTTAGTTTCCATAAATAGCTTGGTGTCCAATCATTATGAAAATTCAAGTTATGTGCAATATCAAATTCAATATTTTGCTTTTTTATAAATTTTACAATTCCTTTTTGCCAAAGCCAAAAATAGAGGATTGCACCTCTGCTGCCTTTTTTCCAGAAGCGTTGCCAAGATGGTAGATCAAAATACAGAAATTGAATGTTTTTATATTGCTCATTTGGATTATTAAGCATATATTTTTCAATATGTATTTGATTGTTTTCTCTTGTTATGGCAATTACTTTATGAAATCTGGAAATTTGCATGATATAATTCCATCCCATACCATCTTCAGACCCTTTGTTAGGGTTTACGGCATAGGTGCTTACTAATATTGTCTTGTTCTTTTTCATTATCTGTTTTTTAATAATTTTGCAGGTACTCCGCCAATAATGCTATTAGCTGGAAATGATGTTGTGATTACTGCACCAGCAGCAATGATGCTACCATCTCCAATTTCTACACCGTCTAAAATGGTTACTTTACTGCCAATCCAACAATTTTTACCAATTTTGATTCCTTTTCTGTTAACACCTTGATTTCTAATTACTGCTGTTATATCTTGATAATTATGATTTTCAGGATGACAACTTAAATATTGACCTACAATACAATCATTGCCAATTTCTAATCCTCCGGCACCACCTAAATATGCAAATTCACCAATGCCAACGTTATTTCCTATTTTGATAAACTCACCTATATCATTAAGTGAGGTTGAAACTATGACTCTACTATAAGCACCTAGACTTACATTGTTGCCAAAAAAAATACCTTGTTTTGCTAAAGCACTTATGTAAACATTATTGCCCAATTTTAAGAATTTTCCGAAGTGGATTTTTGAAACATTAAAAAATATTACATTTCGTCCTAATAAGGCCCCTTTGGGTTTTTTTAAATAAGCGAAAAATCTAAAACCTCTCATCATATTCCAAAATTGATTCCAAATAAATTGTACTAAGGCTGTATTATTCAATGCCAGGTCAAATTGAAATTGAGGGTTTCTTAACTGTATTATTTTTTCAATGAATATTTTCATTCTAGGCAATTTTAGAGGTTACTTCAGTCATAATAATGTCAACAGTATTCTTTAAATTGATATTTTCTATAGCGATATATCTTTTTGATGACTTGCTGTCAAATTTTTTAAAGAGGGTTAAATAATCATTTGTTAGTGATTTTATGGTCTCTTTGTTGAGTTCTTTTTTTCGAGATAGAATCACCTCAGCATCAGCATATAAAAACGCATTGATATCTGGTTTTAAAAGAAACTTATAGCCGAGTTTTGAAATGCTTTTTGGAAGTTGAATATTGCTTCTTCTGCTGTCATTTATAAAATCGAAATAGTATCTATCGTACAGAACGACTTTTCCTCTTAGTACATATTTAAAATAAATATAGAATTGCCCAAATAAATAGTCGGTGTAGTAATACGTAAAACGCAATAGAGAACTCAGCATACTTGTGTTAGTGCCTTGTCTTGGTAATTTATTAATTACATCTTGTTTTGCTTTTTCTTTTCCCTTGGTCCAAACACTTAAAATAGGTAGGAGTGAGGGTCTGTGCCTTATAACGACTACTTGTTTACGTAATTTTTTTTCTACTTCTAATTTAATATTTTCAATAACGGTAGATTTGCCAGCACCATCAACACCACTAAAAGTAATTATGATACCTTTTGAGGTGAAAAATTGTTTTAAACTGTCTATAACATAATGATAACTATTTGCTATTCTGTTGAAGTGTTTATTCTCTTGTTTATTTTTTAAATGATTAACTAAGCGTTCTTTTTTTGTATCATCATCTAAATAGTTACAATACAATATATTATCTAAAGTATTATTCTTCGTTGCCAATAGTTGTTCATACGCTTTATATTTAGAAGGGATTTTGGCATTGTTTAGACCATAAAACAACCCAATATACCTTACTTTATCTATCAGCCTCATTTGTTTTACTCCAAATGAGTTTTTGCATGACTTTTTAATTATTTTTTTAGCATTTAACATTACTATAGATTTTCTTTTGAACTTCCAGATTAAGTCTAAGCTAAGTAAACTATCATCGTTTAAAAAAACCTGAACAGATGCCATAAATGATTTTTTAACTACCTGTGTATGAATGGTTAATGAATGGTGTTTTAAATAATCAAGAATAATGTTAAGATCCTTTTTTTCAATACTTAAATCTATATCAGAATATTCGCTGAGTTTGTTGGGTGCACTATTTGGAAATTTAATGGCAGCATAATTCTTATGATATAAAAAGTCAAAAGTATCTAATATCAATAATCCTCTATGAGATTCTGTATGGCCAACACATTCGCTTATTGCATCATTCCAAGTATGTAATAGCCAGTAAACTTGTGTATGCCAGCTAGATTGTTCGGCATATAGTTGTAAATGAGATACTGTATTTATTAATAAATACATTTTAAGGTATTCTTCTATAGTATCATGATTATTTTTTGACCATAGCGAAAATAGCTCGGGAGTAATGCTATTATTAATTCCTTGTTTAATTTTTTTCCATGGATTTCTGTCGACTAAAATACCTTGTTGTATTATAAAATGAAATGCATCAAAGCCTACAGGTATTTTTTGTCTGGAAAGTTCCCAATCATAAATTGCTAAACTATTATTTTTTAAATACATATTCCATGGTGTAAAATCACCATGTGATAAACCAACTATTATTTTATTATTTTGAATGGTATCTGCTAAAAGACGTAATTTTTTTACCAATCCTTTTGGTATTCTTTGATCTGTAGTTTGCTCTAAATGTTCTAATTTTTGGATTGTTTCATTATAAACAGGTACTTTATAAATATCTATTTCTTGACTGGTACCGGCATAAATTTCACTTAAAGCATTTTGATGTGCTTTGATAAATGTTGTATTTCTTTTTCCATGAGCAGAAATATCTTGTAATTTCAATACCTTTTCTTGTAGCATTTTACTCGTAGGTATCGTAAATTTTTTAGGTGATTGTTTCGAAAGTTTTTCTAAAGTGTTTCTTTCATTTTCAATAAGTGAAATTGATTTTGTGGTATTGGCTATTTTATAAAATGATGTTTCTGTTTGGTTTTTTTCAAAAACTAAGAGTTTATTATTTGGACCAACTGTACCAGTGAAAAGAGCCCAATTTGTATTAGAAATATTTATGATAGACCGCCTACTATTGTTTTTGTAATAAACAGTTTTTGTTTTGAAAATCTTTTTTTGTAATCTTAATTTAAAAATCAATTTAATTGCAAAAGCGAATAGCATTGCTCTAAAAGTTGAAAGGGAATAAAATTTCAAGAATAGAGGTTCTTTAGCATTGGAATTGCAGATCCAACGTGGCGATCCATCTCGATTTTTAATAATTAAAAGATTGGTAGATTGACTTTCTGATTGTTTTTTAGTTAGTTGAATGTTTAAACTTTTAAAAATGGTTTTCATAAATTCTTTTTTATAAAGCATTTAATTCAAACAGGCTGCCAAATTTATAAACTATTAAAAAACAGTAAGTTATATATTTTAAGGATTGACTGGAACTCCATATTTTGGAAAATAATTTCCATTTTGGAAAATGACTAGTTTTTAATAGCAAATAATTCTGGTCTTCTTTTAATAAGAAAAATTAGTTCTGCAGGAGTAATTATTTTATTTTGTTTAAAGGATATATAGATTATAATAAGTTGATAAAATAAAATACCATAGTTAGATTCTCCATAAACACCAAATTCAGTAAAGGAGTTAATAAAGAGAGGAATCAACAAACTATAGAGCATTAATTTTTTTTCTTTATTTTCTTTTGAAATTCCCTTGAATGTAAAAATAATTTGAAAAATTACTATGGTTAAGCCCACAAAACCTAGGTTCATTAACACTTGCATAAACGTATTATGTGTCATTTTTCCAGGATATGTGTGAGTGCTTTGAAAATATTCTTTATAATCTATTCTCATAAAACCAAAGCCTAATAGAGGTTCTCTTGGTAATCCTTCACTTATAAGTGCTTTCCAAAATGGTAATCTACCAGTCATACTCATTACTTCTTCTAATCTACTGGAATCACCGTCTTTTAAAATTATTTTATTTACTGCAATTGGGGCAATTACTAACATCCCAGCAACAATTATTATTTTTAGTTTTGTATTTGAAGATTGTTTTAAATGAAATCCAATAATAATAAATGCACCAATCAGTGAAGACCTAGAACCAGTAGCATACAAGGCGTAAAAAAGAATTAGTAATTTAAAAATTGTCCATTTCTTTTTATGACCTCTATAAAAATCAAAAATAAGACCTGAGACTCCTAAGCTTGCTAACATACCTAATTCATTAGGATTCATCATATAGCCTCCTAAGCGAGCTTCTTCGCCACCATGGGTCAATCTAAAAAAAACATCTGGATTCACCCACATTCCTATTACAAAAATAAGCATTATTGCGAATGCCGAATTACCCAAAAGGTTATAAAGCCTTGTTGTGTGTTCTGGAAAATACTCGTCTAATAAATAGATACTTTTGATAAAAAAATAGCCAAAAACTAAGGTTTGTGAAGTCATAAACCATTGTAATGCACTATATCCGGGGTTTGTACTCCATAAAAACGACATGAATCCTAACATTAAATAGAACCCGTAGAACAGAGGTGAGAGTGTATTTTGCCATTTTAAGGAATCTACAGCACCGTAATTAATGATTTTTTTATAGACTAGATATGAAGAAAATAACACCCCCATTCTACCAAGAACTTTAATGGCTCTTGTAATGATGATATTTTCGCTCCAAGTAAAAAAGCAAGCAATCATTAAAAATAAAATAACCAATAAATAGATATTTATTTTTCTTAGAAAAATACTATGGTCTATATGTAAATTTCCAGTTTTCATGTATATAGAACATTAAATTCATTGATAACTTTTTTCCAATTGTATATTTTTTTAACCATTTCTTGGCCATTTATTCCTAGTTGGGTGAGTTGTCCATTTTCTTTTTTCTTATATAAATCTAAAAAGGCTTTTGTCAAAGCATATTTATCTTCATTATTTATTACGATTCCTGCATTTGTACTCTCTATGCTTGTACCCATATTTGTTGCTTTTGTAACAGCTACAGGTATTCCTAAATCACATGCTTCTAAAACAGATGTAGGTAGGCCTTCATTACGTGATGAATGCACAAAAACATCCATTTGTTGCATCAATTTAATTTTATCTTCACCGAACTGTTTACCCCAAAGAGTAGTTTTTTTGCTTATATTATTCTTTTTAATAAGGTTTTCTAACCTTACTTTTTCTTCGCTGTCACCTATAATCCAAAGTTTTGCATTTGATCTTCCTTTTTGAAATTCTTTAAATGAATTGACTAATAAGTCTAAACCTTTAGTATAGATATCTAATCGCCCAACGAAACCGATGACAAAATCTGTATTGTTAATCTTTTCGACACTTGTTGTTTGGGTAGCCTCAAATCCATAAGGAATTAATTCTGTTTTAGAATTTTTGTACATTTTTTGAAGTCCAATGATTTCACTTTCTCCTATTAAATGTATTTTATACGAATTATTTAAAACCGTCCTTTCAAATAATTTAAAATAAACCTTTTTAATCCATTTACTACGTTGCATAGCAATGGTGTTATATGCTCCATGCGGAGTTATTATATACGGTATTGAATGTTTGTTTAAAAAGTAGCTTAAACTAAAATAGGTTAGAATCCAGCCTCCATGAAAATGAAAAATTACATCACTTTTTTTTGTGAGAATTGCTTTTTTTAATTTTTTATCTAACACAAAGGTGTTTTTATTTGCTTTAAACAAACGTGTTTCAAAATCGCGTTTTTCATAATTATGAGTTAACTCTTTGGTGATTCCCCAGATAGATACTTTTTCTCCGAATTCAAATTGTTTACTAACCAATTGATGAACTACTTTGTTAACACCGTTCATACGGTTTGGATTGGCTTTTCCTAATATTAAATGTATTATTTCCATAGTGAAAAGTTATTTTTTTGTAAAATATAAAACCAGTAAGAAATTACTAGTATTTGTGAAATAGCTAGCCCTAAGATAACACCAGTTAATTGCCATTTTTCAAGAATGTAATTAAAAGAAAGCATGCTAAAAGCAAAGGAGATAAGGTAACCAATAAAAAAATTCTTGTTTAATATTAATACACGAATTGCCATTCTAATAGGATAACCAATAAAAATAAAGAAGTATAAAATTGCCATTCCCTTTACTACATAATCATAAGGAGCATATTCTTCTCCGCCGGCTAAAACAATAATTGGTTTTGAAAAAACGAATAGTATTGCTAATATGCCTCCAAAAGGTATAGCGGTTTTTATACTTGTAGCTCGTATGTATTTTTTTGCTTGATTACGTGATTTTACTAATAATTTTGATGTTTGAGGGAGTAAATAGTTTTCGAAAGTTTGTAACAAAATATTTAATACGCCAAATAAAGACTGAACAAATCTAAATACACCAAGCATTTTTAATCCTAAAAATACACCAGAAGCAACTACAAATAAATTGCTAGACCACCATTGAACAATAGCAGTCATAAGCAACCATTTTGATTGATGGTAATGAATTTTTAAATAGTCTTTTGTTATTGTTTTAGTAATTAATTTTGGCTTGATAAACAGTATGCCTAGTAGAATGGCAGGAATATATCCCAAACCTAAATATAGTAAAGTTTGGCTTAATGATATTTCAAAGTTTAGCAACGCAATTGTTAATATACTTATGTGTAAGGTTGCAACGATAAAATCTAAAATAAACGCTTTTTTTACTTGTATTTTTGCTAAAAATAATTTTCTAAAATAATCATGTGTAACAATACCAAAGGTTAAAGCTAGCAACTCAATTGTTAAATTATTATATGATTTAAAAAACGGAATATTCAATTTTAAGGCAATAAATAATAGTATTGAAATTGCTATTACTGAAACTATGAGTAAAAAAAAACTAAAAGAAACATACGATTTTTTATCTTTTATACTTGAAATCGTAACTTGTAACGGTTGCATTATAATGGCATTTAACATGCTAATAACTAAATGTATAAATAGAATAACAGAAGCGTAAATTCCAAAATTGGATAAACCTAAAATTCTTGTCAACAATAAAGTGGTTATAAAACTATTGCCACTAAAAACTACTTGGTCTAAAAGAACCATGTATTTTTTATTAGTAGCTATTATGTGAAATAATCTTTTCATTAGTTGTGTATTCTTCTTTTAATTTTTTTAAGCATTGGTTTTACAACTAAAATTATTTCTTTTATTAAATTTGGGTTGTAAGCAAATCTGTTCAATACAAAATACATCGGTTCAAGTTTAAATTCTTCTTTTAAAAGGTCTACTTCAATTATTTTGTTAGCTGGCGTTAAACGTGTATCTAATACCACTAAATTGGTTGTAGCAACACTCATCATTAATATTGATTTTTGACTGTTGATCTTTTCGTTCAACAGGACCACAACCTCATAATTTTCACCTACTTCTTTTATATAAGCTTGCATCATCTCTTTTGTGAAATGATTGAATTTTGGATCGGTTAAACTTAGGATGTCTAAATTGTTGTTTGTTGTTATTTCATTTGTGTTATTTTTTACTAGTTCTAGTTCATTATTAACATCTAATAAAAGTATTTTTCTTCTTTGACTTATTAGTGCTTTAGCAAGATGCAATGCGTTAAAAGATGCACCTTGATCTAGGTCGAAAGAACTAAAGCATAATATTTCTTTGTCTTTTATTATTTTTTTTACCTCTAATTGAATGGCTAACTTTAAGAAATAATTTTTAATTGTCTTGGTATCTTTTAGTCTTGGTGTTAGTGCGGTAATGGTTATTAATGAATTAGATTCTATGGTGTGTTTGTCATTTACTTTTGCTTTGAGTAAATGCACTATAAAAATGAAAGCTAATGCCATAAACATAGCAAGTAAAACGGATACAATTTTTATTATTGATCTATTAGGAGAAATAGGCTTTTTTGGTATTTCGGCATGAGTTATTATTCTATGAAACGCAATTTTAGCAGCTTGTGCAATTTCTGCTTCCATTTTTTTCTCATTCAAAAAATTATATGATTGTTGATAAATGGCAAATTCACGATTCAATATTTTAAGCATTTTTTCCTTTTCAGGGACACCTATAAATGATTTTTTAGAGACCGTAATTTTATTATTCAAACTGTTAAATTGGACCTCTAAACTTCTACGGGTATTACTTATGCTTTCGGTAAGATAACTGGTTAAGTCTTTTATTTTGCTTTCAACGACTTTAATTTTTTCATGTTCAGGTGTATAAATAAGTAATAAATCTCTTTTTTCAGCCTGTAGGGTTTTAATTTTTTTAACCATTTCGGTAGATAATAAATCTGTAAAAGCCTCAAAATTGGGTGCTAAATCAAGAAAATTATCTTTTCCGTTTTGGATATATTTTTCTAATTTTTTAATAGATTCAAGTTTCATTTTAAGATTAATTTGTTGAATCTCAAATTGAGCAACTTGTCGTAGATTGGTTTCTGTTTCTTGCTTAATGTTAATAATTCTTTTATTATCTCTATAATTTTGAATATTTTGTTCTGAATTAGTTAACTTATCTAAAACAACAGCAATTCTACCTTCAAGAAAGTTTACAGTAATATTGGCAGCTTTATACTTATTTTCAATATAATCTGTAATGTATATTTCAGTAAGTTTATTCGATAATTTTGCAGTTTTGATTTGATTGGTAGATTTAAAACTTATTCTGATAATAGGGACGTCTTTGTCTACTGAAGAAATGTCTAAATTCTTTTTAATTTTACTAATCAGTTTTTGTCTACTATGAATTTGAAATTGGTAATCACTTATTAAATCAAGTTTAGGATTTTGTAATAAAAATGTATCATTTAAAGAAATGTTTAATTCTATGTTAGGTAATTTTACACTATTATTTAGCGTCCCTTTATAAGTTTCCCCATTTTCTTTATTGAAAATTTCAAAATTATTTTGATTTAAAATCTTAAGATCATATAATTTATCGTAAGCCTTTTTTGTAATATTTTTGTACTTTATTTTTATCGGTGATTGCTTATATAACTCGACTGTTTTTAGTTTTCCTTTTCTAAAAATTTCTAGATCAAAATCTAATTCATTTAATACTTTATCAAGTAGTATCTCAGATTTTAACACTTCAATTTCTGCAGCTATTTTATTAGAGGTAGCAAATACATCAAAGTCTTTAAATAAATTACTGCTTGGCATTCCTTCACTTATGTCTGCCAATTTTATTTTTGCGGTACTTTCGTACATTGGTGTAACATAATTGAGGTATTTTTTTGCAACAAATAATCCTATTATCATTGTTAGAATTATCAATGGTAAACCTCGTAAATACGGTTTTAATGCCCTAAAATTTTCTTCCATTAGTTTAAATATTAAAATAAGCCTAAAATAATTGATGCAGCAGTTATTGTTGTTGTAAATGGTATTATTGTAGCGATTCTTTTATCAAACATTTTATTCTTTTTTGAAGGTATAGCAACAACATCTCCAGGATGCAATTGAATGTTCTTTTTAAAATAATTCCCTGATTTTGTTATATCAATATTGGCAATTAACACATGCTCTCCTTCTTGTCTTAGCACTTTTATGTATTTCTTATTTGCGTAAGTATCAAACCCATTGCAGCGTGCAATAATTTCAAACAGTGTGTTTTGATCTTTATCAACTTTTATTACCTGAGGATTTTTTACCTCACCTAACACGGTAATTTCTTTGTTAAGAATTTTTACATCGATTATTGGATTTACAAGCCATTTAGAATGTTTTTGTTTTAGCATTTTTTTTATTTCAATTAAGGTTTTGCCTGAAATATTTAGAGTGCCTAATTTTGGCATCTCTACATTGCCTTCAGAATCAACCATTAACCATTTTCCGTATACTTCGTTAGAGTTATATATGCCATAGATAGATCCAACACTAAGTTCATCTTCACCCCAAACACTAATACTTATTTTATCATCCCTCTTGATTTTATATTGGTAGTTAGGGTTGTAAAAAAAAGTACTGTCTAATTTTGTTATACTTATTTTTTGTTCTTGTTTTGACTCCATCAAAATATTGGTTGTCTTACACGATGAAAAAAATAATATAGCTAAGGATAAAATAATGAGCTTTTTCATTCATAAAAATTTAAATATTGATTTTAAAAAATTTGGTTTCGATCTCTTTATTAAATCTTTTACTTTAATAATTTTTTCAAGAACTTGTTTGATCTCATTTTCATCATTATCTCCTTTTTGTAAATAATCAAATGCGCCATGTTTTAAGGTGTCAATAGCCGGTTTAACTTCTTCTTGGCTAGATATCATTACAACATAAATGTTTGGGTCGTATCGTTTAATTTTCTTTAAAACGTCATATCCAGTTAGTGTATCCATTTTATAATCTAAAAAGATAACATCCGGTTTTTCATTTAATTTGTTTAAACATGCTGTGCCGTTTTCATACTTGGTTACACTTTCAAAACCTAAATTGTGTGTTATTTGTTTTAAAATTTCCAGATAGAATGGATCATCATCCACTATAAAAATTTTTAACTCCATTGACTGACTCATAATAGTTTTTTTATTGTTTTGGGAGTATAAATCGATTTGCATGCCAACAAGTTAAAAACTTGATAATCAATTATATAAATTAAAAAAAAGAAGATTAATTTTCCACGAAAGGGAGAGTTTTCCAAAATTTGGAAAGGAAGTATTATTTTTTCAATTCAAAATCTTGTATGTTTTGAATGACCTCATTTAATACAAGAGTAACATTATTGACTAATTTACTAAGTAGATGGATTGGCTTTTCTTTTTGATCAAAATTTTCAATTTCTACAATATCTTCAGTCAAGATTCCAATTCTCATATTGATTAAGCTTGGTTTTATTCTATGTATAATTTTTTTTACACCTTCAATATCTTCATTATTGAGCATTTCATTCATTTTGTTTAACGAATCAGGAACTGTATCAACGAATAAATGAAGCATTTTTTGAACAAAATCCTGATTTCCTCTACTCATTTCATCTAGCTTACTTAGATTATAATTAATAATATTTTTATCTGATATTAAGGACTCATGATAGTGTTTAACCAAAATTTTGAATAGAAGATGTTCTTCAAATGGTTTTGTAATATAATTATTCATTCCATTAGCTAAACATAGATCAATTTCAGATTTAAAAGCATTGGCAGAAAGTGCAATAATTGGAGTTTGTATTTTTAGTTCATTACGTATAATCTTAGTGGCATCTATACCGTTCATAACAGGCATTTGTATGTCCATCAAAATGATATCAAAGCATTCTTTTTTTAATAATTCTATAGCTTCAATACCATTTACAGCTTCAACAACTTTAATATCCCAAGATTTTAATGAATTACTTGCAACAAACCTGTTCATTTCGTTATCTTCAACCAAAAGAATTTTTGCATTTTCTAACGATTTATTTGTATCGAAAGAGCTTTTGCCCTCAACTTTTGAAATATCTCCAATGGGTAGTGTTAAGTTCACTTTAAATTCGGAACCATATCCTTTTTTACTTGTCGCTTCTATGTCGCCACCCATTAATTCTATTAAGTTTTTAGTGATAAATAAGCCTAAACCTGTACCCCCAAATTTTCTTGAAATAGATTGGTCTTCTTGTTGAAACTTCTTAAAAATTTTAGTCAGATACTTTTCATCCATTCCTATGCCAGTATCCCTAACAATAAAATTCAATTCTTGTTTTTTTGTGGATTTTCGCTTTCCAATACAACTAATAATGACTTCTCCTTTTTCTGTAAATTTAAGAGCGTTTCCTGTCAAATTAATTAAAATTTGACGAATACGTGATTCATCTGCTATAAAAGCTTTAGAAACATTCTTATCGATATCAGCTTTTAAAATAATGTTTTTGTTTCCAATTTGCGGTTTAAGTATAGAAACAACATCATTGATAAGTTCTTGTAGACTAAAGTGTTCGGAGATTAGACTTAATTCTCCAGTTTCAATTTTTGTTATCTCTAAGATATTGTTTACTACAGATAAGAGATGTTTAGAAGCATTCATGGCACTATCCAAATACCCCATTTGCTTTTTCGACATTTGTTCTTTATTTAATTCTCGAATCATGCCTATAATTCCATTGAGGGGAGTTCTAATCTCATGACTCATATTGGCTAAAAATTGACTTTTTGATTTATCAGCAGTTTCTGCGATTGTCTTAGCACCTAAAAGGTCGTTTTCCAGTTTTTTTAATTTTGAAATATCAGTCTGAAAAGTAACGAAATTTGTTATTATTCCTTTGTTATCTATAATGGGAGAAATATCAATCAATGCCCAAAAGTTATCCCCATTCTTTCTTTTATTTAATATTTCTCCTGTCCATTTATTGCCTTTTAAGACGGTATTCCAAATTTGACCATAGAATGAATCTGAATGCCCTCCTGACTTTAGAAGGTTTATTTTCTTCCCAATAGCTTCTTGTGCATTATATCCACTTAATTTTTCAAAAGCAGGATTTACAAATTCCATTATGCCATTAACACCTGTAATGACTATTGATAAAGAGCTTAGCTCAACAGCAGTAGAAAGTTTAAGAATACTCTTTTGGGCAACTAGTAATTTTTCCTGATTTAATGCATTTTTTAACCTACTTGATGTCAAATTAGCGATAGTTTGAAATTTTTTTAAATGTGATTTAGAATAATAATTCCTTTCTGGATGCTCTGAATCAATTACACCAATAACATCACCATCTGCAATAATAGGAACTGTAATTTCAGAGAGTTTTATTTCACAGTCAACTATATATCTATCATCCAGTGAGGTATCAATGATTAATTCACTTTTACCGGACTTGGCAACGGAACCTACAATCCCTTTACCAATAGGAATCACTATAGGATTTTTAATGGCTTTGTTAGCTAATTGTTTTGGGCCATAAGCAGCTCTTTGAATTAAATTTTTCTTTTTATCATCAAAAAGGTAAATAATACAATCAACGGCTCCAACTTCTTTGATGAGATTGTCAGTAACTTCCCATATAATTTCATCAATAGTATTCTGTTTTAAAATTTTACTTGCAAAGCGATTAATTCCTTCTAAATATTTTTCATTCTCTTTAAGGCTTTTGATAATCTTCTTATTCTCAAGATCTAAATATCGAAGTTTACCTTCTACATTTTTCTGCTTAGTAATATTGCTAAAATGGATGTTAATGTATTTATTTTTTACAGATAGTCGAGCTGTTGCTAAATAGATTTGCTCTCCAGCATTAATTTCGAAGGTTTTGATAAGGTGCTTCGGATTTAATTTTCTGCCTAGTATTTTATATATTTCTTGCTCAGTATTTATACTATTATCAAGGGTAGTGCTACTAATTCTTTTAAGTATTTCTGCAGGTTTATTTTTGAGGACTATTTCACCTTTCAGATTAATTCTAACCACAGGATTAGGATTCTGAAGTGGAAATAGTGCCATCTCTTTAAGTTCATTTGCAGCTTCAGTTCTCTCTAATGCGTTGGAAAAACTGTTTCCAAAACTTTTCATTACAGACAATTCATCTTTTGACCAATGCCTCTCTACAGTAAAATTGTCATAACCAATAAACCCCCAAAAATTATTTTTTAAAAAAATGGGAGCAACTAGAACAGATTTGACATCGAATAAATCAAATATTTTTTTTGCGCTTGAATTCCCTTTTATGTGTGAAACAGTAATCTCAAAAGGCTCTCTTTTGTTTATTTGGTTTAAGAAATTTGAGAAAGTAGTTAAAGGAATGTTTTGTAGCTCGTTATAAAAATCTTGAAAATTTATATTATTTTTAGTCCATAGATAACTTAAAGAGGTGATTAATTTATTTTCATTGCTAATGTCATTTTTAAAAAGGTAGGTTCTATCTACATTTACAGCTTCTCCTAATATGTTTAAACTTTTATTAATAGCATCGTTTAAATTTGTGTTTTTGATCAATTCATCGGTTGCCATGGCAATCCCACGTAGCATTTTCTGTTTGCGAAGTATTGACTCTTCTATGTTTTTTCTTTCTGTTATATCTATTGTAATGCCTACCAAACCAATTATTTTATCCTGTTCATCTTTCAGTGGAATTTTTGAAACCAACCCCCATCCTTTTTTCCCCTCTTCATTAAAAATTTCTGTTTCTTTGTTGATAATAGCATTATTATTTTTCAAAATCAAATTATCCTCCTCCTGTGACTTTTTGAAGAATCGTTTAGGTAATAATTCACTTTCTGTTTTTTCTAAAAATTTTGATTCTTCCTCAATACCAAAATAATCTAATTCTGTTTTGTTAGCAAGAATTTTATTATTATCAGAGTCTTTTACATAGATGTTTATAGGGATATTATCAATAATTGTTCTTAGTAGATTTCTTTCTATAGAAGCTTGTTGTTTTGAATCTTTTAGTTTTTTTCTTTCAACAGCTAATTGCAAACTTTTACCTAAAAAATTAATTACAGGAATCAATTCGAATTTAAAAAATTTATCAAAAGGCTTTTTTCTTCCTAAGATTAAAAAACCATAGTCTTCTATAATAAATTTATAATAATAATTGTCATTAAAATGGTATTCGCAACATTCTTCTCCATATTTTTTAACATACTCCGCATCTTTGTTTTTATCACAAAATGTATTTAAAATAGTAAGCCAACTTTTATTTTGTTGTAAAACGATAGGTAATAAATATTTCACTTCATTTTTATTATTTTCATTTTTTACTACACATGCCATAAAACAATTCAATTTCTTTACAAAAATAGGCATGTTTTTTTTCAATATTATATCTTCTGTTTTTGGACCTAGAAGCCCATTCATCAAGTCGAAAAATATTTGAATATTTGGAACTTGGTTTACCATTTTGCTACTACCACAGTTTTATTATAACATTCTAAAAATGATTCGCCTATGTTCGCAATTTCACCTAAACTTAGTGCCCCATTTACTTTTCCTTCCTTTTGGATAATTGTTAGTTCTTTATCAAAATCTTCATTCATGTATAAGACCCTTGAAATACAATCAATACAAAAGACTTTCTTTTTTTCATTTTTATTAGAAAAAGCTTTTTTTCTAGCTGTTTCTGCCCCATCGAGTAATAATTCCATATTACCATGCATAATATTTACATATGCGCCTTCTTCAATACTGTCTAGCAATAGAATGCTATTATCTTCAACGGCATAAGGATCTCTTATCAACATTTCAGAATCTATTACCGCGATTCCAATAGGGTATGATTTTGCTAAATCTAAGAATGTTGAATCTTCAAATTTTAAATTAGAATGTTGTTCAACAATTTTTTTATAGACCTCAAAAGCCGGTTCCCAATTTATACTAATAATTTTTTTTCCGTCAGTTTTTGTTAATTTTAATGGTTTACTGATGGGTTCCCATCCATGAGCAACACCAATATCTACTTTGTGAGGATAATGACCTATGATTCCAGCATTTTCAAAAAGTCCATTATTACCTATAATATTAGGAAAAGAATGAAATTTCAAAGAACCTGTACCTGCTCCTAAATAATGTACATTTCCACCAAAAAAATTAAAAATAGATTCTAAAAACGCATTTTTATTAGAACCCAAACCATCAACATAAACCATTAAAGTTCCAGAGATTTCAGACATTTCTCCAAATTGTTGCATTAAAACATCGGTTACTTCTTCATTGGTTTGATCTAAATTAAAAGTAGCAATTTTTAATGTTTCATCTGAAGGTATAATTATTAATCCTTCTTTTTTTCTTGCGCCATTAAATATAATTTCAGGGAATATACCACCAATAATTTTTTTAGAACTTGCTTTTAATAGTGGTTCTAATTCTGAGACTTTATAATGATTTGTATCTGCCATTAACAACATAAATGATTTAATGTTGTTGTTCTTTTCGCAATTGTTAAAAGCCTTTGTTAATTCTTCTATATTGTTTGAATTAATATATATGGTATCCATAATTATTTAGTTATTTTCTTAACTTCTCTAGATTTAAGCATGTTATAAATGGTAGATTTACCTATATCTAATATGCTAGCAACTTTTACAACATTGTCATTATGGTTACTTAACAAATGTTGTATGATATCAATAGTATATTCTTTAAGTGTTTTTTCTATAGATAGGTTAAATCCTTCTTCACTATTTAATTGATTAAAGGTAATATCTGTAGGTTTAATTTCAGAATCGTCAGACATCACACAAGCCAAATCTATAATAGATTTTAATTCTCTTACGTTTCCATGGTAATGGTATTTAATTAATTTGTTTTTGGCTTCTTCTGTTAGTTTTGGAGGTTCCATTTGATTACTTTTTGAAAAAGCTTCGATAAAATATTTTGCTAAAATTAACACATCAGTTCCTCTTTCTCTTAAGGCAGGTAATTCAATTGGTAAACCAATAATTCGATAATATAAATCTTTTCTAAAGGTTCCTTTGTTTACTTCTTCAGCTAAATTTTTGTGAGTTGCTGTTATTAGTCTTGCATTAAATTTTATGGTCTTGTTACCTCCAAGTCTAACAACTTCTCTTTCTTGTAAAACTCGCAATAATTTTACCTGCATGTTTATATCAAGTTCAGCTATTTCATCTAAAAAGATTGTGCCTTCATTGGCTTCTTCAAATTTCCCTATTTTTCTTGAAAGAGCTCCTGTAAATGCTCCTTTTTCATGACCGAACAATTCACTTTCTAATAGTTCTGCTGGTATGGCAGCCATATTAATGGCTACAAAAGGTTTTTGATTTCTATTACTATTATAATGAATTGCCTGGGCAACAAGTTCTTTACCTGTACCTGTTTCACCAGTAATTGAAACATTTATATTGGTTTTTACAGCGTTTTCTATTAATCTAAATGATTTTTTAATGGCGGCACTTTGACCTATTATTGCTTTTTCAAAATCGTATTTATTTACAAGTTTGTCTTTTAATTGAGCAACTTCTTCTTTTAATTCAGAATTTTCACGTAGGCGAAGGATGCTGTTCCAAAGTAATTCTTTGGTATTGTCATCTTTTAAAATATAGTCATACACCCCTTTTTTTAGTAAAGAAACAGCGACATTAATTTCTTCTTGACCGCTAATTACTATCACAGAAATTGAAGAATTTTGTGTTTTAATTTTTTGATATAACTCTTCTCCATTTAAATCTGGCAAATTATAATCAATAGAAATTACATTTGGTTTTAAGTGTAAATTTTTTAAGCATTCATTGGCATTCTCAAATAATAAAATTTCATATTCATCATTCAATGATAAATGATACTTTAACATTTCTCCATACCATGGATCGTCTTCTACTATAAATATTTTGAATGAGTTCATTACTTTAGATTATTCAAGTATACCAATCACCAAAAGGTTTTTTGCATCTAAAAAGCAATACTTTACACAAATGATGTTCTTTACTTTAATTAATAAAATCTCCCCTTATGATATAACTTAACGTATAGTCAGATTTATTATTTTGATAAAGATTGGAATCGTAGTGCAACAACCTATTATTTGATGTTAATGTTAATTACCTTACAGTATAAGCAAAAGAGGTACTTGCACTCTCATTAATTAACTATAAAGGCAGCAGTAAATACGTCACAAGCTTTACCTCTTTGTTAACTTAATTACAGATAGCAAAGACTTAAAGCTAAAGCCCATATATCACCGAGTAAGTTTATAATATTGTAAAGTATTGTTTTGTCAATACATGATTAGAGTATTTTAGGATTGTTTTTATACATATTATTTCTTTATATAACTTTCGAGTAATTAGTTTTTGCGAAACTGCTATAAAATTGAATAAGGAAATACTAAAATGGATACTAGTTTTCCTTTCATATAAATTTTTAATAAAAATTTTGTCAATTATTATAAGTTCATATACTAAACAACTAACTTAATACAAGTCCTACCTTACATATTCAACTTCTATAAATATTTGAAATTAATACTAATATTCGTATAAAAATATGTGTCAAATCAAAAAAGTCTACCAAAATTGTCAAACTTTAATACAATTAAATGCTCCTTCCTAATTTTCTTGGCATTGCAGGAATCGGGTGAAAATGAACCAGTAGTTGTGTTCTAAACCAAAAAGCTTTGGATAGCGTATAATTCGCCCTTATCAGTTTGGTCACAATTAACAATTATTGAGAGTTTTCCCTCGATAAGAAGTTACTAATTAATAATGTTTCATATCATAAAAAATTCTCTATGAAAAGTGTGATTACAAAACTAAGGGGGAATAGCGAGAGGGTAACACGCTAAAGCGATATTACTGATTTATTTTGCTTCGCAAGGAGTTGATTTACATGTATTTATAACCATTAAATTTTTGCATAAATTAATAAAATTTACTGTAAAACCCTCGCTAAGCCCTCTAAACATTGAAAAAGTTTACTGTAAAAGAAAAAAATAGGTAAAAATGATTAAAAAACACCTAAATCGTGTCAAATCCATCGGTAGGCTCTATAAACAGGGAAAAAATTGTCACAATTTGGGGTGAAAAGTAAAAAAAGACAATTTCAAAAGTAGATTCTGATAATTTTACCAGTAGGATGAATACCTACCGCACTCGCTTAGGCGAGATTGGTTCATTTTTAAACTCGTGGATTCTCCTCCACACACCCAACCTCTGAATCCACAAGTTTAAAAAACGGCTATTAGTTTGTGTTAGCATCATTTATAGTAAATGACTTTTTTCTTCTGCGACCATCGGGAGCAGACAAGAATGTTTTTGTGTGTCTACAAAAACACATCTTGAACTTATCTCCATACCATTAATTTAAGCACTTTCTTTAACTGGATTTAGTTGACTTCCTT
>Ga0256847_1000722_pt1 | contig 19487 bp, 9 predicted proteins | sample TeddybearmetaG_FD_189099 | JGI IMG/M metagenome (GOLD analysis project Ga0256847, IMG submission 189099) | Hydrothermal vent microbial communities from East Pacific Rise, Pacific Ocean - Teddybear | ecosystem: Environmental > Aquatic > Marine > Hydrothermal vents | place: Pacific Ocean: East... | reverse complement strand
ATCAGTAATAAGATGATTAACCGTAACGATATATTCTTTTTCGTGGTTATTTCCGGCACGAAGTATCTTGTTTACAATATCGCCGTCATTACATAAAAATATTAAACCTTCAGAAGGCTTATCTAATCGACCCACATGAAAAATTCGCTCTGGATGTTTTATATAATCGATGATGTTGCCATCAACACGTTGGTCTGATGTGCATGTTATGCCGATTGGTTTATTAAAGGCAATAAAAACATTGCTAGTTGTTTTTGTAATTTCTTCACCGTTTACATTAATTACATCTGTTGGCATAACACGATCACCTAAAGTTGCAATTGTTCCGTTAATCGAAACACGACCTTGTTCGATAAGCGTATCTGCTTTTCGTCGCGAACAATAACCGTTTTCGCTGAGGGCTTTATTTAATCGTTTTGAATCTGGGTGGTAGTCCAATTAATTTATATTTTGAAACATTGCAAAAGTACTAAACTAAGGTTTTATTATATGTTATAAATTAAAAGTATTATTTAGAATGTATATTTATGTTGTTTATTTGAATAGAATTGTTTGTTATTTATAGCTATAATATGTAAAATTGCAAATCTATATTAATAAAAACCTACTATTTAAGTATTTATGCTTTAAATTTTAAAGGACTAAAAATTCTTTTGTTATGAAAAAACTATTGTTTCTGAGTGCTATGTTTTCGATGATTTTAATTTCATCTTGTGAAAGCGATGATAATGATGTAGTTGATGATATTATTGAAGAAGACATTTATCCAGTTGCTGAATTGTTGCCAAAACTTTCAGATTTAATTCTTTTTGAAGGAGATTTAGCTGATTTACAGCCAATTGAAACAGTTGAAATTTATAAGTTAAATACTCCATTGTTTACTGATTATGCTCAAAAACTTAGATTTTTATCTATTCCTGAAGGACAAACAATGACCTATAATGGAGACGGATTTCCAATATTTCCTGATAACACTATTTTAGCAAAAACCTTTTATTATTTTGATGATAATAGAAACCCTTCTTTGGGTAAAACATTAATTGAAACACGTGTTTTAATTAAAAAAAGCGGACAATGGAATGTTGGTAACTACGTTTGGAATACCGAACAGAATGAAGCGTTTTTAGATGATGAAGAACATATATTGCCAATTGAATGGATAGATGAATTTGGTGAAAGCAAAGAAGTAGATTATGTAATCCCTTCAAATTTAGATTGTTTTACATGTCATCAAAATAATGGGGTTAATTTACCAATTGGCCCAAAAGTTAGAAACTTAAATTTCGATAATGTAGGTGTTAATCAATTGCAAAAATTTATCGACATAGGATGGTTAACTGGAGCTCCAGCAGTTTCAGAAATCACAAAACTTCCAGACTGGGAAGATGATATTACTTACAATCTTGATGAAAGAGCACGTGCTTATTTTGAAGTTAATTGTGCACATTGTCACCAACCTGGTGGGAATTATGACATTAATTTTGATGCAACTTTTGAGTTACGCTATGAGACTTCTTTTGAAGACTCACATATTTACGATAAAAGAAATAGTATTCTTGCCCGTATGAGTACTAAAATTGACGGATATTCTATGCCGTTTATTGGCACTTCTTTAATTCATGGTGAAGTAGTTATACTAATGGAAGAATATGTTGCTTCTTTAGACGATTAAATATTACGAATTCCAAAGTTTAAATTTTAATAATTTATGCTTTATAAGTATTAAGCCTTTGTTGTATAATATACATCGAAGGCTTTTTTTAGTTGTGATCTTAAAGATTTTGCAATTTTACTTGTAGCCTTTTTATAGTATCTCGTAATCTTGCTGCCGTCATAAAATCTAATTCTTTTGCAGCAGCCTCCATATTTTTGCGTGTATTTCTAATTTTCTTTTCTAGTTGCGCTTTACTTAAGTATTCACCTTCTTTCTCTGCAGCTAGGTTTTCAATGTTATCAAATGAATATACTTCAGTTTTGGGTTTACTTAAGGCATTATCTAATGATTTTTTTATAGCTGTAGGTGTAATATTATTTTCGCTATTGTATAATGCTTGTTTTTCTCTTCTGTAACTCGTTGCATCTATAGTTATTTTCATGCTCTTAGTAATTTTATCGGCATACATAATGGCTTTTCCATTTATATGCCTTGCAGCACGACCAATAGTTTGTGTTAACGAACGAGCCGAACGTAAAAAACCTTCTTTATCTGCATCAAGAATTGCAACTAATGAAACTTCAGGTAGGTCTAACCCTTCTCGTAAAAGGTTTACACCAATTAACACATCAAATAGCCCTAGACGAAGATCTTGCATAATCTCAACACGTTCTAATGTGTCTACATCACTATGAATATAACGACATCGTACTTGAATTCTAGTTAAATATTTTGTTAGCTCTTCTGCCATTCTTTTAGTAAGTGTTGTTATTAATATCCGCTCATCTTTTTCTATTCGTTGATGCATTTCTTCAATCAAATCATCAATTTGATTAAGACTTGGACGCACTTCAATTTCGGGATCTAAAAGACCTGTAGGTCGAATAATTTGTTCGATAAATACGCCGTCGCATTTTTCTAATTCATAATCGGCTGGAGTTGCACTTACATAGATTACCTGATTTTGAAGCATTTCAAATTCCTCAAACTTTAATGGTCGATTATCCATTGCGGCAGGAAGCCTGAAGCCATATTCAACTAGGTTCTCTTTTCGCGAACGGTCGCCACCATACATAGCGCTTACTTGTGGAAGTGAAACATGACTTTCGTCTACAATCATTAAAAAATCATTTGGGAAGAAATCTAGTAAGCAGAAAGGTCTCGACCCTGCGCTTCGCCCGTCGAGATATCGTGAATAATTTTCAATTCCTGAGCAGTACCCTAACTCTCGAATCATTTCTAAATCAAAATTGGTGCGTTCTTCCAAACGTTTTGCTTCCAGGTGTTTGCCAATTTCTCTAAAATAATCGAGTTGTTTTACCAAATCGTCTTGTATAAGTTTTATGGCACCTTGTAATACATCTGGCGAGGTTACAAACATATTTGCAGGATAAATAGTTAGCCTATCATACTTTTCAAGACGTTCATTAGTTTGAGCATTAAAGATTTCAATTTCTTCAATTTCATCTCCAAAAAAATGAATTCGAAATGCGTCATCGGCATAACTTGGATATACATCTACCGTATCTCCTTTTATTCTGAAATTTCCATGATTAAATTCAGCTTCCGTTCTAGAATATAAGCTTTGCACTAAGCGATGTAATAGTTTTGTACGTGATATTATTTGCCCGACTTCCAAAGAGATTACATTTTTCTGAAATTCCGCAGGATTCCCAATACCATATAAACAAGAAACAGAAGCCACTACAATTACATCTCGTCTTCCTGAAAGTAGTGATGAGGTTGTGCTTAACCGCATCTTTTCAATTTCTTCATTTATTGATAAATCTTTTTCAATATAAGTCCCACTAGAAGGAAGGTATGCTTCAGGCTGATAATAATCGTAGTATGAAACAAAATATTCGACAGCATTATTAGGAAAAAAATTCTTAAATTCTGAATATAATTGCGCTGCTAATGTTTTATTATGAGCCAAAACAAGCGTTGGTTTTTGAACTTGTTCGATAACATTTGCAACTGTGAAGGTTTTTCCACTTCCAGTTACACCAAGTAGGGTTTGATATCTTTCATTATCGATAATGCCATCGTATAACGATTTTATGGCTTGAGGTTGGTCGCCCGTAGGAGAAAATTCAGAAACAAGTTTAAATTTCATGTAACATCAAAAATACAGTTAAATTTTTAACCATCCCTTAATCCCCTCCTAAATTAGGAGGGGAGATTATATGGGGTTAATAATATAATTTAATCGTTTTTCTTAGTAGTTTAAATATACCCAACCACTATAAAGTTGTTGCATATCAGAAAACGGATTACTTGAATCATCATTAAGTTGAAGCGTATAGAAATAAGTTCCAACAGGAAGCAACTCACCGTTTTGTTCGTCGGCTCTACCTTCCCAGTTTGCATCACTACTATTTGCATCGTACATTAAAATTCCTCGACGGTCGAAAATTTTCAGCACAAAATTAGGATGTAATTCTAAACCATTAATTTGTAAAGAGTCATTAAAACCATCACCGTTTGGTGAAATTCCTTGTGGAATAATAATTTCACATTGTACTACCGAGATTGTAAAAGATGTCACAGAGTAGCATCCAAAACTTGAAGTTACACGAATGTAAATTGTTTCAGGGTTAGAAACATTATTATACGTCTCAGGGTTTATAATTGCATTAGTTCCATCTTGCGCATCTTCATTTGTAGTATGATAACTAATATCAAAACCTGCGAGGTCAACACCTAGTTGATTGTTGTATTCAGTTAGATCAAATTCGTTAACCAAAGTTCCAGTATTTCCATCTGGACATTCTTCAACATTTGCAGGAGGCGTTAGTGATGGAGAAGCTTGAACGATTAATTCTAGTGTTGTAATACTATAACAACCAGTTGCATCGCTTTCAACACGAACGTATAATAACTCAGGATTAGTCGTATTTGTATACGGAGAGCTTAAGGCATTATCGCCATTTTCAGCATCGATTAAAGATATGTGATATGTAACCGTAACATCAGAAGCACCACCAGTAATTTCGCCGTCTCTAGAAGTTAAATCAAAACTAGCTGTACCCGAACCATCATCACAAATTTCGTAGGCAAGAGGCTCATTTGCTATTGGGGTATCTAAAACAATTAGTTCTAAAGTTGTTGTGCTAAAACAACCTGTATCAGTATTCTCGACACGCACATAAATCGTTTGCGGATTACTAATATTTGTATAAAGAGTTGGTAATGGACTCACACCAGCTTCAGCATCTGCCATAGTAAGATGATATGTTACTTGTAGCGAACCATCACCTCCAGTAATTTCATCGTCTATAGTTGAAAGGTCGAATTCTTCAACACCATCTCCTGTGTTATTTTCGTCACATAATTCGTATGCACTTGGGTCGTTTATTGTAGGTGAAAGATTAACAATAAGTTGAAATGAAGTTTCCGAAGTGCAACCTGTAATCACATCGGTAACTAACACATAAATTGTTTGAGGGTTACTTGTATTAGTATAATTATCGGCTGGACTTATTTCTGAAGTAAATCCGGCATCTTCATAATATCCAATTGTATAATCTGAAGCAGGTAAACCATTTAAAATATCTGCATCATTAACAGTAAGATCGAAGGTATAGAAGCCATCATCATTGTCATCACACACTTCTAAATTTGAAGGGTCACCAATTGCAGGACTTTCATTTACAATTAAATCTAGTTCAACAACTGTAAAACAATCTCCAGCAGCAGCGTTTACAACACGAGCATAAACAGTTTGATTAAAAGCAACGATATTAGTATATGGACTTGTTAAAGGTGAAACATTATTGTTTGCATCATCTAACGTTTCATGATAAGATACAGTAACTCCAGCAGCTCCACCAGTAATTTCGGCATCGGCATCGGTAAGTGTAAATTCGGCAAAACCATCACCATCATCATCACAAACTTCAAGCGGTGTTGGATCGTTTGCATCGGGTGCTTCAAGTACTTCTAAAATAAGAGTAGTAGTACCGTAACAACCAGAAGTTGGGTGTTCGACACGCACATAAACAGTTTGCGGATTTGTAATGTTTGTATACGGACTCATGAGCGGACTTACTCCCGAATCGGCATCGGCCATAGTTAAGTGATACGTCACAATTAAAGTAGCGTCGCCACCATTAATTTCATTGTCTTTTGTCGTTAAATCAAATTCAATAAAACCATCAAAAGGAACATCGTCACATAATAAAAATGGAGTTGGGTCAACTAAAGCAGGAGCAGGATCAACAATAAGATCGAATTGTCCTACAATAAAACAACCATCTGTATTTTCAACACGAACATAAATTGTTTGCGGGTTTGAAGTATTGCTATACGAGTCGGCTGGTGTAATTGCTAGCGTTCCAGCATCGGCATCGGCTGCAGTTTCGTGATAAGTAATTGTTAAACCAGTAACGTCGGAAACTACTTGGGTATCCCATGTGGTTAGGTCGAATATTTCAATACCATCACCAGATGGATCGTCACATATTACATAATCTGGTATTGGGTCTATCAACACAGGAGAAGGAAGTACAATAAGCGTTAATGCTACAGTATCGTAACAGCCACCTAAATTTTCTACTCGTGCAAAAACTATTTGCGGATTTGTAATATTTGTATACGGACTTGCAAGTGCTACAGAAATATCTCCAGCATCAGCATCAGCAAGTGTTAAATAATAAGTTACAGTAAGACCAGCAACACCACCTGTAATTTCGGCATCAGCGTCTGTAAGTGTAAATTCAGCAAAACCATCGCCATCATCATCACAAATTTCTATATCTTCTGGAATAAAAACTTCTGGAGTGTCGAAAAAAGTAATTATAATTTCATCCATGACTGTACAGGCATTATCTGATACTTCAACAGAATATGTTCCAGAAACTGTAACTGTAAGTGTTGGTCCTGTTTCTCCAACGATTTCAACACCATCTAAAAACCATACATAGCCTAAACCAGGAATACCACCATCTGCATCTAAAATAATAGGAGGAGCATCACATGTGTCAATATCTGGACCAAGATCGACAGTAAAAGTTGAAGTAGAAGTAACAACTACATCATCGGTTAACTCAATCGTATCGCCATTACAATTCGTATAAATTACACGAGCAGTATAGGTTTCGGTTCCAGAAGGACAAACGTTCGTTGTTCTATCGGTAGAAATAACAGCACCTGTACTATCTAACCATGCAAAATCCACAATACTCGGTCCCGCAGGTGTAAAGCGCCACGCTTCATTTATTGTAGTCCATGGTGAGTCAGAAGTATTTCTTCCAGGAGGAACAAATGCTACAGTACCATCATCATTTTGAATACCGACTACAGCATTACCTCCATTCCAATCTGGGCAAACGGGTTTATCTTTAATATAAATATCTATAATATTAGTCGTTTCATAAAAAACAGCCATGTGGGTAGCTATTAATTCATTACACGAAAAATATGGTACTTCAAAATAGGATACTGCCAATACTCTATTAGGTGCTGTACCTATAATTTCCCAAGCAATTTCATTTGTTGTTGTTACAGAAGGATCAATATCGTGTCCAGGTGTAAATACATTTACTTCGGCAAGTGCTTCATCTATATTATTAGGAATATCATCACTAAAACTCCAATCGTTAAATGTATCTCCAGGGTCGACATCAAAACGAATTACACCATTTGATCCAACTTGAAACTGAGTTTCTTGGGTGCCAAAAAAACAAAGAGCAAAGGGTAAGGGTTCGGGTTCGTTCCAAGCATCGTCAATACTTGTGTTTACAGAATTTGCTAAACCGCTAAAAGGGAATGGCGGATTAAATACAATAGGAGTTACATTATAAGTGTTTGTTTCACCAATATCAAAAAAACTAGCTGTAATATCGGTACAAGTTTCACCAGAAGCACAATCTAAATCAACATCTAATCCAGCATCAACAAAAGGGTTTCCAGGAATATTAGATCCTATTTGTACTTCTATATTAATATCATTATAACTAATACAGCCATCTATATCGGTAACTTCTAGACCAATTGGATAGGTTCCTAAAGATGGGTACGAATGCATAACCGTTGTTCCAAAACCTGTTGTTCCATCTCCAAAATCCCATTCGTATGTTGCTCCTGCACCAGAGCCAGAAAATGTTGCGCTACCATTAAAAGTAATTACTTCATCTGCATCGGCTTCAATAACGCCAGAACCATCTGGAGGAGGAGAGGAGCTATCAAAAACAGCTGTAATAAGTTGACAAGGTGTACCACATGAAATTGCAGCTTCCCAACCTGAGGAAGTAAAAAATCCATTAGATACAAATTCTATAGTAAGACAACCCGAAACATTATCGGTAGTAGTAGTCACAAATCCTGGACTATCTGTACCAGTATAATCGCCAATTATAGGAGCGCTAGTATCTGGGCCATTATAAATTGTAAGAACATCATTTGGTGATTCGGTAGTAAAAGAAGTGAAATCTAATTCGACTCCAACTCCAGCAGTATCTGGACAAATTGTAAGAACAAAATTTTCGTCGTTCGAATATCCACTAGCCGCACCTCCTGAATCAAAAAAGGTTCCTGTACAAGTAGTAAATGTTCCATTTTGCATATTTATATCTTGTGAAGAAGCAATAAATGGAAATAATATTATACTGAAAAAGAGTACTATTTTTTTCATGATGAGGTTTTATTTAGTGGTTTGTGTTGATTCTTGAGGGTATATTACGATTACATACTCTGTACCGTCAACACGAATCATTAGTGTTTTTTTTGTATAAAAAAGAAACTGATATTTAAACGGATTAAATGTTCGAGGATTAAAACTTTCGTCGCGAGTTAAACTTTTATTATAGGTGTCGTATAAAGGTATTTGAGAAAGTAGTGTGTATCCCGCTAGATCTAGTTTTCCCATGTCTTTTTTTGTATAGACAATTCGGTTTTCGAAAAGCTCTTTCATATAAGCATAGCGTCTAGTTGAAGGTTGTATTTGTTCAACACCATCACCAGTATATACTTGATTAATAAAATTTTGAAAATTATGAACTTGTGGGCGTTCGTTTTGTGCCGAAATTGTTATCGAAAATAACAATGCGACAAGCAAAAAAAGAAGGGTTGGTTTTAAGTCTTTCATAACAAGTTTTTTTTTGCGGAATTTAAGAATTTTTTATTATAACGACAATTAGTGTTTATAATTAATTGTAATTAAAAAACCCTCAAATTTGAAACATTCAGATTTGAGGGCTCTTATAATGATTAAATATTTTTAATAATTTAAATACACCCAACCACTATAAAGTTGTTCAATCATGTTAAATGTTGAATCACTTGTGTTATCATTTAACTGTAATGTATAGAAATAAGTTCCTACCGGAAGTAGTTCGCCGTTTTGTTCATCTGCTGTTCCATCCCAAGGAGCATCGCTATTATTACCATCATACATTAAGATACCTCTTCGGTCAAATATTTTTAATATAAAATTAGGATGAATTCCAATGCCTCCAATATCAAAGCTATCATTAAAACCATCACCATTTGGAGAAATCCCTTCAGGAATAAATATTTCACATAGAATCACTGAAATATTAAATTGAGTTACACCAAAACAACCTAAACTATTAGTAGCTCTAATATAAATTGTTTCAGGGCTAGAAACATTACTATAATTTTCAGGAATAAGAATTGCGTTTGTTCCATCTTGAGCATCAACAAGTGTTGTATGGTAACTAATTGTATATTCAGATAAATCAATTCCTAATTGATTGTTATATTCGGTTAAATCGAATTGATTCACAAGTTGACTAGTAGCTCCTTCGTTACATTCTTCAACATCGGCAGGAGCTGTAAGTACAGGATTAGCTAAAACAATTAACTCTAATGTTGTAGTACTGTAACATCCTGTAAAATCGTCTTGAACACGAACATATAATAACTCAGGGTTCGTTGTATTTGTGTATGGAGAGCTTATTGGGTTATCTCCACTAGATGCATCTTCAATTGAAGAATGATAAGTTACTGTAACTCCAGAGGCACCTCCAGTAATTTCATCATCTATAGATGTTAAGTCGAAACTTGCTGTTCCAGAATCATCACCACAAAGTTCATAAGCATCTGGCTCATTTGCATCTGGAGATGCAGGGTACATTATTACAAATGGACCAGGTAGTGTTGTAACACATGAAAGAAAAGTTACAGTAATATCGGTATAGGTTCCTTCGTCTAAACCAGAAATTGTAATTGTTCCAGATCCATCTGAAGTAAATGTAGCAGGGCCTACAACTGTTCCATTATATGTATATGTAACATCATAATCTGTACTAGCATCTAAACCACTAATAATTAAGCTTCCATCTGGAGAACAGGTGGAAGGATCTAGTGTGCTAACAGTAAAAGTTAAAACATCTAAAGATTCAATTGTAAAAGGCCCAGAAAGGGTAGTTTCACAAAGCGTAACAAGATCTTGTACAATAATATCTGTATAATCACCTAAATCTAAAGAGCTAATTAGGATAGCGCCAGAAGCATCTGTAGTAAATGATGCAGGTCCGACAACAGATCCATCATATGTATACGTTATATTATAAGTTGTAGAAGGATCAAGACCTTCAATTAATAAAGCTCCATCTGAACCACAAAATTCAGAATCGATAGCAGTAACTGTAAAATCAGGTGATGGTGGATACGTTAATGTAATTGTTACAGAATCTGTAAATGAACAATCATTTAGGGTTACTGTAATGTCGGTATATACACCTTCATCTAAGCCAGAAATTGTAATTGTACCACCTGCATCTGTGGTAAGCGTAAAAGGTCCAGTAACTACACCATCTAATGTATAACTAATATCATAATCTTGAGAAGCAATAAGGCCAGAAATAATAATTTCTCCAGTTGCAGTACATGTTGTTGGATTTACACCAATAATTGTAAAATCTAGAACAGGGAATAAAATATCATACGGTCCTGGGACAGTATAAGTACATTCGTTAAGTACTACTATAATATCTGTATAAGTACCAGCATCAAGTCCAGAAATTGTTATATCACCAGCTCCGTCTGAAGTAAAAGGTGCTGGACCAACTACAGTACCATCTACTGTATATGTTACTTGATATTCGACACCAGGGTTTAATCCACTAATAATAAGAACACCATCAGAATCACAGATAATTAAATCTTGTGTTGTTACTAATAAGTTTAATGCAGGGTAAGCTAAAAAGTATGGGCCAGGTTGTGTAAAAGAACAATCGGCTCCACCACCTCCAGAACCAATATCAATAATAATATCTGTAATAGTTACTTCTCCTAAACCACTAATTGTAAAAGTTCCAGCAGCGTCTGAAGTAATTGCTGTAGGCCCTATTACAGTACCATCTTGTGTATAAGTTAAGGTGTAATCTGTTGAAGGGTCTAAACCAGTAAGGATGATACTTCCATCATTATCACAATTTACAGGTTGGTTAACAGTAACTCCAAAAGCAGGAGCGCCAGGATCGGAAATTACAATTGGCCCTGGATTTTCGAAGAAACATCCAGCGACATTTGTTAAAACAAAATCTGTATATGTTCCAGCATCTAGTCCGCCAATAATAAGTTGTCCAGAAGCATCAGCAGGTATTGTAACAGGACCTACAGGAACACCATCGTCTACATAAGTAATATCATAATCGATACTTGGTAAAAGTCCATTAATAACAATACTACCATCACTTAAACCACAATCGGAAGTATCTTGACCAACTAGTGTAATAAAAGTTGGGTCTACGCCACTTCCTGTAAAATCTCTAAACACATAGAAATATGTAAACGTAAAACTTTCGGCTGGTGCCATATCACCAAAGAAGAATGCAATTGAGATTGCTTCATCTGCGGTATTTGTAGCTCCTTCGGTTTGTACAAAACCTACTCCGTTCCATATATCGGAAGGATCTCTATTAGCAAATCCACCAAAGGTAACTCTTGCTCGTTCGTCTTGAACCCAATAACAAACACTAGATCCATTTGCATCAACTCCACCTAATGGTCCTTGAGAAGCACAAACAAACCCAAAAATATCTGTAGGTCCACTAACCTGAGCAATTATTTCTTGATCGGTAGTAAAACTTCCATTAATAGTTTGGTTATTATCTGGATCTACATTATGCATCCAGTAAACATCGCTTTTCATATCGCCAGAAAGGTTCGTAAGGGTTGTTTGCATTCTAATAAAAAGTCCGTTTTCTGAAACTGAAAAATCTCTTATAATTTCAATACCATCTATAAAACCATTCCAGTTAATATTTGCAAAATCCCCAAAACAAGGGTCAGTTAAAATATTAGCACCACTTATAGCACCAGGAATATCAGCTGCTCCTGTTAAGTTGTTATTATAAGCAATACCATTAATTTCCATAGCAAAGCCTTCTTCTGGCGAACCTGGTGTAAAAAAATCTCCATCATAATCAATCCAACCGTCCATTAAAGGGTTTGCAATAAATCCAAAAAGATCGTTCGCAGTCTCTCTACCTACATGATATGGAGCTCCAGGATGCTGTGCATTAGGGACACCAAAAGTACCTTTTTGGTTAATTCCAATTTCAATAAATTCTCCTCTTGCAAATGCATCATCTAGTGAAAGTTGTGCATCTAACTGAGAATACATTTGTTGTGAAAACAAAAATGAAATCGCAAAAATGGAAAGAATTTTTAAAAATTTAAGAGTAGTAATTTTCATATGAGAGATGTATAAATTGTCTATATTTTTATCTTATAAGCTATAAATGTAAGTTTTTATTCTTATTAATTAAAGGATTTGTTAATTTCTTATCTACATTTTTCTCAAATAAACTCTTTAACCAATTTATTATATTTTCATCGATATTTTCGAAGGAAAATTACCTTATTTATTAAGATACAACCACCCAGAAAAGTTAGTTGATTCGCTATTATTTAGATATAATACATAATAATAAACCCCAGAAGGCACTTCTTTTTCGTTATTTAATATTCCTTCATTTGGTATTCCATCCCAATGACCTGTTTCGTTTGATCCTTTAAATATTAAATTTCCATTTCTAGAATAAATTAAAAGCACAAAATCTTCGTAAATATTTAATAAACCTGTAATCTCGAACACATCATTTATTCCATCATTATTTGGAGAAAAACCCTCGGGAATATACGGCGGACAATTTTCTGTTTCAATTTGAAAAAAACCAGTGGTAAAACAAACTTCATTATCTAGTCTAACATAAATTGTTTGAGGGTTAGATATGTTCTCATAAATTTGTGGAGCATTAATTGGATTTATATTTTCAATGGCATCAGATTCATTTAAAAAGTAGGAAATAATGTCGTTTGGGTTTATGCTAATAAGTTCGTTTTGAAGTGTAAGATCAAAGATTGCTGTGTTAAATCCTTCATCACAATTTAATAAATTTGGAAGTGCTACTATAGGTTCAATACTTACAAAAGATACTTGTATTGAAAAAGTGTTATTTACTTCATCTAATTCTTCAACAAAACCAAGGCCCATACCATCGTCATCAGCTATAGTTAAAAGCGTAAATATATCTGGTAGTTCACTAGGTAACATTATAAAAAAGGAGTCTTGTAATTGCCCTCCAATTTCGATTGTTGTTGTTGTATATCTTGTTGTTAATAAAATTGAGTTTCCGTAGAAAGAAATAGGAGTACCAAGGGGTAAAATATCAGTTCCATTTGTATTGTAAACGGTATATTCAATAAAAAAATCTCGAAGCCTACAGGCATTTAAATCATTGTCAATTGTAACGGTAGCATCGGGTAACGGACAAATAATAATTTCGATAGTGAAGCTTTCTACAATAAAACAATTGCCATTATCGACACGTACAAATATGGTTTGTGGATTAGTTATATTTTCATATTCTTCAAAATTATCTATCGTATTTTCATTATTTATGGCATCTATTTCTGAAAGATGAAACGTAATTGTATATGCAGTATCAATACCAGATGTTACTGTTGTTAAATCAAAAAGGTGAGCACCTTCTGCTTCACAGATTATAATATTTTCTAATGCTTCAACTTCGGGAAAAACGATTAGAATAATATCTATTTCAGTATCATTATTATCTTCATTTATTTCTGAAACAATTCCTATTTCAGTTCCAAGATTATCGACTGATATTCGTAAGGTAAATTCATTTGAAATCGCTTCAGGAATTACAAGGGTTATTGTGTGGTTTTCAAAACCATCAATCGCGATACTTGAAACAGTTTCGGAAGTTTCAATTAATAGTTCATTTGCAAAAAATGCAATTGGCGTTTCCGCAGGGAGAAAATCTGTGCTATTGCTATTATATACAGTAAAATCGATTGTTATTTCTCGGCTTCCACAGACTAAGTCAAGAATAGAATCGATTTCGACAGTTGCGTCGGGCAACTGACTATTTAGAACAGTAATAATATTGTTAATCATCACAAAATCTTGGCCAGAGGTTAGCGATATTATAGCCGAAGTATCTCCAGGTTCAATATTATCTTCAATATTATAAAAATCGATATCCATATTAAATAAATTCGATTCGTTTGTAAAACTATTTGTGCTGTTAAATGCATTATCGGGAGGGTTTAACGGTGGGTTGCTAATAATATCTCCATTTATTTGAAGCGTTTCAGTAACGCTTAATCCTTCATCACCTTCCCAAGCTAAAAACCCAATTTTGGCACCTTCATCATCAAGCACATTTAGGCTATCTAAAATTATTGTAATAGTATCGGGCACACTTTCCATGCCTTCATAAAAGTTTAATTGGTTTAAAGGAAGTGCATCATTTTTATAAATAATAATAATTGCCCATCCAGCAAAATTTGTTCCTGTCGGACAATAATCTTCTATAATACTACTTAGGTCTAATTCTGAAACAGTATAGGTTGCATTTCCAATTTCACGAACTAGAGGAGTGATTTCGGTTACAGCCGAAAAAAATATTCGGTCAGCATCAAGGCTCTCATTATAGGTGCGTTGAGGTGAAATAGGGATGTCATTTAATAGAATTTCGAAATCTCCAGCGCCCGATCCTGCCCAATATAAATAGGCGGCAATAAGCTCTTGTTCGGGTTCTAGAAATAAATCGGCACTTGATTCGGTAAGAATATCACAAGGTATACTTGGCCCATTTTCAAGTAAATTCATAGTGTTGCCTATTGCTGTATAATCGTACCGACCGTTAAACTGAAACAGGAGTTCAACATCTTGACTATGAATAAGGTTCATAGAAAGAAATAAAAAAATACAGCAAATATTTTTCAACATATAAACATATATTTTTATAAAAATACAACTTATCGAATTAACGAGAAGTGTGAGCGTACTTCTCTACCATCTTCTAAAATAGCACGAAACCAATAATCGCTAGAAGGTAAAGGGTTGCCTCGGTAGGTTCCGTCCCAACCAATTCCTAAAGGGTCTACAACTTTTAGAAGCTTACCAAATCGATCAAAAATATAGATTTTGGTTGTTGGTTGAAAATTTGAATTGATACCTCGAACCTGCCAAAAATCATGATAGCCATCGCCATTAGGAGTAAAATAATTTGGGAAGCCAATAATCGAAATAATTTGCTGGGTAATTCCACAATCATTTTTATCGCGCACATAAACTGTGTGAATTCCTGGTGAAACATTTTCAAACAAGTTGCTGTCTTGATAAGGACCAAAGATATTATCAAGTGCAAATTCGTAGTCACCATCGCCAGAAACAAGAACAGTTACGGTATTATTTTCAACTATATCGGTTGTGATAATTTCATCAATTATAGCAGGATTTGATGGTGCGACAGTTACTGTTCGTCTTTTTGTACAACCTTCGGGGCTAGTTATATCAACAGTATAAGTACCTATTTCATTAATTTGAATTTCTGGAGAAATTTCGCCTGTAGACCAAAGAAAAGAATAAATCTCGATCGGACTATCATCACCAATAATAAAGCCACTGTCTATTGTAATAGTTTCAGGAAAACTATTTGTACAATATATATATGTTTCTTCTATTTCAATATTTGGTAGTTTGTAGACCAGTAATCTAACTTCACTTATTGCAACACATTCATTATCATTTTCAATTCTAGCAAAAATTATTTGAGAAAAAGGTGTTGTATTTGTGTAAGTTGCACCTAGCGCGTTTTCTTCAAGAAGGGCATCAAAACCTGTTTCATAATAAACAACATCTAAATCTGCTGGCAGTCCATCTAAAACTTGTGGTGTTGCTTCGGAAAGTGTAAAGCTAAGTATTCCGTCCTCGATACTATCGTCACAAAAAGCTAATTCGGCACTGTTTGTAGCTATCACTGAAACTAAAAGCGTTAACTCTGAAATACTGAAGCATCCTTCTTCGTTAGTAACTCTAACATATAAAGTTTCTGGGTTGGATATGTTTGTATATGAAATTGGATTTAATTCAGCTATATCATCTTCAGCATTGGTTAAGGTTGTATAGAATGAAGTTACTAAAGTTGTATCTCCACCTGTTAAATCGGCGTTTGCTTCAGTAAGATTAAAAATGGTAATATCACTAGAATCACTCTCAAAACCACATTGTACGAGCGTTGCATCAAAAGCTTCAGGTAATGGGCTAAATACCACGATTGCTTGTCCAATAATAGGGCAGTCGCCATTCATTGGGTCGATTTCGACACGGTATAAACCAGGTTCAGAAATTAAAAGTTCAAAATCACTTTCAGCTAAAAGAACACCATCATGAGTCCAAGTATAAGTTGCTCCAGAAATATTTTGAGCAACTAGTAAATAATCTTGTCCGATACATAGATTAAGATGTGTTGTTGAAACACCATTTTGAATAATATCTATCGTGTTTAAAAATAATGATTGTATAAAAGGAGGAAGTCCAAAAGTAGCAAAACGGCCACCTAATGGTACAGCAGCAAACTCGTAATTTGCTCCAGCACCTGTATTGTTTGGATCGTTAATTACATCTAATGTAGTATGATTTAAAATGGCTCTATAAATTTTACCATCAATACCAAGTTGTAATGCTCCAGATGAGGTGTCATTAGATGAAAGAACTGTTAAGGTTGCTGAGGGGTCGCTTGCCGATATGTTATATTGATAGACCTCTCCATGATCGAACGAATTATCGATATAAACAGAAACAGTTGTATAAACAAGTTTTGAATTTGGTGAAAAGGCAACGCCATATGGCGAATTATCATTTACATTTAAGTCGGTCCCTCCAGATACAATACCAGTAGCAGGATCGAAATCGTATACTAAAAATTTTCCAGGTGAGTAGGCATCACTTAAAGGATTTTCATTTAAGGTGGCATGAGCAATCGCTAATTTTTTACCATTCGGGCTCGATTTTAAGTATCCCAAAGCATTATCTCTATAGCCAGTAATAGGTGCATCTGGAGTTACTATAGATTCGATAGGGGTTAAATTTACTCCAGCACCTGTAACATCATAAGCATAAAACCGATCGTTAAAATGTGTTATGACCCAAATTGATTCGCAGTCATCATTTCGAACAGCAGTAATTTTTTCTGAATTAGTAGGTAAAAGGTTTATGTTTTTTTCTAAAACAACAACATCTCCTAATCCGCCATCGAGTGTTAAGTCTACAGCAGAATAGTTAAGACCTCTTAGTAGAGCAGGGTCATTTTCGCCTGGAAAAAGACCATCGACTGTAAAAATATAGTAAACATTAGTGTTTTGCGGATTGGGAACAATTATAGCAGATTGTGTTGAAGTGTCTTCTCCAAGCAAACCTGTACCGTTTGGCATTATTTGATGATCGCGATTCCAAACGTCTGTTCCGTTGGTGTAAAAAAGTAAATTTCCAAAACTGTCACTTATAGTAGCGCAACCTTCTAATGTGTTAAGCTCTCCATCAAGTAAAGGTGTTGGGGGTGTTGTACTAAAATTAATACCAGCATTAGCACCAAAATACCAATTACTAGCCTCGCCTTGTGCAAGGCACGGGTATGCTATAAATAATAGCAAATAAATTAATATGGCTACACTCTTTTTCATTTAGCAGCCAACAAGATACTATAAATCTCGCTTTTTTATAAGAACATACGACCAATAAATAAAAAGAAATGTCCAAACAAGTACAATTAATACTTGATACCAATGTATTCCATAGTCATTTGAGAAATCTTCATTTAGTTGACCAGCAATCGATTGTATGACTCCAAGTTTAGAAAATGGCTCTACATTTATATTAAAAATGGCTTTTAGAGGAAAGAATTGTGTAACACTTTGTGTTAAATCTAAATTAGATCTAGATTTAATAACTGAAAATATTAAAAATAAAATACCTTCAAATAACCACCAAACACCTAAGGCCCCTAATGCAAAAGCAGATCGTTTTACAAGTATACCTAAAAACATACAAAAACTAAAAAATCCAAGTAGTTTTATAAAATACCCAAATAAGTATTGCATATCACTAAATATAATTGAGAACTCGTTAAAGTCCGAAAATATTAAACCAAGAATTAATGTAACAATAAATAGAAATATAGTCGATATTACTGCATATAAAAGTACTGTAAGAAATTTCGAAATAATAAACTCTTTTTTACTTAATCCATCAATTAAATTTTGCTTTAATGTTCTATTTCGGTATTCATTAGCTACCATTGAAACGATAACGATAGCAAAAAATATCTTAAGCCAAGCAGCAATCCATGAGTTAAAATGCCATATATATGGGAAGTTAAAAATACCTTGGTCTGCCAATCTAAAATGTACGCCACCAAAATCGAATTCGTATGAAGCGATTAAAGCAGTTAAACAAATTAATGAAAAGTAGACTATCGTAATAACTTTAGCCATTTTGTTATAGCGTAGCTTTGTAATTTCAATTTTTAATAATCGTAACATACTGGCTTAGTTTTTTTTGTTAGTTAATTCTAAGAATTGATCTTCGAGGCTTTCTTTTCGCATTTCGAGATGCGAAAGAATGATCCCTTTTTCAAATAATAAACGGTTTAGTTTAATAGAATCTAGCGGTTCATTTAAATAAGCTGTTATTAAACCATCTTCTTCTTTTATCGTACCAAAAGCATTAATACCTTCAATTTCTGCTCGAAGAGCAACCATATTTTCACTTTTTAAATTGAAAAAACCATGGTTTGAATTCATGCCTTCTACCGAACCAACATATAAACTGGCACCCTTACGTAAAATAACAACGTGTGTACATACTTTTTCTACTTCATCTAATAAATGTGAAGCCAATAAAATAGTAGTACCGTTAGCTGCAATTGTTTTAATAATCTCTCTTATTTGATGTATTCCTTGTGGATCTAAACCATTTGTAGGTTCGTCTAAGATTAAAATTTCGGGATCGTTTAATAATGCAGATGCAATAGCTAAACGTTGTTTCATTCCTAACGAAAAAGTATTAAACTTACTGTCTTTTCGTTCGTATAAACCAACAAGCTCTAATTTTTCATCAATTTTTTTAGTATCAACATCTTTTATCATACAAACCAAAGCTAGATTTTGAGCAGCAGTCATATATGGATAAAAGTTTGGACGTTCAATAATTGCACCAACCTTTTTTAAAGCATCATGTGTTGTTCCCGAACCATCGAACCAATGAAAATCTCCAAAAGTTTTGTTGACAACATTTAAAACAACACCTAAAGTAGTTGATTTTCCACTTCCGTTCGGTCCTAAAATTCCGTAAACATTTCCTTTTTCAATTGTAAAAGAAAGATTATCTACAGCAGTAATAGGGCCATACTTTTTTGTAAGATTTGTAATCGTAAGAATGGTTTCCATAAATATATTTTTGGCAATTAGATGTATGTATGACGATTGTAACTATTTTTTGTTACAAAAAGAATTTTATTAAATATAAAAAGAAACCTTAAAAGTAAAGCGA
>Ga0256847_1000721_pt1 | contig 19503 bp, 16 predicted proteins | sample TeddybearmetaG_FD_189099 | JGI IMG/M metagenome (GOLD analysis project Ga0256847, IMG submission 189099) | Hydrothermal vent microbial communities from East Pacific Rise, Pacific Ocean - Teddybear | ecosystem: Environmental > Aquatic > Marine > Hydrothermal vents | place: Pacific Ocean: East... | reverse complement strand
TGGTGATCACTTCTAATGGTGACTGTCCATGACTTCTTATGAACATCTATCCCAGCATAAATTGTTTGTCCACTAAAGTTTGCATTTGTACTTTTACTTCTCATGAGGTGAGGTTTTAGTTAAAAAATTGTTCACTTTAAATTTAACTATTCTTCAGCTCATGACTTTTATACAAACATATCTACTTCGCGGTGATTATGGGAATGCAGAGGCCTTATTGAATTCACTGTCTGAAGACAATGCCAATCAAGTCCAATTCAAGCAAGTGCAAGAGGTGAATATGAAACGAATAAAAGGAGAAGAAGTATATTCCCGTGAAATAGACTTGGTCCAGACTATAGCACTAGGAAACGAACCTGCAAGCGGATATGCTAGGACCTTGTATAGCATATTGACTGGGATTAGACTCCCCATTCATTTTCCTGATCTGGATAAAAGTAGTGCCCCAAGATCGTCGAAAACTATGTTTAAATCGACTATGATTTATCCCAACCCCACATCAGGAGTGGTCTATATTGAGGCTAATGCCGATATCAGAGAAATTAAAGTAGTTGATATTTCTGGCAAACAAGTACTCAAAATGTCTCCAAATTCATCACGAGTTGAAGTAGATATGAGTACATTTGAATATGGCATATATATATTCCATATGGTAGATCAGAATGGTGGTGTAGAAAAAAGGAAGATGATAAAGCTTTAGTTACAGATCAAAGGTGGAGTCGCTTCGTTCGATTCCACCTATTAAAATAGCACATGATGAAAAATATATACTTCATTTTCTTATTGATTGGTTGTCTGAATCTAAATGCGCAGAATTATTTTAGCAGGATTCTTCCTACTGAAGATAATCCGTTAATTAAAGTACTCAAAAAGGTGGACAATCAATATCTAATACCTACTGATTTTTTTTCGTCAAATGGCTTGAAGGGAGGATTATTAGTTTTTAAAAATAATGAAATTAAAGAATTCAAGTTTGAAAAACTTGACATAGGTGCTGGTTCAATTGAGGTAATAGATAACTCAATATTTTTGGCTGGAGAAAACCCATTAAATATAGGAGACTCGTTGGTTCAAATATCGAAAATTGATATGTCAGATTTTTCTTTGGATTGGTGTAAAAATTATCATGTAGGAGCTCCGCGAACATTTAATACGAGCCTTAATTTTCTTAAAAATAATTTGTACACATTAAATGTCAATAATCTTTTTGAAAATGAAATTATACCTAGAGAATTATTTTTGTTAAGCAGCAATATTGATGGGGATATAAGGTGGTCAAAACATCTTAATACTCATGCTCGTCTTACACTTGGTTGGTTGATGTTGGTTAGCAAAGAAGAAAATTTAATCATTTCTTCTTCTATTAACTATTATGATAAACTTGGAAGGTACAGTCAAATAATAAAAATTAATGAGCAAGGAGACATCATCTGGAACTACGAAGGCACAGAAGAACTTGCAAACGGTGCCGTACCTACTTGGGCTACCGAATTATCAGATTCATCAATATTGCAGACCTACTATGTAGATAGAAGAAATGATGTGGATTTTATAGTCAATGAATGGTTTCGTGAACCGAATAAATTTATTTGGTTGAATAAGGATGGTGAATTCATAAAAGAAAAATACATTATTACTGATAAGGAAGACTTTCTGTATTATGGTGGAGTGAAAAATGGAGCAGGAGATTATTTTTATGCCTATGGTTATCACGAAGATACACGCCCTGCCTTATTAGATCAAATCTATGCCCATCTGACCAAGTTTTCTAATTCTGGGGATACTATATGGAGTCGGAATTATCAGCATCCATCGTATCCACAGGGCAATGTGACTCATACGATCAAAGACATTCTAGAAGAAGAAAATGGAGACATAACCATATTAGCTAGAATAACCCCTCCTGCGGAAAAATCGGAAGTTTGGCTGTATAAGGTCAATAGTGACGGCTGCTATGTGAATGAAGAATGTGAGGATATGCGTGATCTTACTTCTATTAATACTACTCAAGCGAGTAATGTCACTATATCTCCCAATCCCACATCAGGACTAATTAATGTCGAATGTTCCACAAAAATCAAAAAAATAAAACTGATAGAAATTACAGGAAAGTTAATAAAGAACATGACTGTAAACAGCAAAAGTGTTGATTTTGATCTCTTAGATGTAGATGAAGGCATCTATATCTTACAAGTATTAGATGAATTCAGTAAGACTATCAATAAAAAGATCATTAAAATGTAATATGAAGGGTTTGAGGTTCTATTTTATAGCAATTGTAATCATTGCTTCAACATCACACACAAATGCGCAAATCTATAAAAGATTCAGTATAGAGTTAGGAGTCAATAGGTCTATTAATTATAATATGGAAGAAATAATTTCTAGCAAAGGCTCAAATGGAAATCCTATAATTATTACCAATGAATCTCGTTCATATAAGAACAACTTCAGTACAGCCCTAGGGTTCCAATTATTCCAAAATCACTTTTTGAAATTAAGATATTCGAAAAACACAATAGGTACAAACCTAACAGGTAGATTTACAACCCCTTCTTATATTCTGAATGATTCTCACAATTTAATTACAAACAATTCTTGGGGTATCATGTATGCGTATCAATTTAGTTTATTTGAGGGGCACTTTGGGCTAGGTCTTGGAGTAGAAAGACAATTCAACAATTTTGATGATGCTTGGATAACGACGGATGGGGTGTATAAAAATAATTATGCACTGTACTCGGCAGTAAGTTTTGATTATCCTTTATTTAAGTACATATTTGTATACTCCAAAGCATTTATGATTAAAGCCTTTCGTAATAATTACATTCCACCTGAAAGAAAGTTTGGTGTCCCATCTTCTGGACAAACTGATCTTGGTTCTTACGTTCCTCTACAAATTGGAATAGAATTGGGACTCAAATTTACTTTTGAGAAATAAATTCATTAGTTGTTCCATGAGCTAATTGCTTTGCTAGAGATTTTATATAGAATAAAATATCTGTGTGTTTCTCAGCTCAAGATTGAGTGGAAGAATTTCAGCGTTTGGTTTGGATTATTTGTCATACATACTTCTGCATAGATAGGGTCCAAATCTACATATCTGTAAGGTCTGTTCTCTTCGAGCACTAGCACCTCCTTCGTCGGCGATCCACCTTGCTTATAAGTATATCTTCCCTTAGTACGCATTCGATAGTATGAGCATCAGTCTCATCAGCATTTTTTCACTTTATATTTTATTAGTTATGCTTACATCAGCTTTATCACTTGGTCAGGTAGTTGCTACCTCGAGTATTCATTCACTTATATCTTCAGATCTTTCATTTCACACATTCATCTATACCTCTCTAATGAGGCATGAGGATGGGGATTGGGGTGAGGTATGTCCGGAGGATCATGAGAGTAATGAGATGGCTCTTGTTTCAGGTCATCGTGTCTTTTCAGTTTATGAGTGTGGACCAGTTCATCAGGAGTATGGGCACAAGATTTATGTTATCACAGAGTCAGATCGATCGGCTTCTACTGTTCTGTAGCCATGGGAGTATAAGTTCTCTCTTTTTAACCTCAGATTTTAATCCACATTCGCCAATTGGATATAGGTATTATGGAGCTTGGTCTGGTGGACCTAGGTCTATTGCATATGGCTATCGAGCTGGAAGAACATCTGAAAATTGATTTTCTGATTTAGTTTATCTCAAAAAAAATAGCTGCTACGGAATGATACATTAATAAAGTACGCTTTTATACGCAGGTATTTTATTTTTCAACAAGGCAAAAAACCTGCCTACCGGCAGGCAGGCGTAGACAATGCAGCACATTGGCGAGGCTTTTTAACGCCGTAGAAAGATAAAATAACAAGTAGAAAATGTTACTCTATTATTGAATCATTCCTAAGTAAGTATTTCTAAATACTAATTAATATTTCCGCGGCTTTATCTAACGTCTCTTCAGTTTTAGCAAAACAGAAGCGAAGCATATTATCATCTTTCTCATTGATATTAAAAACAGACATAGGAATACTTGCCAATTTATAGTTTTTGATCAACCTTTCGTTAAGAGCAATATCACTTTCGCTTGTTATTTCAGAATAGTCCAGCAATTGAAAAAAGCTACCTTGGGAGGGTGTGAATTTGAATCTAGAACCAGAAATTGCATTTAGGAAGTAATCTCTTTTTTGTTGATAAAAGTCATTTAAACGTAAATAATGGTCTTCGTTCTGGAGGTATCCTGCCAAGGCAATTTGCCCAGGGTGGTTAACACAAAATACATTGAATTGATGGACCTTATTGAATTCATGCATTAGATTTGCTGGACCTACACAGTAGCCCAATTTCCAACCCGTAACGTGAAAGGTTTTCCCAAAAGAGGAGCAGATTATGCTTCTTGCCGCCAGATCATCAAAACGCGCAGCACTATGATGTACAGCACCATCAAAAACAATATGCTCATATACTTCATCACTCAATAGAATAATATTGGTGTTCCGCAGACTATCTTGTAATTCGAGCATATCTGCCTTTGTCAATATTTGACCGCTGGGATTGTGAGGGGTATTGATAATGACCATTTTAGTCTTGGAAGTAATTTTACTTCTAAATTCCGCCCAATCCACTTTAAAATTCTTGCCTTCCATTTGAATTAAAACGGAGATACCTCCTACCAATTCTATTGCTGGCTCATAACAATCATAGGCAGGTTTCAATATAATGACTTCATCGCCTTTTGAGATAAACGCTGTGATCGCGGTATAAATAGCTTGAGTAGCACCTGCAGTTACCGTCACTTCATTTTCCACATTGTATTTTCTACCATAAAGTTTCTCGGTTTTCTCTACTATGGCCTCACGCAATTGTAAGGCTCCCGTCATTGGTGCATACTGATTGTATATACCATTTAAGGCCTGGGTATAGAGATTCAATAGTTTAGGGTCGGGCAGAAAATCGGGAAAGCCTTGAGATAGGTTTGTTGCGTTGTGTTCTCTTGCCATTTTTCCTACTACGGTAAAGATGGTTGTTTTTACATTAGGTAATTTAGAGTTGATGTTCTGAATGACGCCCATATATAGTTCTTTGTTTCATAATTAATTAATAAACTTAGCTATAATTAATTTGAGCCTTTAGCGTGTGCATCAAATAATGCACAATATTTGAATTTTACATTTTTATTAAGTTTAAGCTTGATTAATTTTAGTGCTATAATTTATTACGCTTTATATTTCAATTTAATCTTCCCTTATCAGGGAGATTTTACTCCGCCCACCACTAACGTGTTCCTTCATTTGATAATTTCATTATCACTTTTATTGCATAAAAGGTCATTCAGTCATATTACCAAAAAAGTAAATCAAAAAGTCTAGGCGGCTCTAATGCAGCATGCATAGCTGCTCTATGGCTTCCCTTCGCTTACGCGTTCCTTCTCTTGATAGCTATTGCTATCACATCTTCGATGTTGGTTCAGTCCCCCACAATAGCCGCCTTGGCTAGTCTTCCTAGGTGTTGATTCCTTTTTTAACATCTATTTCGCAAAATTTTTAATTTGAAGTGCAATTTGTGATACGTACTTCTTTAGCTATATGAACTCTCCAAAAAAATCTAAAAAACAAAAAAGGCGTTGAAAACATCAACGCCTTTCCTTTTTATAATAAAAAATGATATGTATATGAACTTCTATAATTCTGTTAAGATTGTAATATTTAAAATATATACAATCTTCAAAAATTACATTAGATAATCGAATTGATTACTTGAATCGTCAATCTCTCCAATCTCTCCAATCTTTCAAATCTTCTACTCTATTTCTTCAAAATCTGTATTCCCATATTCAAAAGGTCGTCCATCATACTGCCATCACCATCCCTATCCAATAATTTACCGAGAAGACCACCAGCAATACTGCCCTGAGGACTTTTTTGTTGACCTCCGCCCATTAGAACTTTTGCTAGACCACCTAAATCTAATCCATTTGATTTTTGCTTTTGACCAACAACTCCCATGATTACAGGAGCGATTAATTGCATTAAAACTCCAGATTTAAAAATATCAAGTCCGCTCATTTGGCTAATTATCTGAGCTGCTTCTAATTGGCGCTTGCCTAATAAATGATTTATTATACCTGTGCCATTGGTAGTCTTAGGATTGTTGACTTTCTTATGTCCACCCAAAACTCCCATTAGATCACCTAAAATACCTCCATCATGATCTTTTTTTATAGCTCCAAACAAGCCACCTCCTCTTTCTTGATTTTGTGCGTTTCTTGATATCGCATCAAGTAAAATTTCGCTAATACCTTGTGCTGCTTTTTTTACTTGATTCGGGTCTTGTGCTCCGATTTGTCTTGACAATTGGACAATGACATCATCTGTGAGATGTCTAAATACTTCGTTTAATAAATTTGACATTGAAATTTTGTTAGTAATTAATGAATAATTTCATAAGTTTCAAAAGGGCAACATAAGATAGTGAAATTCAGCCTTATGCTAATCCCTTTTGTAATTGGACGACAAATCTTTTAAGAAGGTCACATAGTGAATTTGTTTTTTTCAATTCTTACTTCCTTTTTTAACCACAATGTTCGCTAAGGCACCACAAAGAAAATCACAAAGTTAGATATTGACATTATGAAGTCATTTAAGAATACGAAGACTATCTACGCCCAAAGCATTAAGAACATTGGTCTGCAGCTATTTTTCGCTCCATAGCTTTGGCTATGAAGCTCAAATTGAGCTTTGCCAATAACCTTAAGCCTTTCGGCTCGATTAAGCCCTGCATTCTTAAATGACTTCTATCTATATTTGAGCAAATAGTTGTTTGTATTAAATAAAATCAGGTATTAATACGTATTAATAAATTCTAGATTTCTACTAGATTAAGGCCGTAAAGAATTAAGGATAAATCTTATGTTATTCTTCTATCCTATTATTATAGTGATTTAAAAAACTACTCCTATGTCAAAGCCATTCAATAAAATCATAACTATAATTTTCGAAAATCAATATAGAAACTATGTGATTCAAGATCCATTCATGAAAAAATTGGCTTCAGCAGGTGCGAATATGACCAACTATTTTGGTGCATTTCATCCTTCTCAGACTAATTATTTGGCTTCCTTTGCAGGAGAAATTTGTGGGGTGACCAATGATACACCTCCGGCATCACCACTTATGCAACAGACTTTAGTCGATTTATTGGAGGCAAAAAACGTAAGTTGGAAAGCGTATATGGAAGGCTATCCTGGTGATCCATGGAATTCGGCATGGACCAATCCTGACTATCCAGCAAGCGAGCAACCCCTCATCGAGTATCCTCCTTCAGGAGCTCCAGATCTTACAAGATATTACAGAAAACACAATGCTTTTACTTCATTTCATAATGTTCAAAAAGATGAAGGCAGATGGAATAAGATAGTGGGTGATGCTCAGTTTTGGAAAGATTTATCAACCAATTCCTTACCAGAATACAGCTGGTATACCCCTGACATTTGGAATGATGGTCATTATCTATACAATACCCACATCGATACCAAACCTCGAACACAATTGGTTTCTCAACTCTCTGCTTGGTTAGAATATGTATTTCTTGGGGATATCTCAAGCACCAAAGTTCAAGGTGGCACAGAAACTGGTTTGAGTTCTTTAGGATTGAATTTAGATGTGAATTTATTATTGACAGATCCTGATAAAGCTTGGCAACAATCCAATGTACCTGAAGGAACTCTGATCGTCGTCACATTCGATGAAGCTGATTATGATGCCGAAGGTTATGATACTAATTACGATGGACCCAATCAAGTCTATACTGTGCTCTTAGGTGATATGATCAGACCAGGCACTGAAATACCTACACCTTATAACCATTATAATCTAATAAGAACAGTTGAAGAAAACTTCCAATTAGGATCACTATACAAGAATGATGAAGGTGCCAATTGGTTCAGATTTCTCTGGGACGAATCTTTCTCTTGGAATACACCTACAAATACAAACTTTCAAGCTGAGAATGCCTTAGCAATTTCAAATGGAAATGGTGGAAATCATATGGTATTCTCAGATTCTAATGGCCTATTATATGATAGTATTATGGGGAGCTCGGGTTGGAGTCAACCAAATGATATAGGTTTTACAACACAAGGCGCTATTGCATTGGCATCAATTGGAGATGTAGATGTCTTAATAAGTGAAGGAGACAATTGTGAATTAATAATGGCATCCTACAATACTTCATCTAGACAATGGTCTACAATGATTTCCTTAAATCAAAATACAAATGGAAGTTTTGCTTTAACCTCATACAATGACATTGCCAATTCAGAAAATAGATTGATGCTTTGTTGGGCGACATCTGATGGATTTATTCAATCTATGGTTGGAAATGATCAGGGGTTTTCTGGGATTGTTGTTCCTGTAAATCAGCTTACAGATGGACCAATGACTTTAGGTCAAGTAGGTGCATCATTATTTCTGGTATATAAAGAACGAAACACCCGTAAAATGCGTATGACATCGTATAATGTAGGTCCATTCAATGCGTTTGATGCTGTAAACTTTCAAGATCAACCAGATCCTGTGAATAATACTACACTACACGAATGGTCTGTGGCAGACTATACAGTAGGTCATTTTTCAAAGAAAATGGCAGCTTTAGTCAACGAGTATCAAAATCTTGGAAATATGGCAATGGCAACTGTTTCTGGAGAAATGCATTTGGTTCATCGAGGAGGATATTCTGACTTGTCCAATGCCTATACAGAAGTCTTTGGGTTGACAGGAATTTATTCGACAGCAAATCAATTGAGCAATGGTTATGGCACTTTAAATCAGGCTGGATGGACAATTGAGGAGGAGATGCCTGAAGTTGTCATTGGTATCAATAGTCCGATTGCAATATGTTCTGATGGAGATTTGTTTACTTTGACTTGGGTGGATTCTGATAGCAATACTATTTATTATAGACAAGGTGGTTATGCTTTCAATGGATAGACTCTGTTCAATGTTTAAACTTAATTTCAGACAATAAACATATTCATTTATTTAACCACTATGATCATAAAGGGTGCATTTCAAATTGACACATTTTGCTATTTGATGTTCAAAAGGAAATTTATTGAAGGAAATTTAAGAAGTCAACATCATAAGGCGATTTAGCGGTTCTGCGATTTAGCGATTCTGCAAAAAGTCAATTAGGACAATTTAAAATAGAATTATTAAAACGTCATTATGAAATGCACCCATCACAAAGGCATCACAATGAAAACACTAAGTTAGATGTTGAATTGTATATTTTCATGGCTTATCAAAATAACTCTTAGCATAAAATGCTTATTTGAACATGAAATATATGTAGTAGATCTTTAACTTCTTTTTATCTTACCTATTGAAGTGAATTATAATATATTTTTAAATTAGAATGGTATGACGCAGCAAAATTTATTTACTAAAGTGAATAACTCAAGTCTAATCATCATATTATTATTTTGTCTTTTTACGGCTTGTACCAAAGAAGAACCTACACCCAATTCTCCAGATCCAGTTTTCGAACAGAATTTCCCTATAGAATATAAAGCAACACTACCTGCTGGAAAATTGCCATATCCACATCATAATCCTGAATATTCGCAAGAAGCTTATGACTCATTAGTACAAGAATTATTTATCATAAACAATTTTGGTTTGTATCAATGTGGAGATGCTGAAGAAGATTGTTATTTCCATGATGGTCTGGATTTTGTCTTGCCCAATGGAACACCTATTTTTGCTTTAGAAGCAGGAACAGTAAGAGCAAATATTGGAGGGAATTCGTTTTTCCGAACTTTAGTAGTAGAAGATCTTGATGAACCAAGTTTTGGGTGGACCTATACCCACATTTATAATTTCTCAGTTCAGGCAGGAACAGAAGTCAGCTAGGGACAATATCTAGGCAAGGTAAATTTCCAAGGTCTTGACCATATTCATCTCAATAGAACAAGAATAAGAGGAGGTGGCTCATGGAGCAATTTTGAAGATTTGATCAATATTTATCCTGATAATTATTTTACGTTTATTGATGATACTGCACCTATAATTATAACTCCATTTCATTACTTCCCTAATAATAGTAACTCAGCTTTTGCAATTAGTGGTAGTATAGATACTATTTCAGGCGAGGTAGATATAGTAGTAAGCATGAGGGATGCTGGAGCTTATGCAGGAGATTTCATTGGCAGTACTGGTTATTGGGGAGATCGGCTTGCTGTAAGAGATATTTCCTATCGCATCTTGAAGGATGAAGTAGAGATTTTAAATAGAAGGTCTTTTGATTTTTCAAAGCTTGAATTTGCCTTTCATTCAGAAAAATGGAAGGAAACTTTAACCGTCTTTAAACACGCTGATATAATTGATATTGATGATGGAAGTAACAATATGTTTCATTCTCACTACATTATTACAAATGCTAGAGATTCTTTACAGGGAATAATTGATCCAGTGGATAAAACATTATCTTGGAATACACTTGAAATGGATTCTTTGGATGAGAAAGTATATCCAAATGGTCTGTACACAATTGAAGTTACTGCCCACGATTCAAATGGGAATGTGACTACAGAAAGTGACGATGTATATTTAAATAATTGAGATTAGTATGAAATAAAGGTTATTTTGATGTGCTATTCTTTGTGATTTTCTTAGTTTCCGTTGTGCCATTGTGGTGAATCTATATGTAGTGTAAGATGTTTAATCTTTATATTTAAGAAGTAAATATTTTTTTAACCACGAAGATCACCAGAGAATCACAAAGGAGACACTATGTTAGATGTTGACTTAGGTGCATTTCATGATTACGTTTTTTTAATTAATTTCTCAATATTGGATGAGCTAGATTTCTCCATTACGCTCGAAATTCGGACATTTATAGCCGGCAGGCAGGTATTATCAATCCTTCCACTCCGGTCCAGGATGACAATACACTAATGAGCATAGGCCTACAAAATCTCTTGTCATTACTTTAATTTAAAGCAGTCTTCCGCTTATGGAGGCTCGGGATGACAAGAGGTTTGAAACGATCCTTCTTTATTCTTTCCTAAATTGAAATAGGAGGATTAATTGTTTCTGAAAAGTTTAAATTACTATTGTCCAACCATTCATTAATATTATTATTCTCATAAATTGTTAGATCATTAACGATCAATTCCAAGCCTTCTAACTTCCAACGTCCGCCTATAGTTGATGATTCTTTAGAAATGAACAACTGGCTCAAATCCGCTATTCTAAGCCCTGTTGTTGGATCTAGATTATATACCTGATTCAGTCCTCTTCCAAAATCATTCGTATTACTCTTGATTCTCCATTCTCTATTTGCCAAAGTTAAAGTCACTCTTTTATCAGTCCCCGCATTGGCAACATCAGCAGTTTTTACTCTCAATTCTAATTTATGAACTATTTGTCTTCCTGTACCGAGGTCACATGCGAGATGAAACTGCTCGAAGTCTTTCAGCCATTTTTCTGGTGAATCATCACAAATGATATCTCCATCATGAAATACTCTTACTTGCTCAAGTTTCCATCCATTATTCCCATCTTCTTTTCTAATCAATATTCTTTTAATTTGATTTCTGTCAAGACTACCCGTATCCCAAATGGCATAGCCCTCTTTATAGGTTCGCCTCCTATCTCTTTTATTCGGAAAATCAAGTTCAAAAACTTTGTGTCCAATATCTAGAAAAACACTGTCCGTAGTACCGCTGTAAGATTCATTATCCGTAGTCAATTCTACAAATATATCTGACCACCCAATCTGGCCTCTTGTATATTGACATATTTTACGAGAGTAGCTTGATTTCATTACACAAGAGCGAGTTGGATTTGCACATGTTACGCAATTTCCATTAGGGATATTATCACAGCCAAAAGGATCATCGCAATTCCCATCACAAGATGCTACATCTGCATCATATTCATCTGCTGCTCCAAATTGATGCAGCAATTCATGGGGTGCTGTACTTGTAAAAGTTCGTGCTCCATTAGCGTCCCAGTTCCATTGGAATTTACTCAGCGAAATAAAATCTTCTCCAGAAGAATAACCATGCCAAGAGGATCCATATTTTGTAATATAGAAGACAACTGCATCATCTGAACCATGAGAAGTAATCAAATTACTTTTATACGCATCTATTCCACTATTAATCTGAGTAAATCCAAGTGCAGGGAGAGCAGGATTTCGCCAATAGGAATCATAACCAGAGCTTGGACCATCAGTCGAATTACCTTGATCTGCAACATCAATAACTGCGACTTGTGTATCATATACAAAACTTAAGTTTCCGCTTGGATGCTCAGGAATTAACCAATCCAACCCGGAAGTAATACTCGATTCTATCAGACTTTGATCAGCCGTACTAATTACGGGACCACCTTGAAGTGATGAATTGACAAAAATGAGGCCTATACTTATTTGCCCATGGAGCTTCCTGCAAACTTCAGGGTTTAGCATATCCTGAAGAGTATCAAATAAGGTTGGCTCCCATTCACCTTCTTCTAAAAAGTAAGCCAATGATGCATATGGAGCATTATAAACTATACCTGTGAAATGAAAACTAAACCTAGGACCCATTCGTTTTTTCAAATACCCCACTATCAATTTCCTCCCTCCTTTTTGCAAGTTAATATTTCTCATTTCTAAAAGTTGTTCAACACCTTCTTTTATAGGCTTCAAGTTTCTCGCTTTAGCTAATTTCTCAACTTTTTGTATAAATTCACTAGGATCAATCTGACTAAAATATGCAGGCATATCTTTTTCTTCCATCTTTCCTTTACTTTTCTCTAAGTAAGTTTTTTGGTGTTCAAGAAATGCTTTCGAAAATTTAAAATTCCAAATTTCAACAATTTTTTGCTGCGCTTTATGTAATGAAGAGATGGTCTTCCTATCGACGACATCAGATATGATATAACTGAATAATCGTGTTTTAAACAACGCTGAAATCAATGCATCAGATCCCAAGACTACAATTGCCTCATTGTTGTATCTTGATAATACAAGTAGATTTAATTCACGGGCTTGCTGAAAAGCAGCTTGCACATTTTTAGCATTTGGATTTTTTAATAGAAGTAAATATTTTTGATTGTTATCAGACATGGTGAAGATATTATTTTGAAGAAATTGATCGATTTGGAATAAACTTCATTTCCAGAAAAATCTTAACATTAGCAAAACTAAGTGGTCTAACCTTCATATTCTTCATACTTTTAGGTGAATTGAGTTCATATAAATCAAAATTGATTTGATTTAGTAGTTCTCTTTTGCTTTCACTTTGACTTTTTATAATTTCTTGACTAAAAAATTTGAAGAATGTTAAAATAGTCACTTTTCATTTTTTGAGAACATGGTGTCCCTTATCCTAGATTTTTTCACTTTTGAAAACTTTTGTATTTGGAAATGATATTAATATTTTATATTTTTCTTTTGATTTCAACAGCTCACTCTGGAAACTGAAATCTCTTATATTTCGAATCAAGATATAAAGACTAAAAAATTAGATAAATGAGCAGAAAAATATTCTTCCCAATAATTCTATTAATGATGGGGTGGGCTTTTTTTATAAGTCCTACCATTAAAGAAGTAGCTGCTGGTGTCACTATACTTCTTTTCGGAATGATAATGCTGGAAGAGGGTTTTAATACTTTTGTAGCGTATTGTTGGATGGCACACTCGACAAATTAATAAGAGAACAAAAAATATCAAGTGTCATGGCTACATCTTTAGCCAACGACAGTGATAATGTTGCTGATATTTTGAAGAAATTAATTGAAACTGCAGAATTATTATACATAGACAGTGATACTCTCCTGAGTCTTGCAGAAGAAGATAAAGCAGGTACAAAAAAGGAAATCCATTAATGACATGATTGGAAAATATAGAATTATATTGCTTACACCTGAGTGGGTAAAATTAGGATCTAACCGCAAAGTAGCGCTAAGGATGCGCAAGGGTCGCTAAGAGTAATCAATAAAAATATCACTAAATGACATTTGAAATTATACTCTACTTATCTAGTCCGATCTTCAGCCTTGAATGCACCACGATTATGCAATATCCACAGCGATTCATCCAGTGGAGACACACCTCTGTACGGTCTAATTTTAGCATCTGTGATTGTAGTCTTTTGGTAACCGTCCAAGGTTAGTTTTAGTCTTCCTTTTCCAGAAGTTGTAGCACTAAATTTGATGCCATAATCCTTCGCTTGAGCTACAGATACATGACCTTCTAAGATAAAGAAATCACCATCAAAGACTGGTGTTCCGATCAAGGCTTTCATTTGATTGAGATCGCTGGAAACAGGACCTATATAATCACTGTGGGCTTTGATCTGGAATGCATATACAGGCTCAAGAAGGTCTGTGTCCGCCGCTTCGACACCGCGCATTATTCCCATCGGGGTTGCGAGAAGAAAGTCTCCAGGATTGGAGTGAACATTATGTTCAGACCCTTTGATAAGAGTAATCTTTATATCAGTGACTTCCCATCCTTTTATTCCTTGACGGAGTGACCATGGAATAGCTCTCTTTACTTCGTTTTGATACTTGACACTGATATCACTCGTGCGTACTTTCGACTCGAATACCACTCCACTTCCCAACTCTCCTGGTTCAATTAAGAAGGTCATGATTGCCCAGCATGGCTTTGGCATCCAATACCGAACATAACCTTGGGCAGAAGCCTTAGGTGTCTCTTGATAAATCACTTTTGGTGGTAAGAAGTCCGCTTCGATTCCGAAACGTTTGGATAGACTGTCTTGCAGCACTTCCGTTTGGATAGGACCTAAAATTTTAAGTTGATATTCTCGATCCTCTTTAAACCATTGGAAATCCAATTGGGGGTCTTCGATATTTAAGATTTCCAAAGCCTCTCCCAATTTTTGATAGTCTTTCTCTTCTTTTGCTACTGCCTGTACACTGAGTACCGATTCGAGCATTGTGGAAAAATTACCCACCACTCCACTTTCTCCTAGCCCGTCACCCGCAATCACTATTTCTGAGGTAGCAATGATACCAATATCTCCGGAACACAGTTCGGAGATCTGCACCAGCTTGCCCAACTTTCGTTGATAGATTTGATTGACTTTGACTTCTTGATATTTGCCTGAAGACTGTACTATATCTTTGGTCTTGAGCGATCCTTTGAATATCCTCAAATAGGCAAGTCTTCCCAATTTGCTGTCGTATTCTACTTTGAATATTCTAGCATTAAGCGGTTCGTCTTTTGAGGTTGCTCTAGGTCGTTGTCTTACGATTTCGTCCAATAATGTCTGAATACCTAGATGCATTTTTGCGCTCCCAAAGAGAACGGGAATCATGTCATTATTTTGGATAGCATTATACGCTTTAGTTAATATTGAGGGAAGATCATTGACATCTCCATCAAGATATTGTGCTAAGAATTCCTCATCGACTTCTGCCAGGCCTTCTAGAGAATTTTCTATTATGAATGAAGAAATGTGTGTGTTTGCTTCCTCGAAAGCAAGGAGATTAACTTGATCGGGACTAGCAATATCTGGATAGTTCAAAGCAAATAATTCAATACCAAGGTCTTTTTTGATGTCCTTGAATACTTGCTCAGGATCTGCTCCCGTTCTGTCAACCTTATTGATGAATATCATGGCTGGAATCTTGCGTTCTTTGATAGACTCCCATAGATTGATCGTATGCGCCTGCACACTCTCAACTGCTGAGATTACTAGCACCACTAGATCCAAGACAGATAATGCTCGATCTACCTCTGCATAAAAATCTATGTGACCAGGTGTATCTACAATATTGACTTGTGTGTCTTTCCATCTGAAATCTACAGTCGCAGTTTTGATCGAGATACCACGATCTTTTTCCATTGCCAGACCATCTGTGATTGCAGATCCTTTATCTACACTTCCAACATTTTGAGTAGCACCCGACTCGTATAGCATACACTCTGTGAGAGATGTTTTTCCTGCATCTACATGGGCTAGGATTCCGATGGTTATTATTGATGAGGCCATATTTTAAGATTGGAGAGATTGGAGAGATTGAAGAGATTGAAGAGATTGGAGAGATTGGAGAGATTGTTCAAATAATTCAATCTTTTCAATCTCCAATTCACAATCGCTTCAATAAAAGAAATATGTAACTAAAGGATAAACAAATCATTTTAACCTACATTTTTAAATCACTTCTTAGAAAAAGAAACAAATCTAAAAATCTGAAACGACAATACTCATAGATTCGATCGGCAAACTGAAATACACCTTAATTATTCTTTATCAAATGAACTACCCCGCCGCAAGCAGACGGGGTATCACCTCTCCTTAACAAGCTTAAAATAGCTTTTTCTCTAGACAGTAAATTCTTTATCTTTCAAATATAAATTGTTAATTTACCAAAATCAGTATTTCATTTTATTATTCGCTTATCAGCTAGATTTTCCTTTTTTCATTGAAAAAAAACGAAACCAAAAATTCTAGGCAGCTCAAATGCAGCACGCATGGCTGCTCCCTCATCCCACAAGAGCTGCCTTGGCTTTGCTGCCTAATTGTTTTCAAACACCCGAGGCAGAGCCTCGGGGAATTCTTTCGATTAAAATTCTATTTTTTATTATCTTACATGTCAAATCAATTAAACCATTCACAATGAATAGAAATATTTACACCCTACTTATTTTTTGTTTAATTCATCAATTTACAATTGCCCAAGATATTTCTCTAGAAGGAACAATCTGGTTAGATTCTGACTCAAATAATCAATACGATGGAGAGGTTGGAATCAGTAATGTAAAAGTCTATCTTATCAATGTTGATTCTAACGAGATTTTAGATTCTACTTCTACCAATAGCGCTGATTTTAATTTTCCGTCGACAAGTAGCATTACCATTCCTCCTGGAACCTATTATTTGGAAATAGCCGCTGAAGAGTTTACTATTGGTGGAGATCTACAAAATATTACCTCATGCTCAGGATCAAATAATGCGAATGATGGAGTCGATTTTGATGATAATGGTCTAGATATTATCCCGATTCAGACTACCAATTTCTCTTTAGATTCAGGTCTTGTCGATCACGTTGATATTTGCTTATCTGCTCCATGCGATGAAGCGAATGATTTAGCAATAGAAAGTTGTGATGGTATTAATGAAGCAGATATCATCTGCGACATTGCAATTTTGGGCACTTTTTGTAATATGATGCCTTCCTCAGCAAGTGGTGGACCTCAACCAAATCCTTTATGTCCTGAAGGAGGAGTAATAGAAAACGTTTCTTGGTTTGCATTTATGGCTTTTGATGGTAATTATTCTTTAATCGTTTCCCCTAGTGCCTGCATGGGATCTACTACAATCCTAGATGGGATTCAGGTTGGAATTTACACAGACTGTACATTTACAGAGTCTGTTTTTTGCCACCCTACTTGTAGTGAAGATCCTATTACCATTAGTTCTAACCTACTTGTTCCTGGTCAGATTTACTACTTCTTTATTGATGGATGTGGTGGTTCTGTTTGCAGTTATTCTATAAGTATAGGGGGAAATCCTTTACCCTTTGGTATAGTTCCAGATGATCTTTGTATTTTGGATAATGGAACACCTATATGTGAAGACTCCGAATTTATCACTGGTGAGGAAATTGTATTTCAAGTAGATAATTTGGATTTAATTCTTGACTACTCATGGCAAATTTTATACTTATCTGGAGGACCATTTGAAGGCGATCCTTTACCAATGACAGAAGAAAGTAATATTGAACTCACTTTTAACAATGAAGGAGTTTATGAAGTATGTCTTACAAGTGCATTTTTCCCATGCTCACAATTTGATTGGTCTGGCCAGCTATGTCGAATGGTCACTATCAAAAATCTGGTAGGCTTGCAAGAGCTTGAAAGGTCCGATATCAAAATCACTCCTAATCCTACCTTCGACTATATTACTATTGATGGGAATATTTCTTTTTCTGAAGCTACTTTTTTCATCTATTCTATTGATGGGGAGCGCGTGATGTCTGGGGATTTAGATTCATCCCAAAAAATTAATGTTATGGATTTACCTGTGGGATTGTATGTTATTAGTGTAATTGATGGTGGAGGGGAGATTGATCTTGTAGGGAGGTTTGTGAAAAGTGAATAGGATTTTTAATCCCACAGAAATAGTATAAAACCTATTACAAGTTAAAAATATATGGATAATTTAGCATCATACTAAGCGAACCATTCCTTTAGGGGATTGAATATTAACTGCTATTGTAACTTCGCTATCACTTTGCACTATGTTTTTAACCCTTAAATCATATAACATTGATTGCACAATTTTCGGATTTAGATGATAAAGTTCTATGCTATTAAAAACACATCCTTGCTCTAATTTATCTGTAGGGTGCATTTCCGATTCAGACCAATCTGTCATAAAAGGAAGCAATTCTACTTCAGGAGCTGAAGCAGGTAATATCATCTCCCAAGACAGCAGAAGACCATCCATCGTTTTGCGACTCCCAGAATCTATAATCCCCAATTCCGGAGAGTGCAGACTTAGAATCTTACTATCCGATTTCAGTGTATTAGATTTAAGCGACCATCTCGTGATCTTAGGCTCCCGAATCAGATCTATACCCATCCATCTCAGACCTTTAAAATCTACATTATCATGATCAATTGCTAAAATCTCCAAATAGCATTTATTACCCAAATTCAACAGAGCATTCTTCGTTCCTTTTGTAAGATGCGCCCCTCCAATCACAGGTTTGACCCCAAACAAATTTGAAATATAATTTACTCCCTCTTCCAAATCCGGTACACAATAAACTATATGATCAATTTCCCTACCCATATACTAATATTTCAGATGAAGATACCTCCTAAACCTCAAAAATTAAAATCTCCCCAATCTCACATTTTTTTTAACCGCAAAGAGCTCAAAGTTTTACGCAAAGTCCGCAAAGAAAAACCTATCACCATTTAATTATGAAAAATCTCTCTACTTTATCACCAAAAGATGCGATAGCATCAAATATCTCCACTTATCTTCTACTTATCTCTTCTTTTCGCTGAATCGCAAAATCGCTTGAACCGCAAAATCGCTTTAAGTTTCCAATCACCCCAATCTCTTCTCCTGAAATCTCACATTTTTTTTAACCGCAAAGTAGATATGTTTGTATAAAAGTCATGAGCTGAAGAATAGTTAAATTTAAAGTGAACAATTTTTTTAACTAAAACCTCACCTCATGAGAAGTAAAAGTACAAATGCAAACTTTAGTGGACAAACAATTTATGCTGGGATAGATGTTCATAAGAAATCATGGACAGTCACCATTAGAAGTGATCACCATCACTTGAAGACTTTCAGACAGAATCCAGATCCTGATTTATTGGTCAAATATCTAAACAAGAATTACCCTAGTGCGCATTACAGAGCGGTATATGAAGCAGGATTCTGTGGATTTGGAGCATGTAGAAGAATGATTCAACTGGGAGTTGAGTGTAATGTAGTACATCCTTTGGATATTCCACGGAGTAACAAAGACAA
>Ga0256847_1000720_pt1 | contig 19513 bp, 9 predicted proteins | sample TeddybearmetaG_FD_189099 | JGI IMG/M metagenome (GOLD analysis project Ga0256847, IMG submission 189099) | Hydrothermal vent microbial communities from East Pacific Rise, Pacific Ocean - Teddybear | ecosystem: Environmental > Aquatic > Marine > Hydrothermal vents | place: Pacific Ocean: East... | reverse complement strand
TATTGGAAAAACATACGCTATTTAATTTTAGCAACTAAAGCAGAGTAGACTTTAGTTGTGCAGGGGAGCGTTCTAGAACCGGTCAAGATAATTGTCGCGGACCGGTCAAAGTAATTGACATCTAACATCAGGAAGATAGATTGCTGGATGATCGAATAAAATCTGAAGTATGTTTAGAGAGAGAAAAACTTGGGGTGCTCCACGTGATTTTATCAACTATTGAGTTAGAAAATTCCCAGACGATGAGTTATATCCAATCTGCTTCTGAAATATTGATATCAGATTACAGAGCAAGGTATTTAGAAAATTGCGTTAGGTTGCATGAAGCTCAAGCAATTTCAGACATTTACTATCCTGAAATGAGTGAGGCTATGAGGAGCATCTATGGGCAGTCAAATATGTTTTGGGGGAGCCAGGAAGGTGTTCTTCGAACTGATATAAAAGAAAATCAACAAGGTTGGAGTACACATCTACAGGGAGCTCTGAAAGCTAGCAGAGAGATTTCAAGTCATGTACAACAGCTTCAGTGCAAAATTACTGACAGATCACAAGAGCTCAACAAAGTAATCAACTCGGCTCCGGGAAATATCTGGTCGTTCAGAGAGGAAAATTAAGCGTTGCTGAAGGTGGGCATAATATCCCATAAGATGTCATAAAACGCCGTGACCAAAAAGGATGGCGGAATTTACAAAATTATTATAAATATATTTTTTATTATTCTGGAAAAACACCCACTCTACCACTCAGTGTGCGGGTTCGCATTGGGGGTTCCCAACAATCAATCAGCCGATAAGTTTGGATTAATTCCAATGCGGGCTACTGCATTAACGCCAAATATTCTTTCGCCTAGTCGGGTACAAAATACATGCGCTGATCCGGCTCATCACTGATCTCTAGGCTCAGCCCTTCACTTTGTCCCACTGTATTGCCTCCGAACATCGATGAACAAGCCTGCCGTAGATGGAAATGTCAGCTATGTTTATATAGAAGAAACAGATTAGGCTTTGATGATCAAACTGGGATGTAAATGAATACCAAAATACCTTTCATGGGAGAGTCGGCTAATTGGCAATCGTTTGTGGATGTGTTGCGCAGTCATGCAGCCCTCCGAGGAGATCGGCTTGCTTATGTGTACTTGAAAGACGGTGAGACAGAAGACGACAGTATCACCTTTGCGCAACTTGATCTGCGTGTGAAATCGATTGCGGCTGAGCTTCAGCAGGTCACGCGTCCGGGTGATCGAGCTTTGCTGATGTTTGCGCCCGGCATTCATTATATTGCGGCTTTTTTGGCGTGTTTGTATGCGGGTGTGGTTGCGATTCCGGCTTATCCGCCTCGGAATAAGCGTTATTTAGGCCGTTTTCAGTCCATCGTGGCGGATGCGCAAACCTCGGTGGCGTTAACTTCGTCGGATTTGCAGCCAGCGATTCAGGATATGTTCCAGCAAACGCAAGGCTTGCAGATGTTGCGCTTGATGACCACCGACAATATTGATCAGCGGCAGGCGGATGCTTGGCAAGCGATTGAACCGGATAAACAAACCTTGGCGTTTTTGCAGTATACCTCTGGTTCCACCGGAGACCCCAAAGGGGTGATGGTGAGCCATGGGAATTTGTTACACAATGAAAGTGTGATGGTCAGCCAGGCCAATTTAAGTGAACACCATGGGGTGATTTCTTGGGTGCCCCCGTATCATGATTTGGGTTTGATTTTGGGCTTGCTGTTGCCGTTGTATATGGGCACGCGTTCGGTGATTATGACCCCGTTCGCGTTTATTCAGAGCCCTTACCGGTGGTTAAAAGCGATTACCGATTATAACGATTTGTTGGTCAACAGTGGGGGGCCAAATTTCGCCTACGATTTGTGTGTGCGACGCATTACCGAGGCCCAAAAAGAAACTTTACATTTAAGCCGTTGGGATGTGGCTTTTAATGGGGCTGAGCCGATCAGTGCGCGCACTTACGATGCGTTTGCTGAGTGTTTTGAGCCGTGTGGTTTCCACCCGAATGCGCGCTTTCCAACCTATGGTTTGGCCGAGGGGACGTTGATGTCCTCCGGTGGGCCTCCGCAGCAACCGATGACGGTTGTGCATACGAATACACAAGCGTTAGAGCAGCATCGAGTGGAATTGGTTGAGGCCGGTTCTGGCCTTGAATCGCGCCAGCATGTGAGTGTCGGCATGTTCAGTCAAGATATTCGCATTGTTGACCCTGAAACCGCGATTGAATGCCATCCTTCCCGCATTGGTGAAATTTGGATTGCTGGGGACAGTGTGGCCCAAGGGTATTGGAATCGGCCCGAACAATCGGCGCAGGTGTTTCAAGCCCGCATCAAACATGGTGAGGCGGATCTGCCGTTTTTGCGGACGGGAGATTTGGGGTTTATTCACGAGCAGCGTTTGTTTGTCACGGGTCGGATTAAAGATGTGATTATTGTGCGGGGTAAAAACCATTACCCGCAAGACATTGAGCACACCGTGTCCACGGCTGACCCGAGCCAAGGCAAACACATCACACCGATTCGTTTTGGCAATGTCGCGGCGGTCACCGTGACGGAAGCCGGTGAGGATAAGATTATTGTGGTGGCGGAGGTGGAGCGCCATTATTTGCAAACGTGCCGACGCTTTCAGTCCGGTTCGGACACGCCTGAGCCCCCCGCAGAGGGCGATATCACCGATTATCGTACGTTAGACCCGAATATTGTGGTGGGCGTGGTGCGCCAAGCGGTCTCCGAGGTGCATGACATTCAATTGCATGCGGTGGTGTTGATCCGCCCCGAACGTTTACCGAAAACTTCCAGTGGTAAAATCCAGCATCACCGCTGCGCACAAGATTACATGAACGAGGCTTTGCCGGTGGTATGGCACAGTGAGTTTTCCGCACCGGTGGTGTGTCATGACGATATTGTCGCCATTGTTGAGCAGACGGCACCGGAAGAGATCAATTTAGACCGTTTGTTGGTGGTGCCCTTAACCGAACGCCGTGCTTGGTTGTTACAGGCGTTGCAAGGGCATGTGGCGCGTTGTTTGGAGATCAATCCAGAGACGTTGCAGCCAGATCAAGCGTTAAGCCATTTTGGGATTGATTCTTTGGTGGCGGTGGAAATTGGACATTTGGTGGAAAGCGGTTTTCAGGTTGAAATCGACAGCGTTGCGTTGCTGGATGGGTTGACTTTAAGCGCGTTGACCGACTCGATTTTAGGCCAGTTGAGTGAAGAGCCCGTCAGTGATATTCCCCCATTGGTGCGGGTGGAAGAGCGGCAGCCCGATTATCCGTTGTCACAAGGCCAGCGCTCGATGTGGTTTATCCATCGTTTTGCACCGGAAAATCTGGCGTATAACGTCACCATTTCAGCCAAAATCCAGCAACCGTTGAATGTGCCTGTTTTACAACGTGCGTGTCAGGCGTTGTTAGACCGGCATCCGTCATTACGGGCGTTGTATTTGCCACGGGATGGGGAACCGGTAGTGCAAATTCAAGACCATACACAGTTGTTTTTCACCTTAGAAGATGGCGATGGCTGGGTCGATGACACGTTGCAGAAATCCATTCAAGTGCGTTTAAAACAGCTTGCCACGCAACCGTTTGATTTAGAGCATGGGCCTTTATTTCGTGTGCATGTGGTGTCCCAGGGAGAGATTCATTATCTGTTATTAACCGCGCATCACATTGCTGTGGACATGTGGTCCATGGTGGTGTTGATGGATGAATTAAAGCTCTATTATCCGGCGTATTTAAATGGCGAAGAGGTGACTTTGCCGGCGTTACCGTTTCGGTATACGGATTTTGTGCAATGGCAAATTCAGTTGCTCAAAAGTGACGCGGGTGAACGTTTATGGGCGTATTGGAAAACCCAGTTGGCCGGGTGTCATCCGATTTTGGAATTACCCACCGATCACCCTCGGCCGCCGATTCAAACGTACCATGGGGATACCTATGCGTTTGCGTTGACACCAGGTTTAACCGAGCGCATTAAAGCGTTTGCGAAAGAAACCAATTGCACCGTTTTTATGGTGTTGTTGGCCGCGTTTCAGGTGTTGTTGCACCGGTATACCGGGCAAGATGATTTGTTGGTGGGGTCGCCGGTGGCCGGTCGCAGTAAAGCCGGTTTGGAAGGTGTGGTTGGGTATTTTGTTGACCCGGCGGTGTTGCGTGCGCAATTTCAGGCAGAGGAAAACTTTTATACGTTTCTCAAGCGCATTCGAGAGACCGTTTTGGGGGCGTTGAGTCACCAAGATTTCCCGTTTACAGAGATTGTTAAACGTTTGTATCCAACCCGTGATCCTAGCCGTTCACCGCTGTTTCAAGCCATGTTTGTGTTGCAGAAAGCTTACCAAATGACGGATGAATCGATTGCCGGTTTTGTCTTAGGGGAAGCTGGCGGGCATGTGCGCGTGGCGGATATGACGTTAGAGTCGATGCCGGTACAGACCGAAGTCTCGATGTTTGACATGATGCTGAGTATGACCGAAGGCGATGGGGCGTTACGCGGGTCGTTTCAATTCAATACGGATCTTTACGAGCACAGCACCATTGCGATTATGGCCTTGCATTTGCAAACCTTGTTGCAAGGTTTGCTCAGTGAACCCGACAGTGAGATGAATGATATTCCGTTAATGACCGAAGCGGACCGTTATTTGTTGACCATTGAGTGGAATGATAACCAGGTTGATTATGATTTAAGTCGGTCGTTGTCGACGTGTTTTGAAGAGCAAGTGGCGGCCTCGCCTTATCACCCTGCTGTGTTGTATGAAGAGGCGTCCCTCACGTATACCCAGTTGAATACACGGGCGAACCAATTGGCCCATTATTTAATCGCCCAAGGGGTGGGGCCGGATGTGTTGGTTGGGGTGTGTTTGCACCGATCAATAGACATGGTGGTGGCGATTTTAGCGACCTTAAAAGCGGGGGGGGCTTATTTGCCATTAGACCCGGCATACCCGCCAGAACGTTTGAATTATATGTGCACCGACTCGGGCATTCCGGTGTTATTAACCCACGCCAATCTGGTGTCTGTATTACCCGAGATTGACGGGCAAACCTTGGCTTTGGATACGCTCAACGTCAGCCAATGCGCGACAGATAACCCAGAGGTTGCGGTTACTCCCGAGCACATGGCGTATGTGATTTACACCTCCGGGTCAACCGGTAAACCGAAAGGCGTGATGGTGCCCCAGCGTGCGATTGTGAACCACATGCTGTGGATGTTAGACACGTTTGCGTTAACTGCGTCGGACCGTGTGTTACAAAAAACCCCGTTTAGTTTTGATGCGTCGGTGTGGGAATTTTTTGCCCCGTTGATGAGTGGGGCGACCTTGGTGATGGCCAAACCCGAAGGCCATCGCGATGGGGTTTACATGATCGAGATGATTCAACAGTATGCGATTACCACCATTCAATTGGTGCCCTCGGCGTTACGCATGGTGTTGGAAACGGTTGGCATTGAGCGCATCACCAGCTTGCGGCGTGTGTGTTGTGGGGGGGAAGCGCTGAGTGCGGATTTGCAAAAACTCCATTTTGAGCGTTTGCAGGTGCCATTGTATAACCTTTATGGGCCGACTGAGGCCGCCATTGACAGTACCTTTTGGGCCTGTGAAGCCGACTATCCATTGAGTAATCTACCCATTGGTCGCCCGATTGCGAATGCCAAAGTGTATATTTTGGATACAGCGTTGAATCCTGTGCCGGTCGGGGTGCCAGGGGAAATACATATTGCGGGGGCGGGATTGGCGAATGGGTATTTGCATCGGCCGGATTTAACCGCCGAACGTTTTATTCGTAACCCGTTTGAGCGTTCGGGTCGGTTGTATAAAACCGGTGACTTGGGGCGTTATTTACACGATGGTTCGATTGAATTTTTAGGCCGCATCGACCACCAGGTTAAATTGCGAGGATATCGCATTGAAATGGGGGAAATCGATGCGGCATTAAGCGAGCATCCGGCGATTCGCCAAAGTGTCACCTTGGTGCGAGAAGACACCCCCAACAATCAACGTTTGGTCAGTTATGTGATCATTGATCCCGAGCAAGTGCCGAGCACTGAACAGTTGCGGGATTATTTGAAAGGGCATTTGCCGATTTATATGATCCCCAGTGATGTGGTGACGTTGGATGCGTTCCCACTCATGCCGAATGGCAAAATTGACCGTTTGGCTTTGCCTGCACCGTCGGGTTTGATGCTGGATGATGCGTATGTGGCGCCAAAAACACCGCTAGAATTAGCCTTGGTGAAAATCTGGGGCGATGTGCTGGGGGCGATCCGGGTCGGGGTGGAAGATAACTTTTTCGAATTTGGCGGTCACTCCTTATTGGCCACACAAGTGGTGGCCAGGGTGTACCAACAGTTCAGCCTGGATGTGCCGGTGCGGACGTTATTTGAGTACCCGACCATTCGTGAATTGTCGGATCACATTCAGACGCATTATAGTGAATCCGATTCTGAAGCGAAAACACCGATCCCGGTTTTACCGCGTGGTGGCGCTTTGCCGGTGTCATTTGCGCAGCAGCGTTTGTGGTTTTTGCACCATCTGTTGGCGAATAAAGCCGTCTACAACATACCGGCGGCGATTCGGTTATGTGGCAAAGTCGATTATGCGGTGATTGAGCGTGCGTTAAATGCGATTCTTCAGCAGCATGAAGTATTGCGCACCGGTTTTGTGGATGAAAATGGCGTCCCGCTGGCGCACGTGATGGAAGCGGTCGAGATTCCGTTCACCCAGATTCAAGTGAAAGGGGACGATGCGCAAGCGCGTTTGTTGCAAGCCCGTGTTTTGGCGGATGAAGAAGGCACCATTCCTTTTGACCTGAGTTTGCCGCCGTTAATGCGCGCGAAAATTTTGGTTCTGTCAGAAGATGATTGTGTGTTTCTGTTCACCATGCACCACATTATTTCTGATGGTTGGTCGCTGGGGATTTTTTGTTCTGAATTTTTGGCCACGTATAAAGCCTTTTCAACCGGGAAATCCTCCCCACTGCAAGCCATGCCGATTCAGTATGCGGATTTTGCCGGGTGGCAAAAAACCTGGTTAAGTGGCGCGGTTTTAACCCAGCAGATTGATTTTTGGAAACAACAAATCGGTGACCGTAGCAGTGTGCCGGTGTTAAATTTACCCACGGATTACCCGCGGCCGTTAATCCAGAGTTATCACGGTGCGCAATGTAAAAAGAAAATCCCCTTTGAATTGGTGGTCGGTTTAGAAGCGCTCAGCGAGCAGCATGGGGCGAGTATCGGCATGACTTTATTTGCCGCGTTTAATGTCTTGCTGTATCGGTACTCTGGGCAGCATGACATTATGGTCGGGTTCCCCATCGCCAATCGCACTCGGGTGGAAGCTGAGAACTTGATTGGTTTGTTTGTGAACACGTTGGCGATTAAAACCCACTTAGAAGATGGGCTGAATTTTGAAGCGCAGTTAAAATGTGTGCGAGATGTGTTTTTTGAAGCGTTTTCACACCAAGATGTGCCGTATGAAAAATTGGTTGAGGAATTAGACCCCGAGCGAGACAGCAGCCGGGCACCGTTATTCCAAGTCATGTTTACCTTACAAAACACGCCACTGGAAGCGTTTAAATTACCGGGGGTTGAGGCCGAGTTGTTTGACTCGCACAATGGCACGGCAAAATTTGACTTGTGGTTAAGTTTGAGTGAAACCCCTGAGGGCATGTCTGCCCTGATGGAATACAACACCGATTTATTTGAAGAGTCGACCATTCAGCGCATGTTGGAGCAGTATTGGGTGTTGTTGCAAAATGTGGTGCGGCAGGCCGATGTGCCGATCTCGAAAATCTCTCTGATACCGGAAATAGAACTCACGCGTTTGATGCATGCGTGGAATGACACGGACGTGGCTTACCCTGAATATGTGTGTGTGCATCAACTGTTTGAGGATCAAGTCGAATACAATCCCAGCGCCATTGCGGTGACCATGGGGCATGAAAACCTCACCTATCAAGTCTTGAATGATAAAGCCAATCAGCTCGCGCATTGGTTGCGCTTACACGATGTCGGGCCGAATGTGCGGGTGGGCATCCACTTGGCGCGTTCGATTGAATTTGCGATCAGTATCTTGGCCGTGGTGAAGGCCGGTGGGGTGTATGTGCCCTTAGATGAGATTTGCCCCAAAGTCCGTTTGGATTTGATGTTAAATGATGCACAAGTCAGTGTCTTGATTACCGATACGGAGCTGGCCAGAAAGCTGGATACGGTCTCCATGACGGTATTTTACGTTGATCAACCGTGGCATCAGGTGTTGAGTTTGAGCCGCAAAAATTTGATCAGCGGAGTGACCACGAACGACCCCATCTACCAGATTTACACCTCCGGCACGAGTGGCCAGGTGAAAGGCGTTTTGGTGCCGCATAAAGCCGCTTATAACCATATGCAGTGGATGCAAGGGGAATTTAATTTGAACGAATCGGATCGCATTTTACAGCGTTCTCCGTTCAGTTTTGATGCCTCTATTTGGGAATTCTGGATGCCTTTGGTGTCGGGTGCGCAGTTAGTCCTGAATACGCACCGTGATGATGTGCGCCCACCCTTGTGTTATTTGGGCGGTACTTTGGCGCATTGGAAAGCGGATTATGACCGCCTTGAAGCGCTGGATTTTCCATGTGATTTTGCCGAACAGGGGCAATGGATCAACGCCAACGCAGTCATCAGTGTGCCGATGTGGAACGACATACAGGCATATTGTGAGCAAGAAGAGATTGAGGTCAATGACTGTCTGTTAGGGGCTTTGGCGTGGTTGGTGCATTATTATTGCCAGCCAACCGGGTACTTTCCGATTATCAACCACCATAATCAGGTGCTGTATATCTTGTCAGCGGATTTATTTCATACCGTGTCGACGATAAAAGAACTATGGGAACGTTTGAAAGGCTGTCGTCGCACGCATGAGGCGTTTCCCCTGATTCAAGGCATTCGGCACGATCAAGCCCTGATCACTGGCAAAACCCAATTTTTTATTGGCCAGGAAAGTGGCCATCATCCGCGCGATGAAACGCAGGTTTGCCTGGTCATGCAGCCACAAGCGCAAGGTTTAGAATTGACCTTGTCGTACCATAACCGACATTTTAGTGACTATGGGTTTCTGGCACAGTTGCAGGCAGTGTTGCAGTGTTTCTTGAGCGGCGCGCATGACATGTCCGCAGTGTACTTGCCTGTGGCTCGAACCATGATTGCTCCGGCCGCCGGTGCACAGAGCTTTGCAGCGGATAAAGCCATCGTGGCGCGGTTTAACGACATGACCGGTGCTTACCCACAACAAGTGGCGGTGTGTTATGGCGATGCGCAGCTCACGTATGCCGAGCTGGATCAGCAAGCGAACCAATTGGCCCATCATTTAATCGCACACGGTGTGCAGGCCGAAACCTTGGTTGGCCTGTTTGTCGAGCGTTCGGTTGACACCATCATTAGCATTTTGGGGGTGCTGAAAGCGGGCGGCTGTTACGTGCCGATTGACCCGAATGCACCGAAAGAACGTGTGCAATGGATTTTATCGGATGCACAGGTGACGGTGTTGATCACACAGCCGCCACTGATGGATTTGCTGCGCCAGTTATCCAGTAGCCACATGACCTTGCTGACCTTGGCGGATGCCGCGCAGGCGTCCATCGAGGCACCGAACGTTGTCTTGCATCCGGCTCAATTGGCTTACATTATTTATACCTCGGGTTCAACCGGGAAACCAAAAGGGGTGATGGTAGAGCACCAGCAAGTGGTGCGCCTGATGGATGCCACCTCAGCCCAATTTGAATTCAACCACAACGATGTCTGGACGTTATTCCACTCTTACGCATTTGATTTTTCGGTCTGGGAGATTTGGGGGGCCTTGTTGTATGGCGGTCGTTTGGTGATTGTGCCGTATACCATCAGCCGAGACCCACGAGAATTTTACCGCCTGTTAAAGCAGGAACGCGTGACGGTGTTGAACCAAACCCCTTCCGCGTTTTACCAACTGGCGCGCACCGAAGCGCAAGCCATCCGTTCGGGGGTTGGCGAAGCGGAATCATTGGCCTTGCGGGTGGTGGTTTTCGGGGGCGAGATGTTAGATTTTAGCCAGTTGAAAACCTGGGTGGATCGGCATGGTGACGAACGGCCAAGATTGGTCAATATGTATGGCATTACCGAAACCACAGTGCACGTGACGTATCGACAAGTGCGGGCAGCGGATATCGAATTGGCCGTGCGCATGCGGGTGAATATGAGTTATATCGGTGAACCGATTGCCGATTTAAGCGTGTATTTGTTGGATAACTTGAATCGGCCAGTCCCAGTTGGGGTGCCTGGAGAATTGTGTGTGGGCGGTGCTGGTGTGAGCCGGGGGTATCTGAATCACGAAGGTTTAACCGCCAGTCGTTTTGTTGAAATAGAGGGCATAAGCGGGCGCGTTTACCGCTCTGGGGATTTGGCGTGTCACTTACCGAATGGCGAAATCCGGTACCTGGGCCGGATGGATCACCAAGTTCAATTACGCGGATTTCGGATTGAATTGGGGGAAATTGAAGTCGCCGTGAATGCGCACCCGAAAGTGCGTGAAACGGTGGCCATGATTCGTGAAGATGTGACCGGTGATCAGCGCATTGTGTGTTATGTGGTGCAGCAGGATGTGTTGTTGGTGAGTGAATTGCGCACATTCATACGGGAAAAAATCCCCGATTATATGGTGCCATCCACCTTTGTGCAGATTGACGCCATCGCGTTAACCGCGAATGGCAAAATCCATTATGCCGCGTTACCTAGGCCCGATCATGTGGAACAAGTGCTGACCACCGCGAGTGAAGTGGGGGATGCGGAAAAATTGATCGAGATCATTCGTGCCCAGCGCATTACCGTGGTTCAATTTGTGCCGACGTTGCTGCGCGAATTGGTGTCGCAAGAACAATTTTCAGACTGTGATAGTTTGCGCCTGGTTTTTTGTGGTGGGGATGTGTTCCCACAAGAATTGGCACAGCAGTTCTATAATCGCTTAAAATGTGATTTATATAACTTATATGGGCCTGCGGAAGCGGCCATTGACTGCACCTATGCGAAAGCCGACCCCATGTGCTTGAGTGAAACCGTGCCGATTGGCCAACCCATCAGTAACTGCCAAATGTATGTGTTGGATAAATTACACAATGTGGTGCCGACAGGCGTGGTCGGGGAGCTGTATATTGGCGGAGCCGGTTTGGCGATTGGATACCACGGGCAGGCGGAGATGACGCAAGCGGCATTTATCCCGCACCCTTTCTCGGATGACCCAAACCAACGCTTATACAAAACCGGGGATTTGGTGCGTTGGTTATCCACCGGACAGCTTGAATATACGGGCCGTATAGACCACCAAATTAAACTCCGGGGTTACCGGGTTGAAATGGAAGAAATCGAAGCCGTGCTGAATAACCACCCCGCCATCCATGAAAGTGTGGTGGTGGCTCGGCAAGAAAACGCACAAACACGCTTAGTGGCGTATTTGGTGTCGAGTATTGTGGCGGATCGGGTGGCCTTAAAAATGGCGTGTACTGCACGGGTTGAAGGCTATGACCCGGTGTCGGTCACAACCCAAGACATTTCCCGCCGAGGGTTGAAGTTATCCGATATTCCGAGTTATTGGGAAGTCGGCTTAAACATCGTGCTGGAGTTGAATAAATACCCCCAAATGGGCCATATCATTGGGCGCATTGTGTGGTGTCGAGCGGGTGAAGCGGGTGTCTTTTTAGATGTCAACCATGAGTTGAGCCAGGTCAGTGAAATGATCCGTGGGATTATCGCGGACAACAGTTTTGACCTGTTTGATTTACGTCGGATGAATGTGTCGGATCCACGGCGTGCGCGTTTGCGGGTGCCTTTGCGACAAACCTGCCAATTGAAATTAAAACAAACAGGTAAAATGTACAAAATTGAATCGGAAGATTTATCCGTGGGCTTCATGCGGGTTAAAGGCGTGCCAGACTATTGTTTAAATGGGGATGACATTTCTTTGGCACTAACCCTGCCAGGGGAACGCAATACGAGCTGGGTGGATGGCCAAATATTGTGGGTACAAGAGCCTTTTTCAACCATCAAATTGATCTTAGACCGTGCCACCCAAGTGCGTTTTTATAAGAGCATTTTGGAGGTCATGCAATCGGAAAACTATTGGTTATCGGTGCACACACTGGGCCACTTACGCCACTATCTGAAAGGGTATTTCCCGGAATTTATGATCCCCAATGCGTTTGTGCAGCTCGACGGTTTACCCTTGATGGAAAATGGTAAAGTTGACCGTAACGAACTGCCAGTGCCGGAAGCCTCCGAAGAGATGGACGCGGATAAACATCAGCATATCGCCAGCACCGAAACGGAACAGCAGTTAGAAAAAATTTGGTGCGACGTGTTGAAGTTAGATAAAGTCGGCCGGGGTGAAAATTTCTTTGAATTGGGTGGGCATTCTTTATTGGTGACCCAAGTCTTATCTCGGATATTAGACGAATGCGCGGTGAAACTGTCGTTGCAGACCTTTTTTGATGAACCCACGTTAGAAGGGCTGGGTAAAGCCATTGATGCGGCCGACAAAGTCGGCGGCTCGGATAAACTCCCCGAGATTAAAGCGGCCACGAAAAAATCCAGGCGTCGGCGTAAAAAAGCTTAAGGGGCGGGGCTCCCTTGAGAGCCATTGTTTGGGCCTCAAGGGGTCGGTCGATGACCGGTTATTAGGGGGTTGTGGCAATCATCAGTGCAATTAGCGATGCCAAGCCCAATAAAGCAGGCCAGTCTATCCGGCTGTGGCGAGATAAATCAGCGACATGATGGCTCATGATTGCTTGCACGGTATTTTTATCTTGATCCTTCATATGGATATGGGTCATAACAGTCTCCTCTGATGGGTATTGGCTGATTGCCGAAATTTTGTCACTTGTTAGGTTTATGATGGTTAAAGCAAAAGTCGCGCCATATTTTAAGGTTATGTAAACATCTAGGGATAAACGGACTATGTCACATGTTTTACTGGCAGATGATGATGAGAGTAATCGAGCCTTATTTTCGCTGTATTTAGAGCGCATGAATGTCACCTTTGTGTTGGCAGAACACGGCCAACAGGCGCTAGAATTGGTACAAACAGACACCTTCGATATGATCTTGATGGACCTTGATATGCCGGTGATGGATGGATTTGAAGCCATACAACGCATTCGTGCCTTGGATTATCCAGGGCCGATTTTAGCCTTAACCGCACACGCCGAAGCGGCCATGGCAGAACGCTGTCAAGCGGTGGGGGCGAATGCCTCGTTAATCAAACCGGTGAGTAAGGAGGACTTTATGCACACCGTGCAAGCACATCTGCAACACAGCCAGGCGGAACCCATGTTATCCAGCTTGTTACAAGGTAAAGACGATCTTAAAATGCGTAAATTGGTGAAAAAATTTGTGCGCAGTTTACCGGAAAAAATCGCCACGATTGAAGCCACTGTGGCAGCGGAGGATTGGGTGGCATTAAAAGCGCTGATGCATCAATTGAAAGGGGTGAGTGGGAATTTTGGTTATGCCGAAATAGCCGCCTTGTTTGCAAGCATGGAAACGCAGCTAACACAAGCCTCCATCGCGGTTTTTGCCCCGGCGATAGCGGATCTGAAAGCGATGGCGGTGCGTGCGGAACAAGGGGTGTCTTAACACGCGCTGGCATTGGGGCCGGGGTTCTCGGTTAAACCCAAAGGTTCAGCCAGTTGTAAACGCCGTTTGAACAGCTCAAACACCATCGCATAACTGATGTCTGTCAAAGCACTGTCATAGCGATGACCCTCATCCCGTGTAAACGCATGTTGTGCATTAAACTCGTGCCAATTAAACAAAACCTGATGTGTCACCAAAGCCTCATAGATGGCCCGCCGACCGGCTTCGGGGACGTGCGGATCTTGTCGACCCCAGATCATCAACATCTCTGCTTGCAGCGCGCTGGTGCGCTGTAACGTATCATCGCCTTGGTGGCCTAACGTGTGGGTATGAAGATCAGTGGCATATAAACACGCCGCCGCTGACACCCCCGGATTCATCGCTGCACGGAAGCTCAAATGCCCACCCAAGCAAATCCCCATCACGCCGAGTTGCCCGCTACAGTCTGCTCGCGTGCGTAAATGCGCGAAGACGGCGACTGCATCTGCATCAAAATCTTTAATCGATTTTTCAATTTTATATCGATTGCCTTTATCGGTGCCGGTTTTGTCGTAAGCCAAAGCCGTGCCTAACGGTTCGAACTCATGATAAACCTCGGGCACCGCCACAATATACCCTTCGCAGGCGAGTTTACGTGCGGCTCGTGCAATCGGGCCGGTCATTTGATAAATCTCAGAATACAAGACAATCGCGGGGCATTTAACCGACATCACCGGTTTGAAAATAAACGTGCGCATTAAGCCAGTGGGGGTGTCTAGGTCGACGTGGTTTTGTGTGATGATCATGGGCGGCTCCTTTGTTTAGCGTAGCACAAACTTCCCTGTGCCTTGAGCTATAATAAAAGGAATTATAGGCGTGTCGGAAAGGGGGTCAAGCGTGTCTCGATATAAAATATTGTCAGTGGATGATGCACCAGACAACCAATTTATTGTTGAAGAAATACTCGAAGATTTGTATGAAGTCGGGTTGGTGTATTCCGGTGAAGAGTGTTTAGAAAAATTAAAAACATTTCTGCCAGATATGATTTTAATGGATGTCTCCATGCCCGGCATTACCGGTTATGAAACCTGTCAACGCATCCGGGAAACACCGGCGTTACAAGACATCCCCATTTTATTTTTATCGGCACACATGACGCCAGAAGACAAGCTCAAAGGGTATCAAGCCGGGGGCAATGACTACATCACAAAACCGTACGACCATGAAGAATTGATTGTCAAAATCAAAACCATTCTAGCCTTGAGCCAAAAACAAATCGGTTTGCAAGCGCAATTGCTTGAATCTCACTCAGCGGCCATGTCGGCCATGGGGTATTCCAGTCATCTTGGGGTGGTGGTGCACTTTTTAGAAGAAACTTTTTCTTGTATGACTTTTGAAGACTTAGCCCAGCGTTTATTTCAATCCACCCAATCTTTTGGTTTGAGCTGTTCCGTGCAAATTCACGCGCTGGAGGGGGTGGTGGATATGACCGACTGCGGTGCCATTTATCCGTTAGAGCAAAATGTCTTAACCCAAGGCCGGAATAGAGGCAAGTTTTTTGAATTTGGTCAAAAATTGATTATTAACCACGTGCATGTCTCCATGCTGGTGAAAAATATGCCGCTTGATCCAGACAAACGGGTTGAGCTAAAAGATATCCTCGGGGTGATTATCAATGGGTTGGAAGCGCGGATTAAATCCATTGTGTCTGAAGCGCATCTACAAACCCATCAAAAAGCCGCGTTACAAGAAATTAAAGGCATGATGAAAAACATCGATGCACAATTTCGAGAGATCAGTCAGAAAGTCGTGACCATTGTGGAAGACGTCATGTTAGAGATCAATACCTGTGTGGTCTCGTATGATTTAGACGAGTCACAAGAAGCCCAATTATCGACCCTGACGGCCAAATGTATTGAAAAAATCAACGAGAACTTTTTTACCGGTTTGCGTTTAGAATCCGAGGTCAGTCAATTGGTCGAACGTTTAAACCAAGTGGTGGATAAATAACCGGTGACTATGCCGCAGGTGCTGTTGTGTGGCCCGCCCTCGCAAAGGCTCAAAAGTTTATATCTGGTTCGATGCCAGTGTGTTTTTATCTCGGATCTGGCCGAATTGAAGCCAGGTGGCGCGACGGTAGTCGTGGTCGACACGCCCGATACACCGTTGCTGGCATCGATATGTCAGCAGATCGGTTCAGAGTCTGCGATGGTTGTGTTGGTGATCGGTGAAACCTTCGTGCCAGACTTAGCCTGTTCTGAGTCGGCCGTCACCTGGGACTTTTTGCCCGCCGCCGCCCCCATTGGCTGGTTAAGCCGAATGGTTCAACGTTGGGTTGATCGCTGTGCCAATCAGATGCCGTTGGATACGCGTGACGCTAAGCTGGACGCAGAGAACATTGCCTCGGGTTTCCAAGCGCTGTTTCATCTGCTGCCAACACCAGCCCTAATGGTGGAAAAAAATCATCAAATTTATGCGGTCAATCAAGCGTTTTTAACCCAGTTTGGTTATCAACGTGAGCAGTTGCAAGGGCAAAACATCCAAACCTTAATTGCCGAAGATCATCAGGCCGTATTATTCGCGTGTTTGTCCCGTTGTGGCGTGTTAAACGATGCAGAAGTGGCTTTACCGCTGCTGGATCATGTCGGCCAACAAGACGTTTTTTTGATCAAAAGCATTCGCCTGATCGCGCATGCCGCACACTGGATTCTGTATGTGCCTAGCTTGGAATCGGAATATCAATTACAGCAAGAATTGAGCACGTTACGCGGCAGTTTAAATAGCATGGTGGAAGCGCAAGTGGCAGACCGTGTGCGTGTGAAGCAGGAAATTGATTCATCCGCACGCCTGATGGACGAATTTTTGGGCAATATGTCCTATGGCTTTCGCACGCCACTAACGGACATTTTAGGGTATGCCTGCATGGGACAAGATGAGGCCGATGTAGCCGATAACGACACCTTAAAAACGTACTTTGATTGCATTCAATGCTCAGGCACGACGATGTTATCGTTGATCAATGATTTATTGGATTTGTGGAAATTTGAAGCCGACCAGATGGGCTTGGTCTTAACCCCTGGCAATGTCAGACAACTGATTCAACAAATCTTGTTGGAGTTAGAGGCCCCGATCACGCAAGCGGGTTTGTTATGTAGTGTGGAAAATCACGGCCAACCGGTCTCCTTGGCATTTGATCATAATCGATTTCACCGGGCGATTTTAGCCGTGGTGTTATACATTGTTCAACACAGTGAGGCCGGATCAAAATTAAAAATTCAGATTGAAGCCGTCGAAGAGGCAGGTCAAACGTGTGTCTTGATACATTTTTGGAGCCAGGCAATGGCATTGCCCATCGATGCAAAAAAACTGTTTGATAAATTTGAGCAAAGTCGGCAAGAAAGTTTTGTCAGTAGCCTGGCACTGCCGTTGGCAAAAGAGATTCTAGAAGCACATGGCGGTCGAGTGTATGCGCAAATGCGCGCACCGGGCGCTGAAATTGTGATGAAAATTTGGGCTCGCGAAGGTTGAGATAACGACAGCCCCCCGGTGTCAGGATAGTGGTCCGATGAAAATAGCCGTATATGACCAGAAACATGTATTGTCTGATTGGCAACCCGCCTATCCAGTGGAACCCGTGGCGTTAACGGCGTCATTGAGTGAGTTCGGCCTATTGGTCATGCTGGGGGGGGAGGCGGCCTTGGTCGAGGTTAAAGCCCGTCATCCGAACCTTCCGGTATTGTATCTCTCCGAGGTGTTTCCAACGTTACAAATCTTCGATGAATGGCTGCCACAACCGGTGAACTTCGCCTGGTTGGAACATAAAGTGGCACTGTATTTAACCCCCCAACACAGCCTCCCCCCACAAACCCACATGGCTCAGATTTGGCGTATTGAATCACAATTTGTTGCGTTACTCTCGGTCTGTCGTTTGGGCATTTTGGGCTGTGATGCTGAAGGTTTTGTGGTCTGGCACAACCGCGCATCAGAGCCATTACTGGGGCGGCAAGACATACTTGGGTGTGCCTTGGGTGAGGTGTTATCGGTGGATGGCAGAGAAAAAAACCCGCGTTTTAACCAGGTGTCGATTCAATTACAAACCCCGATATATGCCATTTTCCAATTGTATTTTTTTGAAGAAATGTCGGGTTTAGAAATCATCAAAAAAGAAATAGAAGGCTTTAAAGGTTACTTAAAACTGCGTGCAGAAGAGCATATGGAGAATTTATCCAGTGATAAAGCCCGGCTAGAAAAAGCCAATAAAGCGAAATCAGACGTACTCGCACAACTGTCACACGAATTAAGAACACCGATGCACGCGATACTCAGTATGGCCAATTTTGGCACCAAAAAAATTGGCCGTATCGAGCAAAAACGTTTGGTTCGGTACTTTGACACGATTCAACGCAGTGGTCATCAATTATTGGGTTTATTAAGTAATTTATTAGATCTCTCTGAATTAAATACGGGAAAAATGCAATACCATTTTTCAGTGGTTCCGCTCCATCGCATACTGCTTAACGTTGAGCAAGATATGCAAGCGTTATTACTAGAACGACAAATGCATTTACAGATCACCCCGCCAATTTTTGATGATGCAATCCGGGTCGACCCGGATAAAATGAGACAAGTGCTCGGAAATCTGGTGTCAAATGCGATTAAATTCTCCCCCAAACACTCCACCATTGCTGTGGATATTGTGGCGCACGATCAGGCTTTGGTATTAAGGGTGATGGATGAAGGGATTGGGATACCCGACAATGAGTTAGACCATGTGTTTAAAAAATTCGCACAAAGCAGTATGACCAAGTTAGACAATATGGGCACAGGATTGGGGTTAGCCATTTGCTGTGAAATGGTAGAAGCACATGGCGGTAGCATTAAAGCTGAAAATCGTGTCCCGCATGGGGCGTGTTTCTCGATTACGTTACCGTTGTAGGTCGAATCTAAGCGGGACATGATGGTTTTTGACGTATGCTGTAGACCAAAAAAACGTAATACAGGATCAGAAAAACCACATAACTGACCACCCCAATGGCTTCGTGTAACCCAGCCGGAGACATCATCGGCTGCGGTAGGCTGTGTTGTTGATACCACAACGCAATGTTGATGCGTGCGGTATTCGCCAGCAAAGTCACCGCCCAAGCCAAGACCCACAGCCCCAAATACGCGAGTATTTTTAAGCGTATCGATAACATGCTGGGGATGACCGTGAAAATACCCAAAGCACAAGCGATGACCCAAAAATTCAAACCAGAACAACCCTTGTCGATAATGACCGACTGATTGGCATTGACGAAACCGACGCCAGGTAGATAGGTAAAAATGTCAGGGCGGCTCCAGGAAAGCGCCTGTACAACCGGTTGTAATAAAAATTGTAGATCATCGACAGACGCTTGCTGATGCATTAATTTCAGTGCGATTAATGCGATGAAGGTGAGGATAAATAGGCCCCAGTCAAATGGGCTGAGTTGTGTATGGGTGAGTTGATTCATGTTTGAGAGTGTAACAAACGGATGTGTCGATGATGTGCTGATCATGTGTTGATGATGTGCCCATGTTGTGGCAGAAAATTACCATAAGATGGTGTCGTCTTCATCGTCCTTCTGGTCAGATTTGCAGTTGAAGGTGGATAAGGTGGCCTCTAACATGAGTGACAATTGACTAAGATCTCTGCTCGCTTGTGCGACTTTTTCCGCAGAGTCTGAGTTGTTACCGGCAAAGGTCGCGATGTTGTGAATGCGCGAAAGAATATTTTCGGTGGCGGTGTTTTGTTCTTCAACGGTTTCAACCACGACGTGATTCATATTACTGATGCTGACAATGGTGTCGTTGATTTTATTGATCGCATGGCCAACGGCTTCAATTTTCTCCACACTATGCGTGGCCAGTTGTTGGTTGTTGTGCA
>Ga0256847_1000719_pt1 | contig 19520 bp, 20 predicted proteins | sample TeddybearmetaG_FD_189099 | JGI IMG/M metagenome (GOLD analysis project Ga0256847, IMG submission 189099) | Hydrothermal vent microbial communities from East Pacific Rise, Pacific Ocean - Teddybear | ecosystem: Environmental > Aquatic > Marine > Hydrothermal vents | place: Pacific Ocean: East... | reverse complement strand
TTAGATAGCCGGTAGTTTCCAATCAATGGATTGCTTAGCTTGGGACAAAAGAAGCTTGTTAGTCTGAGAAAAATGTCGACAACCCAAAAAACCTCTATGAGCAGATAGCGGAGAGGGATGTGGCGCAGTCAGTAGATGGTGTTTTTGAGTATCAATATTCCAGCCTTTTTTTTGTGCATGAGCGCCCCAGAGTAAAAAAATAATCCCGTCGCCATGGCGGCTTAGTTTTTGAATGACGACATCGGTAAACTGTTCCCAGCCGAGCTTTTTGTGAGAGTGTGCTTGGCCCTGTTCAACTGTAAGAACGGTATTAAGCAATAACACGCCCTGTTCTGCCCACGACTGCAAGTATCCGTGATTGGGGGTCTGGAATCCAGGTATGTCTCGTTTGAGTTCTTTATAAATATTGGCTAACGAAGGAGGAATCTTAACACCGGGCAATACAGAAAAGCATAGTCCATGTGCCTGATTTGGACCGTGATAGGGATCTTGGCCAATGATAACAACTCTCACATTTTCAAATGGTGTTGATGAGAGGGCATCAAATACTTTGCTGTCTTCTGGATACACAATAACTGCCGATTTACGCCTTTGCTCAATATGGCTAAGAGTTGTAGCGAGGTAGTCTTTGCATTCCTCTTCAGCAATCAATTCTTTCCAGCTGTACATTGTGTTCCTCAAACTTAGTTCTTTTGCTTGTGCTAACACGAGTCTTGAAGTGAAATGAGTTTAATTATACCTGTGCTTCTGTATAATCCAGTCAATAATTTAGAACTAAGGAATACTCTATGTACCATCGAATCACTCTAATTGTTGTTATTACCACTCTTTTTGCCTGTTCTGAACCAGCAAAAGAAGAAAAGAACGGAAATGAGAATACTCCATCGGTTGCGAATAGTCATACGGAAGCCCAACATGATCAAGACACCGCTAAGGATTTTGAATGGCAAGTCGATCGATTTGCAGAATTTAAAATCATTCGATATCAGGTTCCAGGATTTGAAGAACTACCATTACAGCAAAAGCAACTGTTGTTTTATTTATCTCAGGCGGCCCTGTCTGGACGAGATATTATTTGGGATCAAAACTATCGCTTAAACCTAACGATTCGACGAACTTTTGAGGAAATTGTTAAGTTTTATGAAGGGGATCGAGAGAGTGATGTTTTTCAAAAATTCATGCTCTATACGAAGCAGATGTGGTTTGCTAATGGTATTCATCACCATTATTCCAACAACAAATTTGTCGCTACATTTACTGCTGAAGAACTAAAGACTTTAGTCAATAAAAGTCCGAGCGAAAATTTTCCTTTGGAGAATGGACAAACGCTAGATGATCTACTTGCAAGTATAAATAGTGCAATATTTGATCCTACCTTCGACGCCAAAAAAGTTAATAAGGCCAAAGGGGTAGATAAGATAGCGGAAAGTGCGGTTAACTTTTACCAGAACTTGACAGAAAAAGAAGTTACAGATTTCTATGCGGCTAAAAAGAATGGTAAAGATCTAACGCCACCTTCCTATGGTTTAAATTCTCAATTGGTTAAGGTGGACGGAAAAATCCATGAGAGAATTTGGAAAGTTGGCGGAATGTACACCGAAGCGATTGAGCAGGTCGTATATTGGTTAGAAAAAGCGATCACCGTCTCAGAAAATAATGAGCAAAAATCATCCCTTGAGAAGTTGGTAAAATACTATCAAACAGGTGATCTCGCGGATTTTGACGACTATAGTATCGCTTGGGTAAAAGATGTTAATTCTGACATAGATGTTATTAATGGGTTCATTGAAGTTTATAGTGACCCGCTGGCCTACAGAGGTTCATTCGAGTCTGTGGTATCTATAAGAAATCCCGAAGCGACCATAAAGATTGCCACGATTGCGAAGAAAGCGCAGTGGTTTGAAGATAACATGCCGATGGATGCCGCGTTCAAAAAGAAAGAAGTTAAGGGAATTACCGGGAAATCTATCGTTGTTGTTATGGAATCTGGCGACGCTTCACCCTCAACTCCTATCGGCATAAATTTGCCGAATGCGAACTGGATACGCTCTCAACATGGCTCTAAATCAGTCAGTTTAGGCAACATTGTTCACGCATATGCGCAAGCTAAAGGTAAGTCGCTTGAGGAGTTTGCGTGGGATAGTGCTGAGATTGATCGCTCAAAACTTTACTCATCAATTGCTGGTGAATTACATACTGATATGCATGAAGTTATTGGTCATGCGTCTGGAAAAATTAATGATGGCGTCGGTACACCAAAAGAAACTCTAAAACAGTATTCTTCAACATTAGAAGAAGCACGAGCTGATTTAGTTGGGTTGTACTATATGATGGACCCTATGCTAGTTGAAATAGGTGTTTCTCCTACGGTTGATATTGGCAAGGCCTCTTATGATTCTTATATTAGAGGTGGCATGATGCAGCAGTTACAGCGCTTAAAACCTGGCGAAGATATTGAAGAAGATCACATGAGAAATCGACAATTGATAGCCGCGTGGGCTTTCGAAAAAGGTGCTAGTGATAAAGTTATCGAAAGACGAGCGAGGGATGATCGTACCTATTTTGTAGTCAATGATTATGAAAAACTTCGCGGTTTGTTTGGCAAGTTGCTAGGAGAAATTCAAAGGATAAAATCGGAAGGTGATTATTCTGCCGCAGAACATTTGGTAGAAACCTACGGCGTAAAAGTTGACCAGGAGCTACACAGGGAAGTCTTGGCTAGATACAAAAAACTAGATTTAGCGGCTTATGGCGGTTTTGTGAATCCAATTTTGACTCCAACGATTAAAGACGGGGAAATAGTGGATGTGAAAATCAGCTATGCGAAATCATTTAAAGAGCAGATGATGATGTATGCGAAAGATTATTCCTTCTTACCTAATAAGAACTAGTTACGAATTTTAAAATCGGTGTCAGCTAGTAGGTCAAGCTTGTGACCTACTAGATCACCGATTGATAACTCCTGAAGAAGTTTCAGCCCAATCTCTCGTTTCGCTAATTCGAGTGGAACATAAGGTAAACGAAAAATTGGTTTAATAGCCCCTGTCATCGAGAGCGCTGTATTAATAGCAATAGGATTAGGCTCAGAAAACAACCAACTGAATAGCGGTTGCATAGATTGATTTAGGGCAGTGTTAGTAGCATTATCCATTAATTGTCGCATCAATTTTGGAGCAATGTTGGAGGTGACTGAAATCACGCCATGCGCACCATGTTGATGTCGAGCTTCAAAACATTCATCATCATTCCCCGACCAACAGGCTATTCCTTGCGATTCATATTCGGCAATGCGTTGGTTTCCAGCGCACTCTTTTACCCCAATAAAATTTTGGTGTTGAGCTAATTTTTGCATCGTACTGCTTTCGATATCCTGCCCTGTCCTGCCGGGCACGTTGTAGATAAATGCGGGACCTATATCGAGGGCAGCTTCAATATGTTTTTGAACACCCAGAGTACTCGTTTTACCGTAGTAGGGATTAATCAGCAGAGCTGCATTCATTCCCATGGCAAACGCATGCTTAGTGGCCTTGACAGATTCTCGAGTGTTGTTACTGCCAGTGTTTCCCACAACCAATAACTTGTCCCCAAACTGACTTGCGGTGTGAGCTATTAACATTAAATGCTCTTCCCAATCCAGCAAATGTCCTTCTCCGGTGGTTCCGCCAACAACTAGTCCTTCCACGCCAAATTCTATTTGTTGTTCTACAAGTTTGTCATAGGTTCGAAGATCAATTCTGCCTCTCTCGTTAAAGGGTGTTTTTATGGCGGTAATTAAAGAAGTTTTGCGAATATTAGCAATGTTCATTGGCTCGCTCATTGAAGAATCAAATGTGTATCTATGACGATAGAGTGATTGTTGCTGACTGTAAATTCAGATAATAAGAGATATGGTACAATCTGACCAATAACCAATGGTTATTCCCCTTGTAACGGGATGTTGTAACAGGACAGCGGTTTAGGTAGAATCCGCGCCCTTGCTCTTTCACTAATAACTACTAGCAGAATAATAAGAGCCTTCAGCAAAATTATCAGTAGGGTTAACCATGTTACTACACTCAACTAAACAAGACTGGCTTGGAAACATCCGTGGGGATGTATTGGCTGGTTTAGTGGTTGCGCTGGCGCTTATTCCGGAGGCTATCGCTTTTTCAATCATCGCAGGAGTGGATCCCAAAGTCGGATTGTACGCGTCTTTTTGTATCGCCACTATTACCGCATTCATCGGCGGTCGACCAGGCATGATTTCAGCAGCTACAGGTGCTATGGCGCTGTTAATGGTTAGCTTGGTCAAAGCCCATGGGTTGCAATACTTGCTAGCAGCGACTCTATTGACTGGTTTGATCCAAATAGGAATGGGTTACTTAAAACTGGGAAGTTTGATGAGTTTTGTCTCGCGCTCAGTGGTGACTGGTTTTGTTAATGCACTGGCTATTCTAATTTTTATTGCGCAATTGCCTGAGCTAACCAACGTGACTTGGCACGTTTATGCGATGACTGCTGCAGGTCTAGGTATTATTTATTTATTTCCGCTCTTACCAGTGGTTGGCAAACTTATCCCGTCACCCTTGGTCTGTATACTGTCACTCACAGCAATTACTATGCTAGTGGGGATAGATATTAGAACGGTGGGAGATATGGGGGCGTTACCAGATACTCTGCCGATATTCTTGTGGCCAGAAGTTCCGTTAGAGTTCAAAACTTTAGAGATCATATTTCCCTATGCCATGGCGTTAGCCGTTGTTGGACTATTAGAGTCGCTGATGACCGCCACTATTGTTGATGATTTAACCGACACTACCAGTGATAAGAATCGGGAATGCAAAGGACAAGGTTTTGCTAACATTGGTTCTGGGTTACTAGGAGGAATGGCAGGTTGTGCGATGATAGGACAATCGGTAATCAATGTTAAATCAGGTGGCCGCGGTAGGCTTTCTACTTTGATTGCGGGTGTAGTGTTGTTGATTATGGTGGTTTTTCTGAATGATTGGGTGGCACAAATCCCGATGGCGGCTCTGGTAGCGGTGATGATCATGGTTTCCATCGGTACTTTTGATTGGGGCTCAATAAAAAATATCAAATTGCATCCGGTCTCCACTAATAGTGTGATGATCGCAACCGTTGTAGTGGTTGTTTGGAGCCATAATTTGGCTTATGGTGTTTTTGTTGGGGTGCTGCTTGGCTCACTTTTCTTCGCTAACAAAATAAGCCATTTCATGTATGCGGAGAGTCTATTAGACGAACAGTCCTCGACGCGTACCTACATTTTTCACGGGCAAATTTTCTTTAATTCCGCGACCAAATTTTTAGATATCTTCAATTTTAAGGAAGCCGTTTCCAATGTTGTTATTGATCTAAGCAAGGCACACTTTTGGGATATTACTGCTGTTCATTCATTGGATATGGCGGTGATAAAATTTAGAAGAGAAGGCGCAAAAGTTAACATCATCGGCCTTAACAGCGCGAGCGAAACAATTGTAGATCGCTTTGGTATCCATGACAAACCAGAAGAATTAGAAAAAGTTCTCGGAGGACATTAATGCAAAATCATGACAATAATAATGCGTACGAAATTTTTGCTGGTACGGAGATCCTCGCTTGTATCGACGGTTCGTCGATTAGCAGTTCGGTTTGTGATTATGCAGCATGGATTGCCAATACCACCGAACGACCACTTAAATTGGTACATACCATTGAACAAAATTATAACGCAGCGATCTCCGATTATTCTGGAGCAATCGGCCTAGGTAGCCAACAGGCACTACTTAAAGAGTTGACTGAAGTTGAACAAACGCATGCAAGTTTGTTGATCAAGAAAGGACAAATCATGCTTAACGCTGCTAAACAACGAGTGCAAGAGTTTGGTGTCGCATCGGTCGAAACCTATCAACACAAAGGTTCATTGGCAGAGAGTTTAGTCGACTTGGAAAAAGATATGCGAGTGATGGTCATCGGCATCAGAGGCGAACAACACGATGACGATCACGATGGGATCGGTCATAAGTTGGAATCGGTTATTCGGGCAATTCATCGACCTATTTTAGTCGTCAACAAAGAGTATCAACAACCAAATCGAGTAATGCTTGCACATGATGGTAGCGATTTTTGCAAAAAAGCACTACAAATGATGGCCACCAGCAAATTATTTAAGAATCTAGATTGTCACATCGTACATGTTGGCAGTAATGGTGAGGAACTTCTAGAAAGTGCGGTAAAAATTCTAAGTGATGCGCATATTCAGGTAACCAGCATTCAGCTAGAAGGAGAAGTAGACAAAGTATTGGCGGACTATCAATTAAAAAACGATATTGATCTAACCTTAATGGGCGCTTTCAGTCACAACAAGTTTCGAGATTTCTTGTTAGGCAGTTTTACCGCCAAAATGCTCGAAGCGACTAATCGTCCACTCTTGCTATTAAGATAGTTGATCCAAAAGATTAGTTTTACAATCACTTTTCTAACCAACAACCATGTCGTCTAAAGCTCTCTCAAATTTGTTTTGGTTTTTCACATTTCTTTGTGTTGTGTTTTTGGCGCAAACAGCTAATCAGTCGCCTGACTCGTTACCAGAAGTCAATGATCCGAGATCCCACGTTTCGGAGAATAAGAAAATTAACGACATATCTAACTCTGATAAGTATCCACAATTCTACGCAATCTATCGTCAAATAGATCAACAATCTGTAGACAAGACTAAATTAGCGCTTATCTCTCAAGCACTTAAATTCGCGAAACTAGAGGGGTTTGAAAACGAAGAAGTGCTGACGAGATTGCACTTATTGGCGGCCAATATACACCAATCGCGCTGGCATGTTGTTTTTGCGCTAGATAGCCTTAACGCTTCACAGGCTCTTATTTTTGACTCAAATATCGACCGACGAATTGTTAAACTAACAAAATACTTGAAGAAAATTGACAAGGAAAGAGGTTTATACGGTCGATATATTGCTACCAAAAACAGCGGTCCCGCGAAAATATTTGAAGGAAAAATACTAGTCGCCTATGTCTTTGTTGACGATGGCTTAAAAACCCGTTGGAGCAAAAAAACTAAACATCGTACTCAACAAATTCTGAAATTGGTCCAGCAATGGCAAAAAGGAGAAGCGGATCAATACGGCATTGAAAATATCGAGTTTATTAATCGTACTTACGTAGCTAGGCGTAATCCTAACTTAAGAAATCAAAAAGCCATTTCATTTGGTAGTGATAGTAAAGATATTCAATTCTTCGTTCAGTCCGTGGCGCATTCTCTTGGTGAAGAAAGTATTGGCGACTTTATCGAGAAAATTATGCGAGATAATAATGCAGATCAAGGTGTAGTGTTTCTTCATACTAATCTCAATCAGCGTTCCTTTGCCCAACGGTGTGGTTATACTCATCAACAGAAAATAATAAACAACGGAAAGTTTGAAGTGAAAATGATTTCAAAATGCAAGAATGAATATGTAATGCTAATGGAAAAAATTGAACGCAATCGCTGGGATAAAATCCACTATGCCCAAGCGCACGAAATGATGCATGTTTTTGGTGCTGCGGATCTTTATAATGTAAAGAATGCGGCCCGATACTCGGTGACGGATATTATGAATTATCAAAGTAGGCAACTAATCGACTCAAAGGTAGAGCCCATCACCGCATACGCTGTTGGTTGGAGAAAAAAACCGCCAATAGCTCCATTTGAAATACTTGAAAAATAAAAGATAAATTCATACTAATCGGAGCAATTTATGGAAATAACATCGTTCGAACAAACGCTTACTTTTTTAGGCATTAATCTCATCTATGCGTTAATTACATTAATTGTTAGCGTCTTTTCGCTGGTGTTGATTGATAAATTTATTTTTACTAAAATAGATTTTATTGAAGAGATTAAAAAGGGCAATATTGCTGCTAGTATATTTCAGAGCACTATTTTAATTTTTATTGGTTTAGTGGTCGCGGTTTCTATGAGCTAAATTGCCAGTTGCTAGGTTCCGTGCTATTAGCGTGTTAATTTTCACCATAGATAATAAATTTTCCGCGGCCAGAGTCTTTTGCTTGGTATAGAGCCTTGTCAGCTTTTTTAATGAGTTCTTTTAGCAAACTGCCGTGTCGCGGATAGTGAGCGGCACCTATGCTACAACCGACGTCAATCTCCAGTCCATTTTCTGTAGTCAGTGGTTGCGTCACCACATCTATTAACCTCTGCATAATTGATTCGAAAGATTTTACCGAATCAATATTAGACAACATAACCAAAAATTCGTCGCCGCCAATTCTCGCAATTATGTCATTATCTCGTAACATGTGGGACATACGTTTGCTAACTTCTTTTAATAATAAATCACCAACATCATGCCCATGGGTATCATTAATGAGCTTAAACCGGTCTAGATCAAGAAATAAAATAATACTCTTTTTTTGATCTCTAAGGGCTATATGCAAGAAGCGATTGGCTAATTCATAAAATAAAACCCGATTAGGTAATCCCGTTAATGCATCGTGTGTGGCCTGAAAACGAAGTTCCTTTTGACTACTTCCCAACTTCCTATTGACCGAAATAATATATAGCGTATTGGCGATTAATAGTATGAGAGATAGAAAGGCGATTAATAAATACTTCCAATATCTTGCGAGTACATCCACAAACGAATAATGCGAGAGTTTTTTATAATAACCGAGTTTTAATTGTCCAAATGCTAAATCAACCTCCCGATAGTTTTTTGGTATCGTCCAACCTAACACTCTAGATTTTTTCGCTGCTTGGGAATCGGAACGCATAACAATTAGAGCCGCTGAAACTTTTTCCGCGGTATTTTCTGAAATATGCGGTAAACTAGCCAATGGCCACTCTGGATATAAACGAGTGCTTAGTTTTAGTGGATAGTTTTGCCTAGAGGTGATTTCGTCGGCAGTTCTTTTTAGTGCGTGCAATACTTTAAAGTCTGTTAGATCTATTTTTCCCTCGGACTGCATTCTTTCCAAAGTATCGGTGCGAACAATTCCCACATCTACCATCTTATTCGCTACCGCATATACCACTTTGTCGTGTGTTCCCAAAAATTCAAGCGAATGGAAGGAATCTGTTCCTATACCAATGCCGTCTAATTCGCGGAGCGCAGCTATCCACCCACCTAAAGAGTTTTCGTTGACGGCGGCTACCTCTTGATCTACAAGATCACTGAGATGCTTGATTTGGTTTTGATCTTTGCGTACGAAAATAACACTACCAAACTCGGTAAAAGGTTTCTCCAGAATATTTCGTTTTAAGGTTGCCAAGGCGAACAGTTCATAGTTAAAGGATAAATCGACGAACATGCCTGGATTGGTTAATAGAAAATCTATTTGGTGGTGGCTAACCGCTCTATCAATTTCGTCAAAACTAAGCGGCTCAATAGAGAAGTTTCGATTAGGTAATTGCTGTGAGAGGTAGTTCGCGGTTTCAGTCCAACGATCGATAGTGATTTGCTCGCCGCGTTTTGCGAGAACGCCGATTCTAAGTTCTTGGGTGGTTTGATGGTCAGCGAAAACAAAGCTGCTATTACTGCCAATCAGAATAGCGATCATGCCATATGTGATCACGCGGATGATCTTGACTACGCTGAGCGATGGCATTTTCTTTACCTATATATTCATATCGAGTTCTAAAAATATAGCATGGTGGTCGCGGTTTAGTTGATTATTTGGAGCATTGACCATCAAATAGCGGCAATTCCCTCTAGATGCCAAACTTTAGACACGATACACCAACCGTTTTCACCGTTTACAAAACATAAATGATCAACAAAGATATTATTGTGGGCACGTAGTCTTACTTTTACTGTTGCACATTTATTAGATAACCAATCAATCATTATTATTTCTTCGTCTCGTATTTGTTCTTTGCTAGCGGGAGACGGGCGGTTATCGACTTCGTGACGAAAACTAGCGATAGGATCAACGAGTATAGCGCCTTTATCCACGTCAAATAAGCTGGATCCTCGGTGGAACACCTTGTCTAGCAATGTTACGTCACAGTAGTAAATCGCGTCAAAATACATTTCGACTGCTTCTAGAAGTTGCTGATTTTTCATTAATATCTCCCTCAGATTCTTGATTGGTTAATTTTAACGGTTAGAGTGCATGAAACATATTGGCTTATAAGTCAAGATACGATAATATCGAGCCACACTACAAATTGGTCAGAGCAAGGTTAAACTATGCAGCAAAACATTAATTTGGCCGACAAATCAAATGTACCGCTTAAAGTCGCCATTTTGACTACAGGGCAGGTGTCACTATTTGAGCTAGGTTGTGCTGTTGAGCTTTTTGCCTTGCCCAGACCGGAGATACAAAATTGGTATCAGACTGACGTTGTTTGTTTTTCAGATGAGCCACAAACCGCAACAGCGGGGATTGGTCTCACCTGTCTCAAAGTGGACAATTTGGATCAATATGATCGACTTGTAGTTCCGAGCTGGCCGATTGAGCAGCCGGTTTCGCCGTATGAGGCAAAAGCGATTCTCAAGCTGAATGCTCGGGGTAGTAAAATCATTTCATTTTGCTCAGGCGCATTTCTTATCGGTCAGCTAGGGTTGCTGGATGGAAAAAAATCAACTACTCACTGGCGCTATGCGGAGCGATTTAAACAACGGTTCAAAAATACTCAATATGTCGATAATGTGCTGTATACCAACCACGCCTCTATAGGCTGCTCTGCGGGTAGTTCAGCTGCAATCGATTTGGGAATAGAGATAATCAGGAATGACTTTGGATATAAAATCGCTAATCAAATCGCGCGTCGGCTGGTTATTGCAGCGCATCGAGGTGGTGGACAAGCCCAATTTGTCGAAGCACCCATCGCAAAATCATCGACCGGATTTTCCGATGCATTGGATTGGGCTGTTTCAAATATTGATCAGAAGATAGATGTCTATAAATTTGCACAACGGGCGAATATGACGAGGAGAACATTTGATCGTCAATTTCGAAAGTCACTTAATATGAGCGCGAACCAATGGTTAACTACGCAAAAACTTGAAAGAGCCAAGCAGCTTTTAGAAACAACTAGTCTTAAAATTGATTTGATTGCGGAAAACGCCGGTTTCGACAACGCTATTAGTATGCGGCATCATTTTCGTAAGCATTTGCAGCTTTCACCAGTGAGTTATAGGCAACAGTTTAGTGACGCATAAATATAGATAAACCAATATATCCATAGATTACCTGGATCAAATTAATTATTCAGTTCTGATTTTTTCTGCTAACTTTACTACTGAAATTTCCACTCTTTTTATCTCTCGCATTATGGAAATTCGGTTAGCTTCCTCAATAACAAACTGTTTGGCAAAACCTTGTACCATGATTCCAAGAATAAAACAGACTCCCCAAAATATTTGTTCTTGTATCTCATTGGCAAAATAAAATCGGTAGCCAGCCCACACGGCTAATGACCCAATTATAATCATAAATAAAGAAATAACGATCATCCAGCGTTTCATTCCTCCTTTAAATATTCCTGATGCACGTTCGAATAATCCCTCATCGTCTATTAAAATTGCATCGAAATCAGGCTTGTCTTGTTCTAGCTCTCGTTTTATTTTTTCATCAATATTCATATTAATTCTCCAAGTTATTGTATTTCTCTCGTAATAAATTTCGTGCTCGGTTGAGTCTTGATTTAACTGTTCCTACAGGGATTCCTAATACAATAGAAATTTCCGTGATTCTTAGCTCATCCAAATAAAATAGATGAATAATTTCCTTTTCCGTATCAGGAAGCTGACTAATGAGTGAGGTAGCTTCTTCTTTATCATCAGAATATTCTGAATGAGGGGCAAGCAGCAGGTTCTCATCGATGGTTTCATTCCTTAAAAGCTCTCTATTTCGTATTCCCAAAAGATCTAGTATACGCCAGCGAACCAAACGATAAATCCAACTCTTAAATGCCCGAGGATCTTTTAGTTTTCGCATATTCTTGGCGGTTTTGATCCAGGACTCTTGAACCGCATCACGGGAAAGCTCGACATCATTACTAATTTTTACCGCAAAGCTGACTAATGGTTTATGAAAATGCCTCACCAGCACATCAAACGCTCGATGATTTCCATTTTGAGCAGCAAGTACTAGTAGATCTTGTTCGGCTTGATTCATGATGGATTAATTTTGTGGTCTTACTTTAAAGACGATTTAGTATATGAAAAGGTTCATGAGTTCGAAAAATTTGTCTCTTCTCGCAATGCTCGTCGCGACAGTGTTTGACACAGAATACGCTTTAAAGTACAAAAGATGAATACTAGTCATGTGGTTAAAATGGAGAAAATGATGGCAACAGAGATAAATGGTGTAGATTATGGTCCCTTGACCCAATTATTGGGTCGCTGGATTGGTAATAAAGGCTTGGACAACGCGCCAGACGCAAACGCCGATCCTGATAAAACTGCCTATACTGACGAATTGACTTTTACGGTGGCGGGCCCTGCGGAAAATGCTGAGGAACAACAATTGGTAGCGGTAAAGTATCATCACGTTGTTCGCAAGTCGGAAAATGGCCAAATATTTCATGATCAAATAGGTCACTGGATTTATGAAGCCAGTACTGGTCGTATCATGCATTCGTTAACCATTCCCAGAGGTCTGTGTGTGCTGGCTGGTGGCAAAGTTTCGCAGAATCAGATTTCTCAGGCTCAAGACGAGACAGTTTTTGAAGTGAAAGCAACAGCAGGTTCAGATACCTTTGGCATTATTCAGTCGCCATTTATGGCTGAGAAAGCTCGTACCAACACATTTGAAATGCGGTTATCTATCAAAGGAGACGAACTGAGCTACGAAGAGAAGATGTCCCTTTTCATCTATGGAAAAGATTTTGAACATATTGATATGAGCAGTCTGAGACGTGTTATTTACGATTGAACAGTGACTAATACGAGCCGTAGGATAGCAGCATAGAGTCGTAATGACCGTGCGGCCTTAGCATCACGAAAAAATGAATCGCTTGCTAACTTATTTTTTACAAAGCAATTCGCATTTCCATAATTTCGTTCGTAAAACCAATCTTTTGGTAGGCTCTAATTGCAGACTTATTTTTATCATAAACGGTTAGGCAGCAGACGGTCATTCCTTTTTCTCTGCTCCAAATTTTTAGCTCATCAATAATTAATTTATTGATGCCCTTGCCTCGATAATCTCGTGATACAAACATAAAGCCAAGAAAAGAGTGATACTCATGAGTCAGATAATCTCGCGATTTTTTTATCTTTGCATAGCCTGCGGCAATCGTTCTCCCATTATGTTCCGCAACGACAACTTGAGCGTCATCACTCTTAATTAGCTCTTCAATACTGTAATAGTTAAATTTATTCTCAGTCATGTCAGCACACATCGGTCGTTCGTATTCGATAATTGACTGTTCAAAGCTTAACAAAGCTTCTAAGTCACTAGTGCGAGCCGATCTGATTATAATCTTGGTCATGTTATGTTTCCTGTGATGCTGTTGCGGTTCGCAACAAGATTACATCGTTAATATGGTTTTGCAATTTAGGAGCAAATTGTATTTATAAACCTTCTCTCACCAGTTTCATCATCTCACCAATTTTTCGCGGTTCTAACCAGCGGGTCACAACGAGTAATTGATTTTTTTTATCGATCACAATGTAATTACCACCAAATCCTGCAGCATAGTAAATACCTTCATCATCCACTTGTTTCCACTTACGCTCACCTTTGTTTAACCACCACATATATCCATAACTTTGATTCGCATTTGAGGGTTCTTGAACTTGATTAACCCATTCTTTAGAAATGATCTGCTTGCCCCTCCAAGCGCCATTATTTAAGAATAATAAGCCAAATCTTGCTTGATCAAGAGTTGAAATAAAAACGCCACCGCCTGAATGTCCACCACCAGTCACTGATTTCATTTGCTGACCGTCAAGCGTTACCCAGGCATCTTTATAGCCATACCATCGCCAAGTTGTGGAGGCATCAATTGGATCCATAATCTGCTCTTTTAGGACTTGTGGTAGTGGTTTGCGCCAGACCTGAAGCAATGAATAAGACAGTACATTCACTCGCACGTCGTTGTACTCCATCACCGTGTCGGGTTTTCTAAGCTCACGGTATTTCCAATCATCCAACCCACCTTCTTTAGGCGGGCGATCAGCCCAATCTTTGATACCAAAGAGTTCACCAGACCAATCGGAAGACTGATTGAGCAACGTATGCCAACTTATTTCGCTATTGTGTTTTCCTGTAAAGGTTCCATCCCAAACATAATCACTCACCTTATCTTGCATGCTTGCGATTAGTTTATGATCGGCGGCAACTCCAGCAAGGGTTGATAGGTAACTTTTTGTCACACTAAAAGTCATATCAACTCGCTCAACATCCCCCCATTGAGCCGCGATATATCCGTTCTTTATGATCAAACCAGCAGGTCCACCTCGTTTTTTGGTAGGTCCGAGAATTGTGTGAAAAGGTTCGGCCTTGAAGCCATTTAATATGGCAATGCGCAGATCTCTAGAGCCAGAATATTCATTATCTATTGCAAACTGTATCGCCTTTTCCAGTTTTTGTTGATCAAATCCGAGACTCTTGGCTGATTTAGATTTCCATTCGCCTCGGTCGGGGAAATAATCGGCAGCTGCTACATTAAGAGCAAATAATGAGAATAAAATAAATTTTGGTAAAGACTTGTTTATTAACATATAAAAATCCTTTGCTGCAAAATTTCAGAGGTTGTCAATATAGCGGTTGTTCTATAGTCAGTCAAAGAGTAGAGCGAATTGCGGCGGTCTATTCTTTTTGTTAAGGTCTCACTCTACATGGTTTACGCAACTACTCACAGAGTAATGATATGAAAAGAATGATACTAGTTATTTTGGCTTTACTAACTGGATCTGTTAACGCGGATATCGCACTTGAACAACTGACACTTCCTGCAGGTTTTAAGATCGAGTTTTACGCCAAGAATGTTGAGAATGCCCGACAAATGGCGCTCTCCAAATCAGGCGTTCTCTATGTTGGGTCTCGCAAAGCAGGCAAAGTTTACGCACTACTGGACGAGAATAAGGATGGTCAAGCCGAAAAACGTTGGTTAGTCGCGGAAGGGTTAAAATTACCTTCAGGAATTGCGTGGAAAGACGGAAACCTCTATGTCGCAGAAGTCGATAAAATACTCATTTTTCCGAATATAGACAAAAACCTGGCCGCGCCAAAATCCGAAATTTTCTTATCAGGACTACCCAAGGAAAGTCATCACGGATGGAAGTTTTTGCGTTTTAGTCCCGAAGGCGAGTTGGTTTTTCCCGTGGGAGCGCCTTGTAATATTTGTGAGGCGCCAACAGAGAAACATGCTCGAATATTTTCTACTAATATGAAAACTAAGGCTTTGACAGAATTAGCCAAAGGTGTACGTAACTCAGTTGGATTCGACTTCCATCCAGACAGCGGAGAACTTTGGTTTAGTGACAATGGGCGCGATATGATGGGTGATGACATTCCTAATTGTGAAATTAACCGCGTTGTAAAAAAAGGTGCTCACTTTGGATTTCCTTATTTTCATGCAGGAAACATTAGGGACCCAGAATTTGGTGTTGGAAAAATTGAACAAGACTATGTCGCTCCGGCTCTTAAATTGGACGCCCATGTTGCACCACTGGGTATTCACTTTTATAGCGGTAAGCAGTTTCCAGTAAGTTATAAAAAACAACTTTTCGTTGCCGAACACGGATCTTGGAACCGATCAAAGAAATCCGGGTACAAAGTTGGCGTGATCACGCTAGAAGATTCCGAAGTGGTCAAGTATGAGCCTTTCATTACTGGTTTTATGCAACAAGAAAAAACTTATGGTAGACCCGTTGCTATGCTTGAACTAGATGATGGAAGTCTGCTTATTTCTGATGACTATGCTAACGTCATTTACCGTGTAACCTATGCGAGATAAATGAATCCAGTTACAATTTTCTGGAAATATTCAAGTATCGAGAGTAAGATTCTTATTCTCAGATCAACAACAAGAAAAAGTGATAATCAAGACATGGACAGTCTTTCACATTAGTTTCAGAAAATAGCTAATGAATACGATAGATGTTCGATTTAATTGAGAAAACAAAATTGTAATTCATAAACTTTATAAACAGGAGAGAAAATAATATGTTCAGTCATGTGATGGTTGGTGCAAATGATGTCGAAGAGTCAAAAAAATTCTATGATGCGATTTTAGCTGTGTTAGGTTTTCGGCCAGGAGTTATAGATGAGAAAGGCCGTTGTTTTTACATGGATAAAAAAGGTGTGTTTGCATTGACCAAGCCAATTAATGGGGAGTCTGCTTGCCATGCCAACGGCGGTACCATTGGTTTTAAGGCTGAAACTCCTGAAATAGCTAATCAGTGGCACGCCGCTGGTCTAGCAAATGGTGGCACCGACTGCGAAGAGCCTCCGGGATTAAGATCTGGCACAATTGGTGAGCTCTATCTCGCTTACTTGCGTGATCCATCCGGTAACAAGGTTTGTGCGTTACATCGCGTTGGATAGTTCCACGAGCAAGGATTTGCGGTAGTCAAGACTTGATGACCAATCGTGTTTCAGATCGCTAGTACGCGTTTCGGTTTTGTCTGCGACTGCAAAACTCCATGTGAACAATCTTTAGTGGAATATGAATAAATTTTTAGTATTCATAATAATCATAGGATTTCTTTGTCTGAGTTCTTGGGCTGCGGGAGGTAGCATTGGTGCGGGCTCGTCTTGTGAAAATGGTAAATGTATTACCTACGCATCTTCTTCTTTATTGAGCGTAATACTGAGTGTTGGCTTACTGTATTTTTTATGCTCTTATCCTCAATTAAAATACATTCAAGATAAATCGAAAATTGTTGGAGTTTGGCGAAGATTCGGTGCCTTCTATTTAGATTTCATGGTTGCACTAATCGGAATCACTCCATTGTTAGCTGTGCCACTTTTGCTGCAAGAGAGCAGTTATACCGGGCATTTTGATTGGGTATTTGAACGAGAGTTCTCTCGAAGCTCCGATTCGAGTTATCTGCTACCCAGTGTCGGCATAGCATTTTGGTTTTTGTTTTACTATTTCTACAAACACGCAAAATCAGGCAGACAGACTATCGGGCAGTATGTATTAGGATACAAGGTTGTAGGAAATACTGAAAAACTGGCAGATTCAGAGTGGGGAATGAGGGTGATATATTCATATATAGGATTATGCGCTGGACCTTTTTCTTTGTATTTCGCACTAAAAAGTCCAGATAAGGCTTTTTGGTGGGACAATGCGACAAATACAAAAGTGATTCGTGTAACGGCTCTTAACCAATGATTGCAGCAAATAAGTGCTGAGCGAAGCACTAGTTATCTGTAACAGTCAGATTAATGGGAAAATATGAATACGCCGAGTGGTGACTATGACTTACAAATGCATATCCAATGAAGAAGCAAAAACACTAATACAAGCGGGCGATTCGACTATCTTTGACATAAGAGATGCTGAATCCTTTTCGCAAGCTAATATTGAAAATTCAATAAATGTTTCTAATGCCAATATCGAACAAATTATTACTAACTTGGATAAGAGTATGCCTCTCATAACCTATTGTTACCATGGAAATAGTAGTAAAGGGGCCGCCGAGTATTTTTACAATAGGGGATTCAAAAAGTCATACAGTGTTGATGGCGGCTTCGAAGACTGGAAGTTAAAGTTGTGACTTTGGCTTAGATTTATTATGGAATTAAGTTTCGTATTTCGTCGGCATCAACGATTGAATAGATGACCAACTGTAACCCTAAATTCTATAAATTCAGTTTAGGATAAAGTGTACTGAGAAAAGACTTCTTCGATTGTGGGAATGATTGAGGCCAACAATAAAAACGCCATGGTAATGTTGAAAATTCGTCGATGAGAACTCTTTGTGAACATTCTTCTAATCACGTTGCCGAAAAATAACCAAAGTCCTACTGAGACGGTTCCTATTATCAGAAATACTAACGCCATAATAATTATTTGTTGAGTTATTTCGGACGATGTGGAGGTATAGGTGGCGATAGCACCCGTAACGAGTACCCATGCTTTTGGATTTACCCATTGAAACAAGGCAGCTTGAATGAAACTGAAAGGTTTTTTCTTTTCGGAGTTTAGTGACGCGTTAGTGGAAGTTGCAATTATCCAGGAAAGGAATAAGAGGTAAAAAATTCCTACTATCCTGATAACTTCATGAATAATTGGATACTCAGTAAAAACGGTGCTTAATCCTAGCCCACTTGCCATAAACATTATTGGAAAACCGACAATAATACCTACATAGTGGGGCAGGCTTTTTTTGATACCATGATTCATTGCAGAGGTCATCAGCATTATGTTATTCGGCCCAGGGGTAACGGACATACTCAAGGCGAACAACATGATGGGGAAGTAAGCATTCATTTTTTTGAATACTCTATCCTAGCTGTTGTAAAATTTTATCTGCTACCCGAAATGAATTGGCATAAATAGTAAAAGTCGGCGTCACACTACCACCGTTTGGCATAAAACTACCATCAGTGACAAAACAATTTTCCGTGCCATGCACTCTACAATCCGAATCGAGTGCTGATGTTTTAGGATCATTACCAAAGCGTAAACCTCCCGCAATAAGGTTTGAAGTTGGCGAGGAAAAAGCACTACCACGAACTTCTTGAGCGCCAAGATTTTTCATAACTTCTTGACCTTTATCAACAATATACTGTCCAACTTTTAAGTCGTGGGGGTGAGCACCTACTTTCACTTTAGCGACTGGCGATCCCCACTTGTCCTTTTGTGATGAATCTAGGGTGACATTACAATCATCGGTTGTTAACCAATCACAGAAAACTTCAAACTTAAAATCTTTGGATTGAGTAAAATGGGATTTTATTCGTTGTTTTAGTGGAGTACCCCAAAGTAAATTGCCGTTTTCACGCTTTAATTCATTAGCATCGGCGGTTGGTGATGGAGGATCAAAAACAAAGTCGATGGTACCGCCTTTTATTCTTTTTCCAAAGGTCTCCTTATCATCAATAAAATACCAATCTTGCAGAGCGCGATTAAAAAATGGGCCGCGAGTATGAAGTTCCGCAACTTGTTCTGAACTAAATTTATTATAATCAAAAATACCATGTCCAGTTCCGCCTGCGCAGCAATGTAAATTCTTACCAATTTGATCATGCTTGTTACCTAACCCGTTACTGTGTTTTTCTCCCGGAGAGCTTAGCAAAAGTCGCGCAGATTCAATTGAATAACAGGCGACTACAAAAATTTTTGCCTTAACTTTGATCGATCGATTGTCTTTATCGTAATAATCTGCTGATACAACTTTGCCGGTGGCATCACTGTTAAGTTTGTAAACTTTTGCTTCTGTTATAACATCACAATTTCCGCCGGCAACCGACTGATCGAGAAGCGCAGCGCGTGAACTCGCTTTCGCGCCAGAGGCACAACCATAACTGCCACAATAACCAGAATATTGGCAACTTTCTCTATCGTTAAACGGTCTTGATAGAATCCCACGTGCCATCGGTAGCGGATTTAACCCCATATCGGAACA
>Ga0256847_1000718_pt1 | contig 19559 bp, 15 predicted proteins | sample TeddybearmetaG_FD_189099 | JGI IMG/M metagenome (GOLD analysis project Ga0256847, IMG submission 189099) | Hydrothermal vent microbial communities from East Pacific Rise, Pacific Ocean - Teddybear | ecosystem: Environmental > Aquatic > Marine > Hydrothermal vents | place: Pacific Ocean: East... | reverse complement strand
AAACAGGAATGACCACCCCTGATCCTTTAACCAGTCAAAGTTTATTAGCCAGTTTGGTTAAACAAAATATAAAACAAGTGGCTTTTGAAGTTTCTTCGCATGCTTTAGTACAAAACCGTGTGGCAGCGGTTAATTTTGAGATTGCAATTTTTACTAATTTAACTCGTGATCACCTAGATTATCACGGTGATATGGAGACCTACGCCAAAGCTAAAAAAGGTTTATTTAATTATCCTAATTTAAAATGGGCGGTGGTTAATGTCGATGATGAAGTGGGGTTAGATATTTTAAATCAACTACACCCTAATATTAAAGCCATTAGTTACTCCTTATCGGATAAAAATAAAGCCCCTTCTTTTATCTTTGCCAAAGAAATAAAACGTCATGAACGACAACAAGCCATCTATTTTGAAAGTAGTTGGGGTCATGGTTGTGTAAATAGCCATTTAATCAGTGACTTTAATGCCTCCAATTTATTAGCCACACTGGCAATCTTATTAATTAATCAAATTCCTTTACCAGAAGCGATTAATAAGCTTGAAAAATTAGTCACGGTCGCGGGTAGAATGCAATATTTTGGGGGTGAACATCAAAAACCATTGGTCGTTGTTGATTATGCCCATACGCCAGAAGCATTAAAACAAGTTTTACTCTCCCTTAGAAATTATTGTAAAGGGCGACTTTACTGTATTTTTGGTTGTGGCGGGGAACGAGATACAGGAAAACGCCCCTTAATGGGAGAAGTCGCTTTTGCGATTGCAGATGAGGTTTATTTAACCGATGATAATCCCCGTACTGAAAATAGCAAACAAATTATTGAAGGTATTTTAAAAGGAATGCCCAATAAATGTCATGTCACCATTGAACCCAATCGAGCGGTTGCGATTCGTCAAGCCATTGATGAAGCAACTCCCAATGATTTAGTGCTTATTGCAGGTAAAGGGCACGAAAATATCCAACTAATTGGCAATCTTGAAATTCCTTTTAGTGATGTGGAACAAGTTAAACAAGCACTAGCAGGAGAAAATAATGATTAAGTTTGATTTTAATGAAACAGCCAAAGTAACAACAGGTAAACACCTTGGATTAGATACCTCATTTAACCAAGTAAGTACGGATAGTCGTAATATTGAAACAGGCGCTTTATTTGTGGCACTGAAAGGTTTTCAATTTGACGGACATCACTATGTCAAAGAGGCCATAAAAGCGGGGGCTTGTGGTTTATTAGTTGACCATCAAATTAATATTGATTGTCCCCAAATCGTGGTCACAGATACCGAAAAAGCACTCGGACAACTGGCCCAAGCTTGGCGCCAAAAAAGCGAAGCCACCATTATTGCTTTAACAGGAAGTAATGGCAAAACAACGGTTAAAGAAATGATTCGAGCTATTTTAGGCTTTAATCATCAAGTTCATGCAACCCAAGGTAATATGAATAATGAAATTGGGCTACCTTTAACTCTGTTACATTTGCAATTAGCAGAATATGCGGTATTGGAAATGGGCGCGGCAAAAAAAGGCGATATTCATTATTTAACCCATATTGCAAAACCCCATATTGCATTATTAAATAATGCAGGCATTGCCCATATTGAAGGTTTTGGTGATAAAGAAACCTTGGCTAAAGCCAAAGCTGAAATTATTGAAGGTCTAGATGATAATGGTATTTTTATCTATGATGCAGATTCAGAATGGCGAACACTTTGGAAAGATCTTGGCGCAGGTAAAAAACAAATTACCTTTGGTTTTTCTGAAACAGCCGATATTCGTTCTGCTGATCCAGCAGAAACTATTTGGAATAATGAGGGTTTTAAACAACAATTTTCAATTATGACCCCTGATCAGTTAATTCCCATTGAATTACCGCTGGCTGGATTACATAATCAAAAAAATGCACTCGCTGCTTGTGCCGTTGCTTGGCAATTAAATATTCCAGTCGAACAAATTCAACAAGGATTAGCAGGAATGCGTCCTGTTGCTGGACGATTAAATCCAACCATTACTAGCACGGGTACTCGGGTCATTGATGATAGCTACAATGCCAATCCGAGTTCAACTAAAGCCGCCATTGAATTTTTAGCCAGTTTAGCAGGTGAAACTATTTTAGTTTTAGGAGAAATGGCAGAACTAGGCAAAGAGACCTTACAATATCACCAAGATATTGTGGCTTTTGCCAAAGTAAAAGGCATTTATAAGTTATATAGTTATGGTGAGGCTTTATTTGATGCCACTCCTTTATTTACTGAAAATGGCTTTCATTTTGACTATAAAATTGACTTAATAAATCAATTAACGAATGACTTAAAAGGCAATGAAACTGTTTTAATCAAAGGCTCAAGACAAAGTGGAATGGAAATTGTTACGCAGATTTTAACAGGAGAAAAACAATTATGATTGTTTGGTTAGCAGGCTATTTATCGCCCTATTATTCAGGATTTAATCTTTTTCAATATATTACCTTTAGAGCCATTGCTAGCATGTTAACTGCGCTGGCTATTTCGCTTTTTGTGGGTCCTTTTATGATTCGTCGTCTTAAGGCAATGAAAGTGGGACAGGTGGTCCGAGATGATGGACCTAAAACACATTTCAGTAAAGCAGGCACGCCCACGATGGGAGGGGCTTTAATTTTAGTTGCTTTAGCCATTAGTACCTTGTTATGGTCAAGATTAGATAATTATTATGTTTGGGTGGTGTTATTAACCACATTATTTTTTGGTGCCATTGGTTGGGTCGATGATTATCGTAAGATTGTTTATAAAGATCCCAAAGGTTTAACCGCTGGGCAAAAAATATTTTGGCAATCATTAGGTGCTCTTATTGCGGCTTTAGTACTTTATCAACTGGCGGAGTTACCTCAGCAAACCACCCTCTATATTCCCTTTTTTAAAGATTTTTCATGGCAAATGGGCAGTTTTTTTATTGTTTTAACTTATTTTGTGATTGTTGGAACCTCTAATGCGGTTAATTTAACGGATGGTTTAGATGGTTTAGCCATTATGCCAACAATCTTGGTGGGCGGGGCTTTGGGGCTTTTTTGTTATGTTACAGGGCACAGTAAAATAGCAGAATATCTTTATTTATCACATATCCCTTTAGCGGGTGAATTGACTATTTTTTGTGCGGCTTTAGCGGGTTCAGGATTGGGGTTTTTATGGTTTAATACCTACCCTGCGCAAGTCTTTATGGGGGATGTAGGCGCTTTGGCTTTAGGGGCTGCTTTAGGAATCGTGGCCGTTTGTGTTCGTCAAGAATTGGTGCTTTTTATTATGGGTGGTATTTTTGTGATGGAAACCGTGTCTGTTGTCCTACAAGTAGGATCTTTTAAACTACGTGGCAAACGCGTTTTTAAAATGGCACCGATTCATCACCACTTTGAAGAAATGGGATGGCCAGAACCTCGGGTTATTATTCGTTTTTGGATTATTACGGTTATTTTAGTTTTAATTGGTTTAGCCAGTTTAAAGGTACGTTAAGTGTGCGATACAATCTTAATTATTGGCATTGGACGCACAGGTTTATCTTGTGCACGTTTTCTTGCCGCTCAAAAACAAAGCTTTGCGGTCTTAGATAATCGTCTTAATCCGCCATTATTAGCCCAATTTAAAAAAGAATTTCCTGATATATCAATCACGCTAGGCGATTTTAATGAAACCCAATTAAAACAAGCTAAAAAAATTATTTTAGTTCCAGGTTTAAGTCGTCATCAAGCGCTTTTTAAAGAAGTGGACGATAAAATTATCGGTGATATTGAACTTTTTATGCAAGAAACAAGGGATTTAGCTTGTCAAATTGTTTTAATTACGGGATCTAATGGCAAAAGTACGGCGACCACGTTATTACTTGAAATGGCACAAAAAGCGGGAATAAAAGCCGTTGCAGGTGGGAATTTAGGCGAACCCGCTTTAGATTTATTAAGCCAAAAAGCGGACCTTTATATTTTAGAATTATCGAGTTTTCAACTTGAAACAACCCCCAATATTCATTCAACGGCAGCGACTGTTTTAAATATTAGCCCTGATCACATGGATCGATATCAAGATTTTACCCATTATGCGCAAACTAAACAGCATATTTATCAAAATACGCTCAATAGTATTGTTAATTTAGATGATATTGAAAGTCAAAAAAATAGCCAAGGAACCGTCATAGGATTTAGTCTTGATCCTGAATTTAATCAAGGTTGGCATTTACAAATAACCAAAGGGCAAGAATTTATTGCTTATCAACAACAAAATAAATTAGCAACAAATGAATTACAAATGATGGGGCAACATAATATTGCCAATGTATTGGCTTGTTTAAATTTAGCCCAAAGTTTAAATTTACCCGAAGAAAGTCTGATTGCGGCAATTAAAGATTATAAGGGATTAACACATCGTACTGAGCGGGTTCCAAGCCCTCATTCAATTATGTGGATTAATGATTCTAAAGCAACCAATGTTGGTGCCTGTGTTGCCGCCATTAATGGCTTAGGTTCTAAAGTAAAACAAAATATCGTGTTAATTGCGGGCGGACAAAGTAAAGGCGCTGATTTTAGTGAATTATTGCAACCTGTTTTACAATTTGTTCATCATGTTATTTTATTTGGTGAAGATCGAGAAAAAATAAGACAGGTATTATTAGATAAATGTGGTTTAATTATGGTTAATACCCTTGATGAAGCAGTGAATCATGCTTCTGAAATTGCGGAAAAAGACGACATTGTGTTATTTTCACCTGCTTGTGCCAGTTTTGATTTATTTAAAAATTTTGAACATCGGGGTGATTGTTTTAAACAGGCGGTTACAAGATTACCTAGATGAAAAACACACTGACTTTAGAACAACAGCGCCTTTATATGCCCAGCACGGATTGGTGGTTATTAATTTCAGCTTTAACTTTACTAAGTATTAGTATTGTGATGGTCGGCTCCGCCTCCATGCATTTAGGAGATCGCATTGTAGATAATCCTTTTTATCATTTAAAAAAACATGTTATTGCCATTGCTTTAGGCTTAATCGGTGGCTTTATTGTATTGCATATTCATACTAAAGTTTGGCAAAAAACAGCCATTTATCTTTATATAATGGGCGTCATTTTAATTGCCATTGTTTTAATTCCAGGGATTGGACGGACCGCGAATGGGGCAACCCGATGGATTCCTATTGGCGGATTCAATCTACAAACCTCAGAGTTTATGAAATTTTTCGTGGTGATTTATTTGGCTGATTATATTGTACGCCGCCAACGAGAAATGATTTTGAGTGTTTGGGGCTTTATTAAACCCATGATGATGTTATTAATTGCTTCAGGTTTATTAATGTTACAACCTGATTTTGGCACCACCGCTTTAATTATGTTAACCGCGATGGGGTTATTATTCTTAGGCGGAGTGCCATTAATTCACTTTGGTTTATTATTAAGCAGTGCCATCGTTGCCGCCACGGCTTTAATTATTATCTCCCCTTATCGCCTTAAGCGGGTGATGAATTTTATTGATCCTTGGGCAGATCCCCAAGGTGCGGGATACCAACTTTCCCAAGCTTTAATTGCTTTTGGACGAGGTGAGTGGTTTGGCGTCGGTCTGGGTAATGGTATCCAAAAACAATTTTATTTGCCCGAAGCGCACACGGATTTTATTATGGCGGTGATTGGGGAAGAATTTGGTTTTATTGGAAGTTTAACGGTGATTCTTATTTTTATGTTAATTGTGTTACGCGCTTTTCGGATTGGAGCTAAGGCAGAAGCAACGGGCAATCATTTTTCGGCATTTGTGGCTTATGGTTTAGGTTTGGGTTTAGGGTTACAAGCGTTTATTAATATTGGCGTTAATGTCGGGTTACTTCCTACTAAGGGATTAACTTTACCGTTAATTAGTTATGGTGGAAATAGTATTATTGTGGGGTGTTTGGTGATTGCCGTATTATTACGCATTCATTATGAAACCAGTTTGGTTAAAACAGAGAAAAAAAAGAGGGTATCATGGCTACGGATGTAATTATTATGGCGGGAGGCACAGGCGGACATGTTTTTCCCGCGCTGGCAGTGGCTAATGGATTACGTGATGCAGGGCTTAAAGTCCATTGGATCGGAACGCCCGATAGTTTTGAAGCCACCATTATTCCTCAACATGATTTTCCAATTACCTTGGTTGATATTAAAGGCTTAAGAGGTAAAGGGCTTGCAGGCTGGTTTATTGCGCCTTTTAAAATGATTAAAGCGATTCACCAAGCGGCTAAAGTATTAAAACAAGAAAAACCTAAATGTGTGATGGGATTTGGTGGATTTGCGGCGGGACCTGGTGGGGTTGCGGCAAAATTATTAGGCATTCCTTTAATTATTCATGAACAAAATGCCATTGCAGGATTAACCAATAAACTTTTAGCTAAAATATCAAAACGAATTTTAGTGGCTTTTCCAAAGGCTTTTAGCGGCAATAATGTGATTCATATTGGGAATCCAGTACGGGCTGAAATCGCCCATATTAAACCACCCGAAAAACGGCTAAAACCTCAAAACCAATTAAAAATATTGGTTTTAGGCGGGTCTTTAGGGGCTTTAGCATTAAACCAAAAAATTCCTGTGGCATTATCTAAAATGCACAATAAACCACAAGCGATTCGTCATCAATGTGGTCGAGAAAAATTAGAAGTTTGTCAACGGGCTTATCAAAGTGTCGGATTAGAAGCAAATATCAGTGAATTTATTAATGATATGGCGGAAGCCTATGCTTGGGCGGATTTAGTGATTTGTCGAGCGGGCGCTTTAACCATCTCAGAACTTTCGGTGGCGGGGATTGGCGCTATTTTAGTGCCCTACCCTTATGCCGTTGATGATCATCAAACGGCGAATGCGCAATATTTAGTTGAAAATAAAGCCGCAATTTGTATTCAACAAGCTGATTTAATCAGCAGTGAATTAGCCAAAGTATTAGATGAAATTAGCCAAGACAACCAACGTTGTTTAAAAATGGCAAAAGCCGCCCGTCAATTGGGAAAACCCAAAGCGACCAGTGAAGCCGTTAAAGTTTGTCAACAGGAGATGCTTTTATGAAACGACATAATGCGGCGAGTATGGGACGCTTACGACGTTTACATTTTATTGGTATTGGTGGTGCGGGCATGAATGGCATTGCTCAAGTCATGTTAAATTTAAAATATCAAATTTCGGGTTCTGATATTAAAGCCAATAATGCCACGGCTTTATTGGCAAAGGCGGGAGCAACCATTTATATTGGTCATCAAGCAAGTCAAGTGAAAGATGCCGATGTAGTGATTATTTCAACTGCGGTTAAAGAAGATAATCCTGAAGTTATTGCCGCCCGCAAAAATCGGATTCCCGTGGTTCCTCGGGCTGAAATGCTGGCTGAAATAATGCGTTTTATGTATGGCATTGCCATGGCGGGAACTCATGGTAAAACCACCACCACCAGTTTAGTTGCCAGTATTTTAAACCAAGCGGGTTTAGATCCAACCTTTGTTATTGGCGGAGTTTTAAAATCAGCAGGGGTTCATGCCCGCTTAGGAACAGGCGAATATTTAGTAGCTGAAGCTGATGAAAGTGATGCTTCTTTTTTACATTTATTGCCGATGATGGCGGTGGTGACCAATATTGATGCGGATCACATGGCAACCTACCATAATAGCTTTGAAAAACTCAAAGAAACCTTTATTGAGTTTTTACATAATTTGCCTTTTTATGGCATTGCTATTTTATGTTTAGATGATGACAATATTAAACAAATTTTGCCTCAAATTAGCCGTCAAATCGTCACCTATGGAACAGATTCAAGCGCCGATATTTATGCAACAGATATTCAATATAATGAAATGAAAAGCTGTTTTACTGTTGTTGGAAATCCAGAGTCATTTGATTTCGATCCCTTTAAAGTCCAACTTAATATGCCTGGTAAGCATAATATTTTAAATGCATTGGCAGCGATTGCGGTAAGCTTAGAACTCAATATTAAGATTCAAAATATTCAAACCGCGCTACAAACTTTTGAAGGTATTGGACGCCGTTTTCAATTAACTCAACATTCCTTAAGAAATGGCAATCAAATTAGCATGGTGGATGATTATGCGCATCATCCCAAAGAATTAGCAGCCACCATTCAAGCGGTACGTTCAGGATGGCCTAATCGACGATTGGTTTTAGCTTTCCAACCTCATCGTTATAGCCGAACTCAAGAACAATTTGATGATTTTGTACAAGTTTTATCAACCGTCGATGTTTTATTATTAAGTGAAGTTTATAGCGCGGGTGAAAATTTCATTGAAGGAGCAGATGGCAGATCATTGACCAGTGCCATACGAATGCGCGGACAAATTACGCCTATTTTTGTTGATCCCATTACTGACTTACCTCAAATTATTAAACCTTTATTACAAAATAACGATATTTTACTGATTAGTGGGGCGGGCGATATTGGACAAATTCCTGCTTTAATGGCACATCAATTAGCTGAACAAGGAGAATTACGTCTTAATGAACCGATGGAAAAACATTGTAGTTGGCGGACAGGCGGAAAAGCAAAGCGTTTTTATCGTCCTTCAAGTAAAACAGATTTAATTAGTTTTTTACAACAACTAGATCCCAAAGAGGCTATTTTATGGTTGGGTTTAGGCAGTAATTTATTAATTAGAGATAAGGGATTTAATGGCGTTGTTATTACGCTAAAAGGTCGTATTAATCACATTGAAGTTGATCATAATACCTTACTTATTGAAGCGGGGGCAAGCTGCGCAAAAGCAACTCGGGTGGCTGCACGATCAGGTTTAATCGGGCTTGAATTTTTAGCGGGTGTGCCTGGTACCATTGGCGGTGCTCTTGCAATGAATGCGGGTGGTTTTGGGGGAGAAACTTGGGCTTTAGTAAAAGAAGTCACCATTATGAATCGGCAAGGTCAAACTCGTATTGCTTATCCTCGTGATTTTAAAATTAGTTATCGAAGCGCTCTTGGTTTAGCCAAAGATGAATTTTTTATCAGTGCTCTTTTTGAACTCACAGCAGGAGATGTCAAAGCAGCTCAAAAAAAGATTAAAACACTTTTAGAACTACGCTCAGAAACACAACCGATTGGTGAGGCAACTTGCGGTTCGGTATTTAAAAACCCCGAAAATATGTTTGCCGCAAAATTAATAGAAGACACAGGGCTTAAAGGCTTACGACAAGGAGATGCGATGGTCTCAATAAAACATGCTAATTTCATTGTAAACCAAGGATCTGCCAAAGCAACAGATATTGAATATCTTATTAATAAAATTCAACAACGAATCTTAGAAAAAAAAGGCATCTTATTAGAACCTGAAGTAAAAATAGTGGGGGACATCCAATGACTTCTTCTAAAAAATTTGGCAAAGTCGCCGTTATTTATGGCGGAACGTCGGCGGAACGAGAAGTTTCATTAAAAAGCGGTAAAGCGGTATTGGATGGCTTATTACAGCAAAATATTAATGCGGTGGGAATTGATGCGCAAACCGATTTAATAAATCAATTAGAAAATGGCAATTTTGATCGCGCTTTTATTGTATTACATGGTCGAGGCGGTGAAGATGGTACTTTACAAGGAACTTTAGAAGCGCTTGAACTTCCTTATACAGGTTCTAGTGTGTTAGGTTCAGCACTGGCTATGGATAAATATCGCAGTAAATTAATTTGGTTAGGTTTGGGTTTACCCACCGCAAAATTTCTTGTTTTAGATAACAACGTCAATTTAGAAGATGCTGAAATATTAGGTTATCCTTTAATTGTAAAACCCGCCAGAGAAGGTTCTAGTTTAGGCATTAAAAAAGTTGATAATCAACAACAATTAATTCAAGCATGGGATGAAGCAAAACAATTTGATGATTTAATTATTGCTGAAAAATGGATTACAGGAAAAGAATTTACGGTGGCTATTTTACAAAATCGTGCCTTTCCAACCATTCGCTTAGAAACTCAAAATCAATTTTATGATTATGAAGCTAAATATGAATCAGATGAAACTTTATATCATTGTCCTTGTGGTTTAGATTCCGCCCAAGAACAAGAAATACAAGCTCTGGCTTTACAAGCTTTTGAAGCATTAGGGATTGAAGGTTGGGGACGCATTGATTTTATGCAAGATAAAGAAGGACATTTTTATTTATTAGAAGCCAATACGGTTCCAGGTATGACAAGTCATAGCTTAGTTCCTATGGCGGTAAAGGCGGCGGGAATTACATTTAATGAATTATTATTATTAATTTTAGAAACCAGTACAAAATGACTGAAACTATTGAGCTTAAAAAACCATTATTAAAACGTTTTTTATTAATGTTATTAACCCTTATTACGTTTATTTTATTAGCCTCCATTTTTTGGTTGGTCGAAGAACATTTACGGGATCCTCATCGTTATCCATTAAAAGTAGTTAAAATCGAAGGAGAATTTAAATATTTAACCAAATCCGATATTGAATATGCGGCGGCAGAAGTTTCTCGTGGGGGCTGGTTTAGTGTTGATTTAAAAATTATTCGCCAAGCAGTTGAAGATATTCCGTGGGTTGATAATGCCAGTATTCGCCGTATTTGGCCCGCCACCCTTGAATTAATGATTATTGAACAAAAGCCTTATGCTCGATGGGGCGATTCAGGATTATTAAACCTACGAGCTGAAAGTTATACTCCGCGCAATGGTATTATTCCGCAAGATTTGCCTTATTTAATGGGACCTGTTGGAAGTGAAAAACAGGTGGCTAAACGTTATTTAGAAATTAATAAAAAACTGGCAGTTTTGGATTTAGAAATAAAGAGAATAGAGTTAAATCAGAGAGGGGCTTGGCGTTTGGTTCTAAATAATGAAATTAAAGTTGAACTTGGCGTTAAAAATATTGACAAAAGGCTACAACGCCTATTAACTAGCTACCCTTTACTTAAGAGCCAAACCAATGCGGGCATTCTAATTAAAATAGATTGTCGCTATCCCAATGGTTTAGCTGTATTACGTCAAGCCTTAACAGAGATAAGCTAACGAGCGAAAGAATGAGAAAAGCGAATAAAAATACAATTGTTGGATTAGATATTGGTACTAGTAAAATTGTTGCGCTTGTTGCCGAACAAAAAAACGATGGCTCTTTAGAGTTATTGGGAATTGGTGCGCATGAATCCAAAGGGTTGAAAAAAGGCGTGGTTGTTAATATTGAATCCACGGTTTATTCAATTAAACGCGCCATTGAAGAAGCAGAGTTAATTGCAGGGATTGAAATAGACACCGTTTATGCGGGAATTGCGGGAAGTCATATTAATAGTCTTAATTCTCATGGTATTGTGGCAATTAAAGAACATGAAGTCACCGCAGGTGATGTTGAACGAGTGATTGATGCGGCAAGAGCACAAGCCATCCCCGCAGATCAACGTATTTTACATATTTTACCGCAAGAATTTATTATTGATAATCAAGAAGGCATTCAAGAACCCATTGGTATGTCTGGAGTGCGTTTAGAAGCCCGAGTTCATATGGTAACGGGGGCTGTTAGTGCCGCCCAAAATATTATTAAATGTGTACAACGCTGTGGCTTAGATGTTGAGGATTTAATTTTAGAACAATTAGCCTCTAGTTATTCAGTGTTAAGCGAAGATGAAAAAGAATTAGGTGTTTGTATTGTTGATATTGGCGGAGGAACCACAGATATTGCGGTCTTTACTCAAGGTTCCATTAAACATACCGCGGTTATTCCCATTGCAGGAGATCAAGTCACCAATGATATTGCCGTGGCTTTTAGAACCCCCACTCAGTACGCCGAAGAAATTAAATTAAAATATGCTTGTGCGATGGCAAAACTCTCTAATGCCGAAGAAAGTCTTGAAGTTCCAAGTATTGGAGAACGCCCTGCAAGACGCTTATCTCGCCAAACTTTAGCCGAAGTGGTTGAACCTCGTTATGAAGAACTATTACAATTGATTCAAGCAGAATTAAGACGCAGTGGTTATGAAGACCTGATTGCAGGCGGTGTAGTGCTTACAGGAGGCAGTTCTAAAATGGAAGGATTAATTGATTTAGCGGAAGAAGTTTTTCATATTCCAGTTCGTTTAGGCATTCCTGATTACGTCACAGGATTAACTGATACGGTGAAAAATCCGATTCATTCTACAGGTATTGGACTGTTATTGTTTGCACAACAGAATAATGCGAGTAGAATTAATCATCTGAGTGATGATGACCATTCAGTTTTTTATCGAATGAAAGAATGGTTCAAAGGGAATTTTTAAAACCATTTAAAATGCGAGCGAGATAATATAATAATAATGTGGGTTTAAACCACAAACAAAAATAATAAAATATTAACCTTATATTTCAAGTTAGGAGCAATCTCAAGATGTACGAATACGTAGATATGAACAAAGAAGGAGCAAACATCAAAGTGCTTGGTGTTGGTGGTGGTGGTGGTAATGCAGTCATGCATATGCGTGATCTTAAAATCGAAGGGGTCGATTTTATCTGCGCAAATACAGACAATCAGGCGCTTGAGAAAACAGGCGTTGATACAACCTTACAACTGGGGCAAAATTTAACCAAAGGACTGGGTGCGGGCGCTGATCCGAACATTGGCGAAAAAGCCGCAGAAGAAGATAAAGAAAAAATTATTGAAGCCTTAACAGGTACCGATATGTTATTTATTGCCGCAGGTATGGGCGGTGGTACAGGTACAGGAGCTGCGCCTGTGGTTGCAAAAATTGCTAAAGAAATGGATATTTTAACCGTCGCTATTGTGACGAAACCTTTTCCATTTGAAGGCAGTAATCGCATGAAAATGGCAACTGAAGGTATTAAAAAATTAGAAGAAGAAGTTGATTCACTGATTATTATCCCTAATGAAAAATTATTAAATCTAGCAGGTAAAGGCGCAACTTTAGTCAAAGTGTTTAGTGCGGCGAATGATGTTCTTTTTAATGCAGTCCAAGGGATTGCCGAATTAATTACCAAACCAGGTTTAATTAATGTGGATTTTGCAGATGTTAGCACCGTCATGCGGGATAAAGGTTTATCAATGATGGGAACGGGCACCGCAAAAGGCGATGAACGTGCTCATGAAGCCGCAGAAGCAGCGATTAAATCACCGCTTCTTGAAGATATTAGTCTCACAGGCGCGATGGGTGTTTTAGTTAATATTACCGCAGGTCCTGATTTATCTATTGGTGAATTTGATGAAGTGGGCAGTACCATTAAAGAATATGCTGCTGAAGATGCCGTGATTGTGGTGGGTACCGTTATTGATGATGAAATTTCTGAAGAATTACGCGTCACAGTGGTTGCAACGGGCTTAAATCAAGCTAAACCCGTTGATTTACCTAAACTTTCAGGCGAACAAGTGCGCTTAGTGACCACAGATGATGAGGGCAATCAAAGTAGCAAACAAGATTATAAAGATTTTGATTTACCTGCAACTCAACGTCAAAATAAAGTCGCCGTGGCTGAAACTGAAACTTCAAGAAAAGAAAAACGCAGTAATGCAATTAATAATCGTCAATTTGATCCGCTCGATATTCCTGCTTTCCTAAGGCGTCAAGCAGATTAATTAAATTGTTTATATCTACCTTATAACCTATAATTAACACAGGCTTGGTTGTTAATAATAGGTTATTTACAAAAGTCGAACAAAAAATTTTATTGGCTTCTTTATCTGTTAGTAAAAGAGCTTATAAAGACTGCTCTAACCATCTAAAATAAAATAAATTCATTATTATAAATATACTTATTGTTTGTTTTATTAATTACTCAATAAAAAACTCATAAATTATTTAAAGATCAATTACTTACTAAATGTTGTTTTTTTGTAAAAAAGTTCAAAATGCAAACTTGCTTATCTAGGATCACCAAGTATACTAAATAACATTCATCCATTACCCTGACTTTTCTTTATCAAAGGAAGTCTTAAATATAATGAAAAATATTTCATTAAAACTACAATTAATTAACAATCGGGCGCCTTTTGTTATTGCAGATGCTTTTAACCTTAGTTTTATATTTTGGCTTTCTTGGTCTCTTAAAATGGGACATTTTGTTAAACCTAATGAATTATCCCCCCTTATTTTTGTTTTAATCCCCCTTATTTCAATTCCTGTTTTTATTCGTTATGGACTTTATCGTGCGGTTGTTCGTTATATTGGTTATCGGGCGCTTTGGACTATTTTTCAAGCCACAGGATTGACCGTTTTATTAATTGCTTTAGCCACTTATTTACTTAATATCCATGAAATACCGCGTAGCACTTTTATGATTTATTGGATGGCGACCCTTATTTATGTCGATGGTAGCCGTCTTTTTAGTCGTTGGCGAATCGCCCGAATGCGCCGCCTACCTGGAGATAAAGGCAAACCCGTGGTTATTTTTGGAGCAGGAGATGCAGGAACCAAATTAATTAGAGCATTAGAAAAAAATCCCCGCTTAACGCCTGTTGCTGTCATTGATGATGAACCTTCTTTATATGGTGAATTTATTAGCTCATTGCGAGTTTATGGACGAGAACAATTAAATACTTTAATTGAAAATTATGGCGTTGAAGAAGTTCTACTCGCCCTTCCCTCCATCCGTGGTCATGACCGCCAAAAAATTATTGAATGGTTAGAAAATTATCCCGTTCATGTTAGAACCTTGCCTAATTTAATGGAAATACGAGATGGTAAAGTTTTTGTTCAAGATATTAGAGAAATTGGATTAGATGATCTGTTAGGGCGTGATCCCGTCCCACCTATGCAAGCCTTACTTGATCGTTGTATTCAACAACAAAGTGTGATGGTAAATGGCGCGGGGGGTTCTATAGGTTCTGAATTATGCCGTCAAGTTATTCAATTAAAACCAAAGTGCTTAATCCTTTATGATATTTCTGAATTTGCGTTATATTCCATTGAAAAAGAATTACGCCCTTTAACCTCTGATTTAGGCATTGAATTAATCGCCGCCCTAGGTAGTGTAACCAATAAAAATCGGGTTGCTCAATTTGTTAAAAAATATCAAGTGGACACCATTTATCATGCGGCGGCTTATAAACATGTGCCTTTAGTTGAATATAATATTATTGAAGGCGTCCAAAATAATATTTTTGGGACTTTAGCCGTTGCCGAAGTTGCCGCCCAATATAAAGTTCGTAATTTAGTCTTAATTTCAACTGATAAAGCCGTTCATCCAACCAATATTATGGGTGCCAGTAAACGCATGGCAGAGATGATTTTACAAGCTTTTCAAAGTCGCTATAAAACCACTAATTTTACCATGGTTCGTTTTGGTAATGTCTTAGGTTCATCGGGTTCTGTGATTCCTTTATTTTGGGAACAAATTAATGCAGGCGGTCCTATTACAGTCACCCACCGTGATATTAATCGTTATTTTATGACTATTTCAGAAGCGGCTTCATTAGTGATTCAAGCAGGCGCTATGGGACAAGGCGGCGATGTTTTTGTATTAAATATGGGAGAGCCTGTTAAGATTTATGATCTCGCCATCCGCATGATTCGATTATCAGGTTTAAGAGTCACTCGCCATCATACCAATAAAGAAACCTCAACAGACGAACAAAATACCATTGATATTAAGATTACAGGATTAAGACCTGGCGAAAAATTGTATGAAGAGCTCATGTTAGAATCTAATGTAACAGGAACCGAACATACTAAAATTATGCGGGCAGATGATAAAATATTAGCATGGCAAGATCTTAAACCGCAGCTACATATTTTAGAAAAAGCCATTAAACACCATCAAATTGAACAAATTTTTCAGGTATTTTTAAATACCGTTGATGGTTTTCAACATAATGGTCGAATTGTTGATTATCTTGATGCCCCGACCAATAAAAAGAAAACCAAAGTGGTTGCCATTTTAAAATAATTATTTTTTACAAAAGATATAACCCTTGCCCCGAATCGTCTTAATCTGCTCGGTATTGCCTATTTTATTTCTAATATGTGAAATTAAAATATCAACAAAGCGATTTTGACCATCATACTCAACCCCCCGTAACTCATAAAAAATATGATCACGAGATAAAATACTGCCCGCATTATTAGCTAGTAACCAAAGTAAATCAAATTCAGGGGTACTAAAAGGCACGGTTTTATTATTTACCGTCACGCTTTGGCTTGCGGCATTAATAATTAACTCATCAAAGGAAAGTAATTTATCATTATCCACTTCTTTATTTTGCTTGCGTTCGGTATAACGCAAATGTGATTTTATTTTTGCCAGTAATAAGCGAGGCTCAACGGGTTTACAAAGATAATCATCTGCTCCAATCTCTAAACCCAGAATTTGATCCATTTGTTCGGTACGAGCCGTTAACATAATAATAGAACCATGATAATTTGGTCGTACCTTTCGACAAACCTCAATACCATCTAATTCGGGTAACATAATATCTAATAAAATCAGATCAGGAATATTATTTAAAATGGCATCAACGGCACTTTGACCATCTCCTATAATATCCACTTGATAATCAAAATTTTCTAAATATTCTTGGGTTAATTGTGCTAATTCAGCATCATCTTCAACCAATAAAATTCTTTTTTTCATATAATTAAAACTTAACTCCAATTGTGAATTCAAAACTTTGTTGTTTATATTCATGTAATTGATGATTTGCTTTTGATTTTGCAATATTTGCTTGAAACTCAGCAAAAACATTTGAATTAATAAAATAACGAGTGCCTATTTTAAAATTAAAAATTTGATCATGTCTTGGCGTATCATAAATTTCTCGGCTACTACCATTGCTATTAAACCCAATTTCAACCTCTTTATAATCATATTTATAATGATAAAAATTAGCATATAAATACATATTTTTTTTTACTTTCCAGTTATTTCGTAAAGAAGTAAAATAAGCATCATAAGCAAAATTATCCCATTGGGCTTTTTGTTTGATACCCGTAAAACGTAATTCAGTGATCATTTCCTTAAAGGGAGAGCTTGAAATAATAATCTTTAAACTTCGCCGCCATCCTGTTTTTTGTTTATGAAAACCACTGACATCTGAATCATCAGGTCGCTCAAAATAATGACGACGGGTTTTTGAACCAATTAAACTAATATTAAATAAATCAAAATGTTTTTGGAAATTAATTTGAAAGCCATTCACATTAGCATAACTTTCCGTATTTCGATTAATTAAATTATGTGAAAAACCAAAACTTAATCCCCAATTTTTAGGTTGTTTAAAAATTAATTTTGATTTAAGCGTAATAAAGCGAAAATCAACATCATTGACTTCGCTATAGTCAATATCAAGTAATTTAAAATTATTCTTTAAGCTTATGTAAACGGGTTTTCCCCCAATATTAAGACTATTCGAAAAATGATATAATGAATTAAATTTAGCTGTGAAAATATAATAATTATCATCTCTTTCATTATTATTTTTTAATGGAATCGGGCTAATGGTATCATCCACAATATCTCGATCAGGACCCCGTGTTGCATTTGAATCAGTCCCATACGTTAATTTTAAACTTCCTGATATTTGGTGTTTTTTAGTTAAAACTTTGCTTTCTTCTTTATTTAATAAAGCTAAAAAATGCTCTGTATTTTTACGTACCATAGCAGGAAGCTTTGGATTATCAAGCACTTCTAAAAATAATAAACGTGCTTTTTTGTACTGTCCCACTAATAATAAATTTTCGGCTTTCTCTAATTTTAAACGCAAGGGATTAACGGATTTAATATTTTTAAGTAAAGCCAAAGAAGCATAGGGTTTCCCCGCCTTTTTTAATTCAATAGCTTGTTCTAATGTTTTACTTGCATATAAATAATGAGGCATTATAAAAACAGCAGAAATAAAAAAATAACAGGATATATTCATAATGACTCCTTATCTAGATTTAAATTATTTTCACCTGAAATATTATCAGGTGATAGCCCAAATTTATTATCTTCATCATCCAAACTACTTTGATCAATGAGACTTAACATATTTTCATCATCTCCATCTAAGCCAACTGAATATTTAGCTGTATTATTAGTTTTAGGTAATGGTTTTGATTCCAGCCCCCAATCTCCCCAATCATCAGACGCTGTTGTTTCAGCAATACTAAGATTACTTATATAACAACAAAAACAAAAAAAGAAAAGACGGCATTTCATCCCCTCATTATATATAAATTAAAAAGAAGTTTATATTTAAGCTATATTCTTTAGATAACAAGTTTTAAATTAGATCATTAAAGGTATTTCTATGAAAAATAAAAAACAGGGTGCATCTCTTCTATTTTTATTTTGTTTTTTTATAATGCTAACTACGGCTCAAGCAGAAGTTGTTCCCATTGCAGGCGTTGCTTATGATGTCGAACAAAGTATGAAAGTTAATTTACAAACATTGCTTAATAAAAGAGTTGAAATTATGTTAATCAATGGACGTCGTATTAGCGGTGTTATTGAAAATGTCGGTTCAAAAATGCTACATTTAAAAAAATTATCTGGAAAAGATTTTTTTGATGCGCTCATTGACTTACAAGATATTGTGGCCGTTGAAACCCAATTTCGACAAATTAAAAGAAGGAAAATAAAAATCAAAGAAAAAGAAAAAGAAAAAAAACCTGAAGAAATCAAAGAACACATCGATTCCAAAATTTAATAAAATAATAAAATAATGCAAACAGAAGAAAATAGAATTATTGGTTACTTAAATGTTTCAACAACAAAAGAAATGGTGGCCGAATTAATTGAATTATCTCAAGCCGAATATTCAACTCCGATGGAGGATGGCACCTTAATTGGACAAATTGGTTCTTTTGCATCTGTTGAACAAGGAAATTTTAAAGTTCTTGCTCAAGTTATGAATATTTGGCGAGATGACTCAACAGGTGGAAGAACAGGGCGGCGTTTAATTCGATTATTACCTTTAGGGGAAATTTTAGAAGATGGTAAATTTATTCATGGGGTCAGACGTTACCCAACCCCTGGAGCGGTATTAAGAAGCGTCCCTACCGCCCAATTAACCCCTTTATTTGCTGAATTTGCAAAATATGGCTATGAAGTCGGGGTGCTTTCAATGAAAAAAGATGTTCCCGTCTTTTTAAATCCAAATACGCTTTTTGGACGGCATTTTGCTATTTTAGGACAATCAGGTTCAGGTAAATCTTGGACTGTCACCAGTCTTATTCAACGAGCCGTTAAAGCCATGCCCAATGCGCATATTATTATGCTTGATTTACATGGTGAATATTGTTGGCGAGATGCCGAAGATCGGTTACATGCCGCGTTTGATCATTCCATCGTACGCCATATTGATGTGCGAGATTTAGAAATTCCTTTTTGGTTATTAACTTTTCAAGAAATTGCCGATCTTTTAGTTGAAAGAGCCGATCCAGGTTCTTCTGTACAACTGGCTTTTTTACGCCAAGTTTTATTTTCATTAAAGAAAAAAGCCAATGCCCATTTAGATATTTCCCGTCTCTCCGTTGATTCTCCCGTTTATTTTTCATTAAAAGAAATGTACCTTCATTTCAAAAAAGCCAATGAACAACAAATGGATTTTGGTAAAGCCAAAGGTCCTTTATTTGGACAATTTGATGAATTTCTAATTAAATTAGAAAGTAAACTAAATGATGCCCGTTATGACTTTTTAT
>Ga0256847_1000717_pt1 | contig 19563 bp, 17 predicted proteins | sample TeddybearmetaG_FD_189099 | JGI IMG/M metagenome (GOLD analysis project Ga0256847, IMG submission 189099) | Hydrothermal vent microbial communities from East Pacific Rise, Pacific Ocean - Teddybear | ecosystem: Environmental > Aquatic > Marine > Hydrothermal vents | place: Pacific Ocean: East... | reverse complement strand
GGCCACGCTAACGCATTGCAACATTCTCAATAACGGCATGTTCGTAACCGAAGCCATGAAGCTGACCGAGCAGGATCGACTGTGTATTCCTGTGCCTCTCTATCATTGCTTTGGAATGGTAATGGGCGTGCTGGGTTGTATTACCCACGGCTCAACCATGGTGTTTCCCGACGAAGCTTTTGAACCAAACAGTGTGCTGCGCATGGTTGAACGTCACCGTTGTACTGCCCTGTACGGCGTACCAACCATGTTTATCGCCATTTTGGGCTGCGAAAACTTCGCCAACTTTAATCTTACTAGTTTACGCACAGGAATTATGGCCGGCGCACCTTGCCCCATTGATGTGATGAAACGCGTAATCAAAGACATGCATATGAACGAGGTAACCATTGCCTACGGTATGACTGAAACAAGCCCGGTCAGCTTTCAAAGCTCCACCGATGATCCAGTAGAAAAAAGGGTAAGTACCGTGGGCCGGGTAATGCCCCATGTGCAGGTGAAAATAATTGACGAAGAGGGTCGAGTGGTTGCGCGTGGTGAGCGCGGAGAATTATGTACCCGGGGTTACAGTGTTATGCGCGAATATTGGGATGAACCGGAAAAAACTCGGGATTCTATTGACGCAACCGGCTGGATGCATACAGGTGACCTGGCAGTTCTGGACGATGAAGGCTACTGCGATATCGTTGGCCGTGTTAAGGATATGATTATTCGGGGCGGCGAAAACATCTACCCTCGCGAGCTGGAAGAGTATCTGATTCAACACAAAAAAATACAGGATGTATCTGTATTTGGCATTCCCGATGAAAAGTACGGCGAGCAGATTTGTGCCTGGATACAACTGCGTGCCGGGGAGAGCGCAGACGAAGAAGAGATAAAGGACTATTGCCGCGGCCAGATAGCCCACTACAAAGTGCCCTACCGTATCGAATTTGTTAGCGAATTTCCGATGACTGTGACGGGAAAGATTCAGAAGTTTGTTATGCGGGATCAGGTGATTGAACGTCTGAGTCGTTCTTCGTAGCTTGTACAACCCCCCGAACTAAGCTTTACGACGCTGGCTCGCGACCCTGCGGGTTCCCCTCACTTGGTCAAGAGCCTCTTACGAGTCTCTTTCCACGCGCTCAGCGCTCACCTTTAATGCTTTGTAAAGCTTAGTTCGAGGGTTTATACGTATTGCTTGAAGTCACGATGTGTCTACGCGCATTGACTAGCAGTTTTTGTGCTCTGATGAACATTACCTTAATAGGCACCGCAATTTCCGAATACCGAAAAAACCAAGTGAGCACATCCGTTCCAAACACCAAAGATCCGTCAGGGAATTACAACTCGATTATGCAGCTTTTGACTTACTCTTTATTTTAACGCTGCGCAGTTCTGTACCGAGTCCAAGCCTGTACTTCATTTGAATCATTTTGTCCACGCTGATGCCCTCCAACTTATTATTCATTAGCCGGTTAAAAGCCGGTCGCGCAATACCAACCATTTGTGCTGCCTTGGCTTGAGAAAGGTTTCTTGCAATGATTTCCTTCTCTATATCGAGTTTCAGTTGTGCCTTCACCTTTAGGACTTCGGCCTCGGCTGGGTCAAAACCAAGATCCTCAAATATATTGCCTGAACTCATATTGAGTTTCATAATTTGCTCCTTAGCGCTTTCTTAAGTTCAGCGAATCATGCTCTTGCCAGATTTATCTCTGCTTTTGGGGTTTGTTGTGTCTTCTTTCTGAACGCACTGATAATGAACACCGCGTCGCCTATAGTGACTGAATAGAAAGCGCGATATTCGCCACGATACTTTACCTTGAGTTCGGCTACTCCAGGATTGTTTTTGTCATCGGTCGATAGTGAACTGGTCTTAATCCCTGTTGTAGCCTCATGATTTCGTACCCGAACATGCGACGCGCTTCCGCTGGAAAAGATTGAAGAACACGTCGTGTATCTGCTACGAAATAGGCTTCTTTATCCATCGCACAACTGTACCTTATAAGATACATATGTGCAAACACTGACAAATCCTCAAATGATCCAGATATCTCCAGGCTCAAATTTCAAATTCTGTACTTCGTATCTGTTCACACAAACCCCCAAACTAAGCTTTACAAAGCATTAAAGGCGAGCGCTGAGCGCGTGGAAAGAGACTCCCACGCGGTTCTTGACCAAGTGAGGGAAACGTGAACCAGCGTCGTAAAGGTTAGTTTGGGGGTTTGCACGTATTGCTTGAAGTCACCAAGTGTCCACACAACTCCGCTTCTTACCCTTTCTTGTTCTAAAGCTTTCTTTCGATGGCGCTGAAAGCAATGCCATTTTTATCCACTTACGCGAATCTGCAGGATCAATCACATCGTCCAGCATAAAATAGGATGCTGTGTTAACCGCCTTACCCTGCTCATACATGCGTGCAACTTTTTCTTCATACAAAGCCTTTCGTGCATCCGGGTCTTCCAGTGCTGCCAGTTCTTTTCTATAACCCAGTTTTACGGCGCCTTCAAGGCCCATACCCCCAAACTCACCTGTTGGCCAGGCGACGGTGAAGGTCGGCGCCTTAAAACTACCACCTGCCATAGCCTGCGCTCCAAGCCCATAGCCTTTTCTTAGCACGATGGTAAAAAAAGGTACACTCAGGCTCGCACTCACCACAAACATACGTGCCGCGTGTCGAACCAGTGCCGTTTTTTCCACCTCGGGACCAACCATGATACCGGGTGTATCACATAGAAATAACAGTGGAATATCAAAGGCGTCACACAGTTGCATAAAACGGGATGCTTTATCCGCGCCATTGCTGTCAATTGCACCGGCAAGGTGTGCGGGGTTATTGGCAATAAGGCCCACCGCGCGCCCTTCTATACGAATAAAGGCTGTAATCATACCCAGGCCAAAGGATTTTCTCAGTTCAAGAACCGAGTCTTCATCTGCCATTGACTCTATCAACTGGTGTACGTCATAAATGCGTAATCTGTTTTCCGGAATGCTTGAGCGTAGCGTGCGCTGGTCAGTACAGTTCCACTTTGACTTTGTACCCTGAAAATAGGACAGGTATCGTTTCGCTACATCAACGGCTCCTGCTTCATCCTCTACCAAAATGTCGACAACGCCATTGGGCACCTGAACACTCATGGGGCCCACTTCTTCTGGGCGGAAATTTCCCAACCCACCCCCTTCAATCATCGCCGGGCCACCCATACCAATGTTGGAATCCTTTGTGGCAATTACCACATCGCAACACCCCAAAAGGGCCGCATTACCTGCAAAGCAACGACCGGTCGTAATACCAATTAACGGGACCAAACCACTTAGTTTGGCAAAATAGGTGAAGGCCAGGCAATCGAGCCCTGATCCACCAATGCCATCCGTATCCCCAGGCCGTCCACCACCACCTTCGGCGAACAGCACCAATGGTAGGTGTTGTTGTTCTGCAATTTCAAACAGCCGATCTTTTTTTCGGTGGTTTTGCGCACCCTGTGTTCCTGCCAGTACCGTATAGTCATAGGACATCAGCACACACTGGGTATGGCCTTCTTCAGCCTCAGGGAAAGTAGCCTGATTAACACGCCCTATCCCTGCCACCATGCCATCGGCAGGGGTATTATCCATCAGGTCATCCAGCTTGCGCCTTCTACGTTGTGCCGCTATCACAAGCGGTCCATATTCGACAAAGCTGTCCGCATCGCACAAATCCGAGATATTTTCACGCGCCGTTCTGTGCCCAGTTTTTCGCCGCCTAGCAACCGCGTCAGGGCGGGCTGCATCCAGCCCCCTGGCATGACGAGCACGCATTTCAGCTAGATCCTCCCGTATATGATCTGGATCTAAAATCTGTTCCTCCGTGGCATCGTTATCCTCAACCAGCTCTTCTTCAATAAATAACAAGGCATGATTTTCAAAGACCGCATGTCCTACCTGCACTTTAAGGCCCACTATTTTGCCACTTACCTCAGCGACAATAACGTGCTCCATCTTCATGGCTTCCATAACCAGTAAGGCCTGACCTGCATGAACCAGTTGTTCTTCCTCTACTTTTACTTCAACTATGGTGCCCTGGATCGGCGCCTTAACTACAAATGCGCCAGAATCAGCAAGATCGTCAGGAATTGTATTCTGACCAGGCTCTGGTGTGACGCTGCGCTTGCCATGGTTCAAAATTGCAAGCGGATCATTAGCATCAATACTGGCCCCTGCCAGATTTGAGACGGATTGTTCTGACTGGTTTGCGGGATTCGGCCAACTGGTAAAGCTGGGATGATCCGTGTGTTTCAAAAGTGTGTGAATTTCTTCAGTCACAAAGTTGGTGTGTACGTTATTGTCCACAAACTGAGGGTGTCTGAACAGGTTTTTCAAAAACTCAAGATTGGTTTCTACACCTTCAATGCCAAACTCGCATAGAGCACGATAGGTCTTGCGCACAACATCAGCATAACTCCCGTTACTGTGCACAATGAGCTTGGCTAACAGAGAATCGAAACTTACTACACTGCTATAACCCGTATATGCAAAAGTGTCTGTTCTTACGCCCGGCCCACTAGGGGGCTCAAACGTAGTAAGCACACCGCCAGTAGGCTTTGCCTGTGCAGTTTCGTCCAGAGTTTCCATATTGATGCGCACCTGAATGGCAAAACCGCGCGGTTCGCCCATTTGAGCTGCATCGAGATTCAATTCGGCAAGGCTTGCTCCTCCGGCCAGAAGAAGTTGAGTTTGTACCAGGTCTACACCCCTTACTTCCTCGGTAACCGTGTGTTCTACCTGTAATCTTGGATTGGTTTCAATAAAGACGAATTGTTCGTCTTCACCCAGCAGGAACTCAAATGTAGCCAAACCAGAAAGCTGAACTGCCCTCGCCATTTTGCTTGCAGCATCAATCATCTGTTTTCTAAGTTGGGGAGACAGGCCAGGGCTAGGCGCTATTTCGACCAGTTTTTGATGCTGGCGCTGTATGGTGCATTCACGCTCACCCAGGTTCGCAACCGCTCCCGTACCATCTCCCAGCAGCTGTATTTCTATGTGCCGTGCTGGTGATATCAGCTTTTCGACATACAAGTCTCCCTGGCCAAATGCAGCCAGTGCCTCGGAGCGGCATCGGGTAAGCGCCTGTTCCAGCTCGCTGGCCTGGGAAACTACGCGCATTCCCCGTCCTCCACCACCCGACAAAGCCTTAATCATAACGGCGGTATCTGAACCCAGCTCAGCGAAAAATTTCTGTGCACGCTCAAGCGTAATATCTCCATTTATACCTGGAATCACAGCAACGCCACAACTGACAGCGAGTTCTTTTGCGCGCACCTTATCGCCAAATATTTTCAGGCTTTCAACGCTTGGGCCAACAAAGCTTAACCCTGCCTTACGGCATTTGCGCGCAAAATCAGCACGTTCGCTCAAAAAACCATAACCCGGATGGATAGCGTCACAACCATGCTCCACAGCACAGCTAATTATCTGTTGCGCATCAAGATAAGCGCGCGCTCCTGTTCCTTTTAACGGGATAGCCTGGTCGGCTTTTACGATATGCAAGGATTGGAAATCGTCTTCGGAGTAGACAACAGAAGTTTGTATTCCCAGTTCACTGGCTGCTCGATAGATGCGGATGGATATTTCACCACGATTGGCTATCAACAAGTGTTTAAGTCGCATTAACTTCCCTATTCATCACAAGATTGAAGCCTAACAAAATTTCAAACGAATACGCTAGCCGGTTCTCCCATTATTGATTTCTACCACCCGGGTTTTCTGGCATGCTCATCCATACAGCTAGCTACTAATAATAAAAATAAGGAATGTACATGTCTGAACAAGCTCTGCAGACACCGGAAAAAAGCATGCGAAAGGTCGCAATGACCTCTTTGGCAGGTACAAGCATTGAGTGGTACGACTTTTTCATCTACGGCACAGCCGCAGCTTTAGTATTCCCTGCTGCATTCTTCCCGGAAAGCATGCCACCCCTGGTTGGGCTAATTGCAGCTTTTGGAACTCTGGCGGTTGGATTTGTTGCGCGCCCCATAGGAGGCATAGTCTTCGGGCACTATGGAGACAAGTACGGGCGAAAGTCGGCACTGGTCACGGCACTGCTAATGATGGGTATTGCGACCACTCTAATAGGCTGTTTACCTACTTATGCATTAATCGGCCCGGCAGCGCCTGTGTTACTAACCCTGTTACGTTTCATTCAAGGCTTTGCAGTTGGCGGACAATGGGGAGGTGCGATGTTACTTGTCACGGAAAATGCACCGCAGAACAAACGTGGTTTCTACGGTGCGTTTGCCCAGGCGGGTGCTCCCTGTGGGTTGATCCTCGCAAACTTTGCATTCCTTGCAGTGGGTGCTCTGGTGAGTGATGAACAGTTTATGAGTTGGGGTTGGCGCATTCCCTTTTTGCTGAGTGTGATACTGATTGGCATCAGCCTTTATGTACAATTACATCTCGAAGATACACCGGCCTTCAAAGAACTACAGAGAGTGGATAAGGAACGGCATAGTAAGGATGAGCCAACACGTGTTGAAAAGCGATCTCCGGTACTGGAAGTTATTGCGTCCCATCCCAGGCAGATACTATTGGCCGCAGGTGCCTTTTTAGCTGTACAGGTGTCCTTCTACATTCTCATAGCCTTTGTCATTGCATATGGTACCAGTGCTGACGGACTGGGTCTGCCACGAGAGATGCTGCTAACTGCGGTACTCATATCTTCTTTCGCACAGATCCCGGTTTTGTTTTGGGCTTCCGCATATTCAGACCGTCACGGTCGCCGTGGTATTTACATGTTAGGTGCTGTTTTATGTGCAATATGGTCCTTCACTCTTTTCCCACTAATGGATACCGGTGAGTTTTTGTGGATTGTTGTAGCTGTATCAAGTGGTCAGGTTTTTATTGCCATGATGTACGGCCCACAGGCAGCCTTTCTAACGGAACTGTTCAGTACACAGGTGCGCTATTCGGGTGCATCACTAGGCTATCAACTCGGCGCAATTCTCGGAGGTGCTATGGCACCTCTTATCGCAACTGCATTGTGGGCTGAAGTGGGCACCATATATATTTCGATATATATGGCGACGGCCTGCCTGCTCACATTGATATCAGTCAAAATGCTTACTGAAACTCATGGTAGGGATATAAACAAGGTAGAATAATCTTTAGCAAATACCCTAAATTGTCATTACCCTATCGATATCCCGATCCAGCTTGCGCTCAGGTGTGAGCAGGGAAACTACAATGAATAGAGTCATTGACGCGATAAAAGCCACAAATGGCCCACTAATACCGTAAGGCAAACGCACAGAAAATATTTCAAAGGAAAAATTGATAAGCAGGCTGATGGTAATGGCAGCTATCGCCCCCATTGCATTGGCCCGTTTCCAGTTAAGTCCAATCACTACCACCGGTACAATTGCGGCAGCAAATGTTGCCCAGCCAAATGCACCCAGTAAGGCCACCAGACGATCGTTCTGGTAATAGGAATACAGAGCAAATACTGCTGCCACAACCGAAAGAACTACCGTTGCTATCCTTGCCCAAAAAAGCTCATTCTTAACTCTGCGCCCTCGAATGGCCTTCGGCATATCATGCACCAGTGCTGCGGCACCAATATTAAGAAAAGCATCCGAGGTGGACATAATAGCCGCGAACAAACCCGCAAAAACAATGCCCGCCAAAAGCGGATGTGCAAACATGCCAAGAAAAGCGGGAGACGCCGCATCTGCGGCTTCCAGTGGCGGGATATCCCCTGATATAACCGCCGCACGCATCACCACTCCTATCGAAATCCACAGTAGTGCCGCCAGTACATAGGCAATGGTGCTAAGTGGCAGAATTATCCGAAAGTCCCTGATTCGACGATTCATCATCATTTTGGTAATCAGATGAGGCTGGCCCGCAAGACCCAAACCAAAAACAAAAAACCAGCCCAGGCAAGCAATTATTCCAGCTGTACCAAAAGGCATAATTGCCTCGCTGTCATTAGCCATAATAATTTCTGACGCTTGCTGCATTCCCCCTTCAAACACATTAGTAGCAGCAATCAGGATTAGTACACCGGCAATCATCATGATACTGCCCTGTACAACATCGGTATAAACTGACGCTATGATTCCACCGGTAACGCAATAAAAAATTAGCACTGTAGACGACAATACCACGCAGATAACCAGGCTTACGTCGGCAAACATTGCAGTGCCCGCAAGTATGGCCTTTAGCACCAGAGCCATAGCTAGTATCTGTGTAGCCAGATAACCCATCACACCCAAAACGATGGTGCCCGCCATCATAAACCGTACCGTTTCACTGTTGTAACGGGCAGCTACCAGATCGGGCAATGAAAGTGTGTCACGCAACTCTGCAATCATGCGAATGCGTTTGGCAACCAGAAAGAAGCCAACTGAATAACCCAGCGCAGAAACCATTACCATCCAAAGCGAACTCAGTCCCATCGAGTACACCAGCCCCGGCCCACCCACAAAACCAAAGCCGCTCAAAGTGCTGGAAAACAGTGCCAGAGATACAACTATAGGCCCAAGGCTGCGCCCTGCCACAAAAAAGTCATTGGCCGAGCGGGTTCTTCGCATCGCCCACAATCCAACCACGATGCAAAACACCAGGTAGATAATTACCGAACCCAGTACAATTTCCTGTCTGTATTCTTCCATTAGGGCTGTTCGCCGCCAGACTCAGGCTGGTTGGAGGCTTGAACTTCGCTCACCAGAGCCAGGTATTCAGCTTCGTCTTCATCTGTGAAAATAAAGCGCCTAAACCCCAGTATATAAAATGCAACCAGAAGCAGGCCCGACAGCCAGGTACCGTAAATCATCCATGCAGATGGAACTGGAAAGCCCAGAAAGAAACCCGTTTCGCCAGAAATCAAAAATGCCTGATAAGTGCTATACACCATGTACCAGTTGACTAAACTGACAACACCGCAAATTCCCACCCACCAGTATAGTGTGCCATCACGGCGTCTCTCGGAGATTCCCATAACGACCAACAACATAGACAAAACCAGTACCACTATCTGCATAATAAATGCTGGTGGGCCAACTTCTACAAATCGCTTAAGACCGTCCCCACCGACACGCATGTGCTCTATAAGTGGATGGGCCATACCGGTACTTGCACTGGGCTCAGGTAACCCAGCTATATGTATCAACAGAAAGATCATTGCTACCAGTAAACCCAGCAGAATATAGATGAGACGCATACCGCCATTTACCCCTTGTACTACAAGTTCAGGAAGAACGCGGCCCCAGACACCTGTCAAAAACTTTTTTGTGAAGCTTTTTAGGGTTATCCAAAATTGCGTAAAACTTGTCGTAGTACGCTAGCGCTTTTTTCTTTGTTCTTTTATCCAATTCCGCTGAATCCTGATACAGCGCATATATGGCTTGCCTTTTATTCTGGAACAAACGTACGGTGGCATCAAGTTCGACATTGTGTCTGCAACGCCCTCGAAATAGTCGCTGGGTAACCTGTCGAATTTTTAAACCGGGATAAGGCTCGGCATAGGGTGCATTCACAGTCCCGGAAAAATCAAAATCATAAGGAATGCTAGTTACTGCACCACCTTCGTTCTTCAAGGGAACCAGGTTATGGCAACACTCCTGCCCGGGTGCGCTGGTAAACATCGACCAGTCGGTATTACCTATCATAAACTCAAACAAATTTACGATAGACGTATATTTTGGAAGCACTTCTGCAGGCTCAATTTTCTCGGCATGATGTTCGATACTTTTCAACCTGCGCGCCAGCTTCTTTTTACTCTCAATCAAAAAGGCCTGATGCCGTATCGCCTTCCCCCCGGAATCGGAATTCACATATTCTGCATTTACCAGTCGTACTTTAAAACTCTTATCGGTTAACAGATTCAATACTCTGTAAGCCAGATACTCCTTCACAACCAGCTGTGCATACTGTTTGCCCGTTTTGCACTGGGTGACCAGTTTAACTTTATCCTGTTTTTCAAAAATTGTGCCTACCGATTTCTTTTTTGCAAAGTTCAATCGCAGAGGAGGAAAGCTACAGGTATCTTTTCTGCGCCGAAAATTACCTCTGGCACGCAACTTTATATCCAGTTGCTTTAGATAAACGAGTGTCGCTGGAAACTCTTCGAGCTCCTCAGCTGCCCGTCCTTTTCTCAACTGAGAAAAAGGTGCTGTAATAACAAGGTCTAAAGCTTGAAACGATGAAAATAGTGAGGAAGAAGGTTCTACTTTCGCTGCCGATATTCCTGTACACGCTAACAAAATCAATAGATAACGGGGTTTCATTATGTAAATGGCTCCAGGAACGGGTAGCCATTATCACATAGTTGAGGAATTTCCTGTTAGTACATATATTCTGGTGATGGTCCAATATCCCATAATAAAACCGTGACAGTCAGCAATCCAACAAATGCAACTAACGCCACTGCAAATACAGCGCTGGCATACAAAAATGCCTGTGTTTCTGAAACACGCATCATAGGACTAACCCCGATAAACAAAAGAAAGATGCAGTAACAGGCAATCGCCACCCCCAATATTATGTCCAGCCACAATATTGGATTTAGCCCCATGAACCCACCGATAAAGAATGGCATTGCCGTATAAGAAATCAGCCGAACGCCATCAGCGTAACTTGCCACGTATCCTCCTTCAGGAGCATAGGATTCCGACATCCATCGCACCATAAACCCGACAAACATTACGCCAGAAACCATCGCCAGAAAAAACATCGCACACATCGGTGCAGCACTGGCAGGCGTAAGTTTAATAACCTCACCCGCTACACTCCAGCCAATTTGCGTAACACCGTAATACCAGCACACAGCAGGAATCAGGGCAAAAGGGATTGTTTGCAAAAATAATACCTTTAGTACTCCGGCATCGTGATCGGCAATACGTTGCCAGGCTCCACGCGGGCTAAATAACAAAAGTAGTCCATGAAAGAAGGTATGCATCAGAGTTCTCCTGTGTTTTGTTCGTTTGTATCTTCGAGTATATCCAGCCCATGCTGGTCGAGTTGTTCAAACTGCTTGTGGTCTACTGCCCAAATAAATATCTTCGCTGCCACTGCGAGCATCAATATGGATATGGGGATTAAAAAATAGAGACTTTCCATTAGAACCCTTCTCTAGCCAACGGAACCCGCATCAGGCGCGTCGCATTCAGCATAACCAGAGTTGAGCTTAACGCCATACCCAGGGCTGCCATCCAGGGGGGCGTATAACCCAGAGCGGCGGCAGGAATGGCTATCAGGTTGTAGGAAAAAGCCCAGGCAAGATTTTGTCGGGTTATAAAACGTGTTTTGCGGGCGATAGTAAACAGGTCTACAAGCGCCCCAAGCCTGGTCGTTAACAGAACGATGTCTGCACGGGACTTAACCAGATCGTTGGCTTCCAGCATAGCAACCGATACGTCAGCTCCTGCCAAGGAGGGTAAATCATTGATTCCGTCGCCAACAAACATTAAAACATGGGTCTTGTCCATGCGCTGGTTTATGAGTTTCCACTTATCCTCCGGGCTTTGTTGAGCATCGAAATCCAGATTAAGTGTTTTAGCAACCACCTCGCAATTTTCCTGCAGGTCGCCACTCACCATGTGAACATCAAGACCAGAATTCCCCAGCGCCTCTACCGCTTCAGCGGCATGCGCCCGCAACGGATTCTCAATATAGAAGCAGGCTACCGCTATACCATTAACGCCCAGATATACAGATTTATCCATAAGGCCTGACTTATTGCCTGCAATTTCACCTGTGATATCAGTATCGTGTCCACAAAAATCTGCGCTTCCAACGCGTACACAATCCCCCTGATAAATGGCTTGAACACCACTCCCCGGAACGGTCTTAACCCCACTCAATTCCAGGTCAGAGTTTACAAAACATTTGGCAAGAGGATGAGAGCTGAACGATTGCAAGGCCCCTGCTACTGACACACACCACAAGGCATCGTATTCGGTAAAAACTTTCATTCCCGCGATACCCTGGTCGGGTTGGGTAAGGGTTCCTGTTTTATCCATAAACAGTTCGGTAACGCTGGGGAGCAGCTCCAGATATTTTCCATCCTTAAGCACTACCCCTGCATGTCGTAAACGTAACATCGCAGCAGAGAGTGCTGCCGGAATGGCTAATGACAGTGCACAGGGGCAACTAATTACCAGCACTGCTAGTCCTGCAGAAAAAGCACGTTCTGGCTCCACGAAACTCCAGATAGCATAGGTAGATATGGACATCAACAACACAGAGGGGATAAAAATACCTGCAATCCGGTCTGCAAGACGGGCAACACTATTTTTACCCATCAGGGTTTCCCCGGCGAGCTTGTTTATAGTCGCCATACGCGTTTGCTCAGATATTGCACGAACCAAAACAGAAATACCTGCACCACGGTTAAAAGTGCCAGCGTAAAGAACATCATCCTTACGTCTTACACGCTGAGTGTCTTCACCAGTCAACAGTGCCTCATCTATATATGCAGAATCCGACAAAAGAACACCATCTACAGGAATCTGCCCGCCCTCTCCTACCCAGACGGTATCACCAATTTGTATCTCTTCCAGTGCACACGTTTCACGACCCTGGGTACCAAGACGGGTTACATGCTGAGGGAGTGAGCACATAAGAGCGTCCTGCGCATCCATCTGATATTTAAGGTTCAAATCAATGTAACGGGCCAGCAACAACAAAAAGGTGAACATTACAACAGAGTCGTAGTACACCTCTCCATAACCCTCCAGAGTAGAATAAACGCTGCTCGTAAAAGCTATGAATATCGCCAGCGCTATGGGTACATCCATACTGAGACCACCGCGAACAGAGCGTAGTGCGGCAGTAAAAAACGGCATAGCGGAATAACTCACCACGGGTATACAAAACAGTAAACCGGTAAATTCCAGTATCCTGCGATACTCATCAGCCCCGGAATACAAAGCAATGGCAACCATCATTACCTGCATCATCGCAAGCCCTGCGACACCCAGCCTTTTTAGCAATTGGTCACTGGACTCACGCGAAGGGGATGAAGACAAACCATCAAACCCGGTAATATAGGGATGAAAACCAATGTGCTCTACCTGACGAAGCAACTCGTGCGTTGCAAGGCTGGACTCATGTGAAATAACAACCTGCCTGCGTGCCGGATTAAAGCGCAGGCGTACGATACCTTCCAGCTGATCGAGCCCGGTCTGTATTTTTCCAACACAGGTAGCACAATGCATATCGTCAATGTTGAGCGTGGTCATGTTCATTTCGAATCTCTCTTAAACGCACTATCCAGACTGTAGCTGGTTTTTGAGAGTGGCTGATAGGGTTTGCTTACTTCGGGATCAGAGTAACTAAAGGCCAGGTAAAACATAACAACCCCCATAACGACGCTTGCAAGGGGTAGTAGAAACAGCAGCCAGACCGGGGAGCGTTTCATGTTCTATTTCCCATGGACACATCGTTTTTCATGGGGCCAATAAATCGTGTTTCCTCGAAAACACAACGTTCACCACCCACCTCGCACAAACGTACTATCAAAGGCATATTTGAGGAGGAAGGCGCACTCATCTTTATCAGAAGAGGAAGTTCTTCCAGACCACCTCCCGGCACTTCAAATCGAGAAACACTGAGCAGTTCTATTTTGCCGGGGAATTCATTCATCTTGTTTGCAGGAAATTCTACGAAGAGTTCAAAACTCACGGGGATTTGCAATTTGTTCATTATTTTTAGCTGGTAGTCATTTCGAATGGAGCCATCGCTCATAACATGAAATAACTCTCCCCGCCCTCTGATCAGATCGACGGCAAAGGGATCTCGTTTTACCAGTGCCGTGGCAAAGGCCAACAACATTATTACCAGAACCGTCGCATACCCTACACTTCGACCACGCAACCACTGGGTTTTATTGCCCTGGAGAGCATGTTCTGTTGTGTAGGAAATTAAGCGGGGAGCATAGCCCATTTTTTCCATAACCTGGTCACATGCATCTATACACAGCGCGCAACTGATACACTCATACTGAAGACCATCACGAATATCGATTCCAGTCGGGCAAACCTGCACGCATAGCTGACAATCTATGCAGTCCCCCAAAGAAGCATCTTCAAGGGGCTTCGAAACGCCACGTTTTCGCGACCCTCTGCGTTCTCCACGCGTTGCATCGTAAGATACGAGTAAGGTGTCCTGATCAAACATCGCAGCTTGAAAACGCGCATAGGGACACATATAGATGCACACCTGTTCCCGTAACCATCCTGCATTGATATATGTGGCACAGGTAAAAAATGCTATCCAGAAGCCCGTCCAGCCACCCACCTGTAAAACTGTTAGGTTAACTACCAGATCTCGCACAGGCGTAAAGTAAGCCACAAATGAAACACCAGTTAGAATCGCCCAACCCAACCACAAAAAGTGCTTGGCAAATCGTTTGCGAACTTTCTCTATAGACCAGGGCGCCTTGTCCAGCCTGATTCGCTGATGCCGCTGGCCTTCGGTGATTTGTTCTATCCACATAAAAATGGCGGTCCAGATTGTTTGAGGGCAGGTATATCCACACCAGACTCTTCCAAACAAGGTGGTTACTGTAAACAGTGCGAAAGCTGCAATTATCAGTATCCAGCCTAGCAACCATAACTCCTGGGGCCACGCTGTAATGCCAAAAATATGAAATTGCCGAGCCGGCAAATCGAATAACACTGCCTGGCGGTCATTCCATTGTAGCCAGGGGGTTAGAAAGTACGCCAACAGAAATGGCCAACCGGTATAAAGTCGCAGCCGTTGATAAAACCCCTTAACCCCACGGGTAAATATTTTCTCTCGACGCTGGTATAAATCCTTCTCGCCAAAACCTTCTACAGCTATCAATTCCGGTTCATTGGAAGCGGGTGAATTCATCTGCTTAAATTAAGCACATAGCCAGCCAGAATACTGATGCGATCTTCACCCAGCATATCCAGTTGTGCAGGCATGTTTCCATTCCGGCCGTTACGTATTGTCTCTGCAATAACCTGGGAGTCTCCTCCGTACAACCACACATCATTGGTGAGATCGGGCCCACCAAGCATGGCAACACCTTCACCCTGACTACCATGACAGGCAACACACATGGCAGTAAATGTACCACTCCCACGTTTTGCTGCGTCTACATCATGATCTCTGCCAGACAGACTAAGAACATACTGGGTTACCTCAGACACACCCTTATCACCTAATGCTGGTCCCCAGGCAGGCATAACCGCTGTTCTGCCATTACGAATAGAGGTCTTCACGTCGTCAAGACCACCACCCCATATCCATTCATTATCACTGAGATTAGGGAAGCCACTTAAACCCTGGGCATTCAGACCATGGCAAATCGAGCAATTGTTAAGAAACAACCTGCGCCCTACCTGCCTGGCACGTCGATCTTCTGCCATACCATCCACATCCAGAGCTGCCAGCTCTGCATACAAAGGGGCGAAGCGAGCTTTATGCTGTTCCACTAGTTCTGTAAGTTGTTTATGAGAGGTCCACTCTCCCATTCCTTCCCTATTTCCAAGAGACGGATACCAGAACATATATACCAGACCAAAAACCACACTACCGGCGAACATTCCAACCCACCACATCGGCAAGGGATTATCCAATTCCTCTATACCATCCCATTCATGTCCGGTAGTCTTCTCGCCGCTAATTTTTCTGTTGGAGAATAACAGCCACATTATGGCAATCAGGGTGATAAAGGTACCCAATACGATAAACCAGTGCCAGGAACTACTCATCGTTAACATCCCCAGTATTCGTATCCGTGTCTAGATCAAGAAGTGCCTTACCTCGTTCTTCCCAGGCGGATTTTGCACCTGGTCGATAAGTCCAGATCATCAGTGCTATAAAAGCAAAACAAACCGTAAGCGTTGAAATCAATGCCGCAGTCATTTCTGTTCTCCTACCTGATAGTTCTTCATATCCAGACCAAGGCTCTGCAAATAACGGATTAATGCATAACTCTCTGTCTTGCCTACCACTGCCGCTTGAGCACCGCTTATGTCCTGGTCGGTGTAAGGTACACCCAGTATTCGTAATACCTCCATTTTGCGGGCTGTATCCTCACCGGAAAGCACGTTCTCAAACAACCATGGATAAGCTGGCATATTGGAAACCGAAACGACACTGCGCGGATCTAACAAATGTGCGCGATGCCAGTCATCACTGTACCTACCGCCTACTCTTGCCAGGTCGGGTCCGGTTCTCTTGGACCCCCAGAGAAACGGATGCTCGTAAACGTCCTCTCCCGCGACCGAGTAATGTCCGTAACGCGCAACATCAGAACGTAAAGTACGTACCATTTGTGTATGGCACACATGACACCCTTCGCGAATATAGATATCGCGTCCTTCCAACTCTACCGCTGTATAGGGTTTAAGAGTTTCTATCGCCTTTGTTGAGTTGGCATTAAAGATCATTGGTAACAACTCAACCATGCCGCCAAAGCTCACCGCCAACAAGGTAAACGCAATTAACCACCCTACCCGGGTTTCAATTATTTCATGGTTCATTCGCCTACTCCCGCCGGGTTTAATCGCGGTATAGCTGGTGCAGCTGCCTCATCGCGGCTTAATCCGCGCGTTGTCATGAAGACGTTATATGCCATCACGCACATGCCAACAAAGAAAATAGCACCACCGATAAATCGAACCACATACCCCGGGAAGCTCGCCTCCACCGATTCCTGGAAGCTGTAGGTTAAAGTGCCGTCTATGCTGGTTGCCCGCCACATAAGCCCCTGCAACAAGCCATTGACCCACATAGAAGCTATGTAAATAACCGTGCCAAGTGTCGCTAGCCAAAAATGCAGGTTGATTAGTTTGATGCTGTACATCTCACCCTGCTTGCGGCCGTACAGAATGGGAATCAAATGGTACATCGCCCCCATACTGACCATCGCTACCCAACCTAAGGCGCCTGAATGTACATGGCCTATCGTCCAGTCGGTATTGTGAGACAAAGCATTAATTGTCTTGATAGACATCATTGGCCCTTCAAATGTCGACATTCCATAGAAAGACAGAGAAACGATCAAAAACTTGAGTATGGGATCAGTTCGTAACTTATCCCATGCACCAGAGAGGGTCATAATGCCGTTTATCATGCCTCCCCAGGAAGGCGCTAGCAGTATGAGGGACATAACCACGGCTACGCCCTGCAGCCAGTCGGGTAAAGACGTGTAGTGCAAATGGTGTGGACCCGCCCATACGTATATCGCAATAAGGGTCCAAAAATGCACGACGGACAATCGGTAAGAATATATCGGACGCTCAGCCTGTTTGGGAACAAAGTAGTACATAATGCCCAGAAAACCAGCAGTCAGAAAAAACCCGACCGCATTGTGGCCATACCACCACTGAACCATGGCATCTACAGAACCTGAGTATATGGAATAACTCTTAAAGGCTGATACAGGAATCACAAGACTGTTAACGATGTGTAACAAGGCCACACCTATTATCAGGGAACCAAAAAACCAGTTGGCCACATAAATATGCTGTACTGTTCGTTTGGCGATAGTGCCAAAAAAGACCACACCAAATGAAACCCAGACCAGCGCGATCAATATATCAACCGGCCACTCCATCTCGGCATATTCCTTGGTACTGGTTAAGCCCATCGGCAAAGTAATTACCGCAGAGACTATTACCAGCTGCCACCCCCAGAATACGAAGGCGGCCAGGCCATCTGAAAACAGGCCGACCTTGCACGTACGCTGAACAATGTACAACGCACTTCCCATAAGCGCACATCCGCCAAACGCAAAAATCACTGCATTGGTATGCAGCGGACGTAAGCGACCATAGGTTAGCCAGGGAATATCAAAATTTAGTGCTGGCCAGGCCAGTTGACCAGCGATAAGGAGACCGACCAGCATGCCAACAAGGCCCCACACCACCGTCATCAATGCAAACCATCGCACAACGCGCATATTGTAGTTTTGTTCCGCGCCCACAACTTACCCTCTAATTGAAACAGATCTAGCCATTTTCTCATTAGCATACCTAAATTTCTATGCGTATTTTCCGAAACATGGGCGCTTAATCAGGAACCATCCGGTATTTTTGATCCCTGTATAAATTGCAGCAGAGAAGCTGGATTAACGATGGGCTTGCGAAAAATATTCAAAATTCCGGCGGCAATTGCACGTTGCTGGGTCATTAACCTGTTTTCACTTATCAGCAAGGCAAAGGGGAAATGAGCGTGCATTCTATCCAGACGAACAAACAGGTCTATCCCGTTTCCATCCGGCATTTCAGCAGCACACAACAAGCACCCTACATTGATGGATTCGAGCGAACCCAGAAACGAATGAATAGATGCAAAACTCCTGACGGTCAAATCGCTCAAATCGATGAGGACTTCCAGACTGTCTCTTACCGCTGGATCGGCGTCCAGAATACAAACGGTGGTTATTGCTGTGGTCATGCGCCCAAAAACTAGCAGGCGCTCTAGTCACAGGAAATGAGGGATATCACCTAGCAGGAGCCTTCAGCGGGTAAAGAGCCTTCAGCGGAGCCCTCAGCGAATAGAGAGCCATCAGCGAATAGAGAGGAAGAGCCCTCAGCGGAGCCCTCAGCGAATAGAGAGGAAGAGCCCTCAGCGTTATAAAGAGCCTTCAGCCTGTGTAGAGTCAGCATTATCAAAAGCCAGCTTCAACCTTACCAGGTCTGCCAGGGTGCGTACCCCGGTTTTTTGCATCACATTACTGCGATGTATTTCAACTGTACGCTCGCTTATCTGCAATTCGATAGCAATAACCTTGTTTGCCTGGCCAAGTGTGACGCGACCAAATACTTCTGTTTCTCTGGGTGTAAGCAAATTCACCCGGGCACGTATTTCGTCTATTCCTGCGGCCAGTGAGTGTCGCTCGCCATCGAGTTCAAATGCCTGCTGAACCCTGTCCAGTAACTCCTGGTCATTAAATGGTTTACGGATAAAGTCTACCGCGCCTCTGCGCATGGCTTCTACGGCCATAGGAATATCGCCATGCCCGGTTATAAATATTATTGGAACCTGAATCTCCATCTGATTAAGCTTCTTTTGCAAATCCAGCCCGCTCATTCCAGGCATCCGAATATCCAGCACAAGGCAGCCACGGTCCCCTTCTTTAAAGTCATCTAGAAAACTCTGGGCATCTGGAAAGGTCTTATACGTAATTTCTACTGATTCCAGCAACATACCTATGGCATCCCGCACTGGTTCATCATCATCTACTACAAAGACACAAGAATTATCACTCATTAAATTCACCCCATTCATCGTTTACAACTTCGGTGTCAACACTTTCACCTTCATCTGTATTCTTTGCTACTGGTAGAAGAAAGAAGAAACTTGTACCCGCTTGTGCGTTATTTCGAAACTCAAGTGTCCCGCCATGATGGTCAATTATGGACTTACAAATAGACAATCCCATCCCCATTCCATCTGTCTTGGTGGTGTGAAAGGCTGTGAATATGGAGCTCATCTGATCTTCGGCCACCCCGGTACCAGTATCGTTTACTCGCACCTCAAGACTTTCTGCATTCACCTGAGACACAGAGATTTGCACTACATTTCCATGCCTGCATTCTATCTCAGTCATGGCATCCACCGCATTAC
>Ga0256847_1000716_pt1 | contig 19572 bp, 19 predicted proteins | sample TeddybearmetaG_FD_189099 | JGI IMG/M metagenome (GOLD analysis project Ga0256847, IMG submission 189099) | Hydrothermal vent microbial communities from East Pacific Rise, Pacific Ocean - Teddybear | ecosystem: Environmental > Aquatic > Marine > Hydrothermal vents | place: Pacific Ocean: East... | reverse complement strand
CTCAGGTTCTGGCATAGTTAAATGTAAAAATTACAAGTGCGCCTATATCGACAAGAGACCATTGTATCAATTGGAGAGAACGGGAACACAATGAATATGCCATCTAACCAAAGTATCAACTTCACCACCGGAGCTGAGCACCCACGGCCGGACCCCCTTTTGCAAGCTTCGCTTGCGGCGCGGCCCGGTTATAGCAAGCGTTATGTGCAACTGAGTTAACTATGGACACTGAGCAATATATTGGCAAACTGGACTTCCCATTGAACGAAATTGCCAAAGAATTGCGAAGGATAATCACTACCTTTTCATCGGTTATCAGAGAGGAAATGAAGTGGAATGTGCCTACCTACTCTATAAACAAAAATATTTGCGCAATAATAGCTCATAACAACCATGTCAATTTCTAGATATTTCGTGGTGCTCATATGTTGGATTCGCTGGAACTCGAGGGAACCGGAAAAAATATGCGGCACTTGAAACTTTCCACCCTCAGTGAAGTTGAAGAAACCAAATTAGTAAAGTATCTAGAGCAGGCAATAGAGTTGGATCAATAAATACACATAACAAGCGTAGCCACGGGCGTTAAATTCGGAGACCAGAGAATCATATGATAATCGGTATGAAGGACGTTTATTACAACGTAAGTAATATGAAATTATCTATCGACTTTTATACCAAAGTACTTGGCATGAATATTCAATTTGAAACTGATTACTGGACTAGTTTACAACTTGATAGTCTAACCATTGGCTTACACTGGACCGAAAGTAACCCTGTCCCCGCTATGCCGCGTGATTCACATGGCGCTCATTCAGGCGCTACCTTGACTCTGCTCTCTGATAACATCTCGTCCGACAAACAAATGCTAGTCGACAATAATGTAAATATCATTGGGCAATTAGATGAAGAGTTTGGTGAAGTGATAGTCTTTCAGGATCCAGACGGTAATGTATTGAAATCGATGAACCCTAAATATTAACCAGACAATTATGATGAATGCCAAAAATCAATGAATTTACATCAGGTAATACACCAGTTAAAACTTTTGAAAAACCCCAAAATAGTCAAAATGAAAGAGAAGAAATTTGGTATCAACGCAAAAAACTCTCTCGGTATCTATCATAAAGACTTGAAAATTTTAGCTAAGGAAATTGGTCCAGATAATAAGCTTGCCCTTGAACTATACGATACGGGTATCTACGAAGCTAAAATACTTTTTAGTAAAATTTATGATCCTGAATGTATTTCAGAAAAACAAATGGACAAATGGGTTACAGTCTTTGAAAACTGGGAAGTATGTGACTCGTTCTGCATGGGTTTTTTTGCTAAGAGCAGCCATGCCTTATCTAAAGCAAATGAATGGTCTGAGGCTGATAGTGAATTTGTAAAGCGAGCAGGTTTCGTCATCATGGCAGCTTATGGATTTGCTAACAAAAAGTCAGGTAACGATGTTTTTGAGGCGTTCTTTAAACCTATCGAGCGCGAAGCTGGGGATGATCGATTATATGTCAAGAAAGCTGTAAATTGGGCGTTACGAAATATAGGTAAAAGAAATGTCGACTTACAAGTAAAAGCGATGGAAGTAGCTAACCGGATACTGATTACCGACTCAAAATCAGCAAAATGGATAGCCAGAAATGCACTTAGTGAGCTAAAAAAACCTGGTATCAATATCCTGGATTATCCGAGGCATATATACAGGCCAAATGGCTAACATGTATTGTGAATACGGACCTGGGTGATACCTTATTTATCTAAGGCCAGAGGCCATGAACATTGGAGGCTGGTAAGACTACAACGCGTTCAAGAAATTCATAACACAAAAGTAGTTGAACTAAACAGAGTCGTTATGAGATCGTCAATATTAAGAACGGAGATTTAGGTGGTTTTATGTTTAAGGTATTATGCTTTTCCTTTTTAGTCTCACCCTTATCAATTTGGGCGAATAGTAGCGCATTGCTTGAAGATGTGACCATTGTTTCATCCCATCATCAAAAGCCACAATTACATATGAATGTATTGATCGATGACGGTCGGATTGTGAAAATATCCAGAGACAAAATCTCTTCATCTAATTTGAAAATAGATGGTTCAGGCAAATTTTTAACCCCCGGCATTATGGATAGCCATGCTCATGTTTCGTCAATTCCGGGAATGGGATTTGGCGTCGAACCTATGTCTGCTAAACATCCTGAACTCGCAGAATTGTATTTCAAACAACAACCCAGAAGTTTTTTGTATTACGGCGTAACTCAAGTTCTCGACCCCAATCCTGGTCTCAATTGGCATCATTTCACATCGGCTGGAAACCACCCTGACTATTTTCGATGTGAAGTCATTACCTCCACATACACTTTCCCCTATGTAGAAAAAAAGGACGATAAATCCAGATCAATGTTTACTTATTTGATTGATGAAAATGCGTCAGAAAATGAGCCGAATTCAGCGGAACGTATTGTTCAGAAAATTTCTAAATCCGGAGCATCATGTATCAAGCTCTACTTTGAAGACGGATATGGTAATGCCAGTGAATGGCCACTGCTTTCCCCTAAGACACTGAATCGAATTAGAGTATCAGCTGCGAAAGCGAATTTACCCATTCTGGCCCATGCCAATGCATTGGATATGCAGCAACTAGCGCTTGCTGCTGAAGTTGATGTTATTGCTCATGGAATGTGGAACTGGGGAGAGCATAGTCGGGCAAATGATATTCCTGCGCAAATATCTGAAGTCTTAGATAACATTATGGCCAACAATTTGGGCTATATGCCCACGCAAAGAGTTATTGCTGGATTAGGTGAAGTCATGATTCCTGGCATTATCGATGCAGCTGAGTTTTCACCTATCACGCCACAGCCGCTTCTAAATTGGTATAAAACGGCTGAGGCACAGTGGTTTAAAGAAGAACTTCGAGCTGGTTTTGATGGTATGCCTGACAAATCAATTTCTGGTGTTTTTCTATATGGTCGAGTTGGGAAAGGCAGTAGAGTTATCAACTACCTCAATAAATCTAAACACCCAATCTTGTTAGCATCTGATTTTCCGGGAAGCCCGGGGTTCGCCAACCAACCAGGCTTAACTACTTACCAGGAAATGAAAGCCATGGTTGATGCAGGATTAACGCTTAATGAAGTATTGGCGGCAGCAACCATTAACAATGCTATTCAGTTCAAAATTCAGAATGATTATGGCACCGTAGAAGTTGGAAAAATTGCTAATCTACTACTATTGAATAACAACCCATTAAATTCAATCGAAGCATGGGATAGCATAGATTTGATTATTTTGAATGGTCGACCAATAGCTAGACATACATTGTCGGTTAAAAATTAGCTAACAAGATATTCATGCATATCCTGGTTTTATCTATGTATCTCCTGCTTTACCTGAATTGGATACTCACTTTATGAATACCAATATAGAAGGTGGATGTCGTGGCAAAGGCCATAGTTTTGAAAACGTCTGTAGAAGACCGCGCAGTGGGAATGGATTTTTGCGGAACTTGTGGTTCCAATTTGTTTGCGACCACTGAATTAGGAATAGTTAGTGTCGCTGCTGGTGGCCTGGACGATCCCAAGCAATTTAATCCTTCGAAAAAAGTGTTTAATGGTCATCTTCTTATACATCGTGAGGCTGCGAACGATTTCTGGGCACTACCTGGAGGACGTGTTGAGTTTTTCGAGACTTCAGAAGAAACAATTAATCGAGAAATTCTTGAAGAACTGGGACATAAATGCAAAGTGGTAAGGCACCTTTGGCACGTAGAAAACTTCTTTGAGCTTGAGTCCAGGCGATTTCACGAATTGGCAAACTATTTTCTAGTGTCGCTTACCACCCAACCCGTCATTGAGTCGGAGCACGACTTTAAAGGCATAGAAATATCCGTAAATCTGGTTTTTCGCTGGGTTCCACTGCAGAAACTTAACAATTACAATCTTAAACCGGAATTCCTTATTAACCAGGTCAATGATCTGCCAAACTCAATTCAAACCTTAATAATTGACGATATAAATGCATGACAGGGTATTCAATACTGCGGAGCAATACCATACGGACAGCGATGATCCAAAACAGTTGATGATAATTAGGGCATTCCCTATGACAAGCTTGAAGGACGACTATCTTGCATTAACAAATCTAACTTTATCTGAGCTTGTTTTGGGTTTTTCAAGTCGACTATCTCAATCATTTCACATTCATCTCTAACCATTTCAGAAATTTGACTTGGGTAGTGACGGCAGTCCTCAGGCCTATCCTGGTAGATACTGCATGTATATATATCTTTAGCGCGAGCGCTTTTCTTTGCAGCAACTTCCAGGAAGGGGCATCTTTTAAATCTTGAACCAGATTCTGGGTCGAACCATATCTCGTTGTTTTTAACGAAGACGAAGATATCCGGGTTAAAAATCTCCCACAGGTCTATTTCTTCTTTTGTTGCCGAAAGATCACCACCACCGTATTTAATACAACATTTACCGCACTGATTACAATCTTTCATAATTCTCAAAACCATAGGCTGTGTACAGCCATATAGTATCATTGATGTTATTTTGGGATTCTAGTCGGTTAAGATGAATGCCGTTAAGCTGCGTAAGCGGTATTATTAAAAAGCGGCAATCAATTCGGGAAGTAGATGCCGAAGGAGGACAAGTTCGAGATTTCATTGCACTTAAACTCCATGAACCATGGCGAGTATCTCCATTGCGTCTAGACCAACTGGGCCAATATTGGCTGGCGATGCAAGGAAGGAGCCACAATATTTACCAATCACCTGAACAGGATGTGGCTAATTACTGATGATAAATTTTACATACCTACAACTAACCTATACACACCTCATTAGTATTGCACTGGCCTTTCTTATAGGTACATTCCTATTGATGAGCAGAAAGGGAACTCATCCACATAAGTTGCTTGGTAAAGTCTATATGTTACTGATGTTGTTTACGACACTCGTAACACTGTTCATGTCTGCAGAAATTGGCCCTACTCTTTTTAACCATTTTGGATTTATACACCTGCTCAGCTTGCTGGTTTTATATCTGGTTCCTTCGGCTTACGTGGCAGTAAGAAAAAAGAATATCGTAAGACACCGAAGAAATATGATTGGCCTTTATGTCGGTAGTATTATTTTTGCTGGCGCTCTTGCTTTCTCACCCGGTAGATTGCTGCATAGCTGGCTATTTATGATAGACAAAACATGAAGTCAAGATGTGTCGGCAACCAAGTGGCTCTGCCCACGCACAGCAGTAACGGTTGGACAATAAAAACGTTACACAGGGGTTTCGATGAAAAAACTGATACTGAGAATTCTTCCATTGGCGGATATTGTTCTCGTGCTTCTCGTCTATCCTGCCGCCTGGTTGTTGAAAGGAATTCGTAAAGCCGGCGTAAACAGATTACCACTATGCAAAAATGCATTAATGAACGTAGGTGTTTTTCCTATTAGTGACCACTATTACGAGCCACAGTTTGATAATAGAAACCCTCGAATTGATTTCTCCCAGGACAGAATTTTACCAGGGATAGACTGGAATATTCCCGAACAGTTAACAATGCTAGCGTCTCTGGTCCTTGCAGACGAACTTGTAGATACACCACAGATGAAAACAGAGTCACTCGAGTTTCATTTCAACAACAATGCTTTCGAATCGGGCGACGCAGAATACTGGTACCAGATAATTCGAAAAGTAAAACCCCGAAAAATATACGAAATTGGTAGCGGCAACTCTACACTGATGGCCGTTAATGCCATTAGAAAAAACAAATGTGACGACCCGGATTACAGGTGTGAACACATATGCATAGAGCCCTACGAAATGCCATGGCTAGAAGAAGCCGGTATATCTGTGGTTCGAAAAAAAGTTGAAGAAGTTGAATTGTCATTCTTCTCCCAGTTACAGGAAAATGACATTTTGTTTATCGATTCGACACACATTATACGCCCTCAAGGAGATGTGCTTTTCGAGTATCTCGAGTTGTTGCCGACTCTTAACACAGGAGTGATAGTGCATATTCACGATATTTTTTCACCCAAAAATTACCTAACACAGTGGCTAAAAGAAGAGGTTCGATTCTGGAACGAACAGTACTTGCTTGAGGCCTTCCTTTCACATAACAATAACTGGAAGATTATTGGTGCGCTCAACTACCTTCAGCACAATCATTTTGAAGATCTAAAATCGGTAGCCCCATTTCTAACACCGGGTCGAGAACCCGGTTCATTCTACATTCAAAAAATTGCTTAACTGGTACATGGTCGACTGGACAAGGGCTGTGAAAACTAGAATGCTTTTGGCACTACTTTGAAAACTCTGGACACCTGATAATGACAAAGCAAAACTTTATGCACATTGTAGGAATATCCGGAAGTTTAAGAGCGGATTCAAACAACTCTAAGTTGATAGATCTTGCACAAAGATGTTCGCCCGCCGGGATGCAGTTTGTGATTGCCGACCAGATAGATAAACTACCGCATTTTAACCCTGATCTGAACATCAATGATTTTGACACGCTCGCTCAGTGGGTAGAGATGATTCGCAAAAGCGACGGGCTGGTTATATCTTCACCAGAGTACGCCCGGGGTTATCCGGGCGCGCTAAAAAATGCGCTGGACTGGCTGGTACAAACGGATGCGCACGTCGACAAACCATTCATGATGCTGAACGCAAGTAACAGATCCACCGTTGCCAGAGATTCACTAATAGTGGTTCTCAAAACGATGTCCGGTATTCATATTGAACAAGCCAGCATTACCATTCCTATACTTGGTAAGTCCTTAAATTTGGACCAGCTGATGGACATGAACGACATTGTTGATGACATTCGAGGCTCGCTTGTTAAATTTTCAGCCGGGATAAATCTGCAGTAACAAGAAAATATTTTGCCCACGCAGGATGTGTTTACCACTAGAGACTCGCATCCCCGCAAATTTCGAACGCCCAATGGAGATCACATCATAAGATTCGAGAAACCCAACTCATTTGTTCTAACGGGCACTCCAGGAACCGGTAAAACAAGCCTGCTAACAGCACTTCGAAATCGGGGTGAACTTGGTTACGATGAACCCGCGCGTAAAGTACTTACAGAACAACTTGCATGCGACGGACCAGCTTTACCTGCCAAAAGTCCAATGCTATTCATAAAGGCCATGTTGGATCAGCTTCTTGATAATTATCTCACGATGCCCGAAAGTCGAACGTTTTCTGATAGAGGGATTCCTGACCTCATCGCATACGCAATCCGATTCGAAGTAGACGGCGGGGAGTTTCGCAAAGCAGCAATAAACCATCGGCACAACATAAATATTTTTCTATTGCCGCCCTGGGAAGAAATATTTGTGAATGACGAGCTGCGAAAAATGACGTTCGAGTATTCCACACTGTTCCATGAAACAATTGTCGAGGCCTACGAAGATTTGGGTTATAACTTGATTGTTGTACCCAAAATTCCAATCGATGAGCGAGCGAACTTTATCCTGGAATCCAGCTATGTGGTATAGCCTGACAGAGTGAGTCTCCCTTTCGCTGGTTTCAATGTCAGTTCTAATGTCATGTACGCTGCCCTCCCCCACTAATCTTCCCTGCCCAAAGTTACGCTTCTGCGTTCCACCGATCTTGCATTTCTGCCGCACCAACATCCTCTGATTTACTAGCTATAAACCAGCTGTATCCATAGGGGTCACTCACCAACCCAATTCTGTTTCCATGAAATTCAAGTTTCACGCTTCGAATCAAGGTTGCACCTTCTTCAACCGCCCTGGCTACGAAAGCATCGGCATCCTCCACATTCAAGTGCAGCTTAATGGGCGAGCCACCAATGGTATTAGGGCCTACGGCCCCAAAGTCGGGATACTCATCCGCCAGATAAAGCCGGGTTGCGCCAAAACACAGTTCTGCGTGACCGATTCGCTGATCATCTGGATCATCCAGCTTAAAGTCAACGGAGGCACCAAAAGCGCGCACATAAAAATCTATGGCTTCCGCAGCAGGCGTCACTATTAGGTGTGGAACAAGGTCAATCGGTGTAAGTGTTTTTCGGGTCATTACGTTTACCTCTGTGCTTTTTTATATTACGATACGTATCGTTTTATAATATAGCAAGATATTTATGACAAAAACTGTCAAACGCAAACCAGGCAGACCTAGAAGTGACATCGTTAGACAAAAAATTTTGGACGCAGCCTACAAAATGGTAATGAGTGATGGCCTTGGCCGATTAACGATAGAACGGGTTGCATCGGAAGCCGGTGTGGGAAAAGCTACCATTTACCGAAGCTGGGCGAACGCGCATGAATTAGCCATGGCAGCATTTATGGCTAATCCAGACGAAGAACTTAAACCAACGGGAGGCTCGGCTAAACATCAGTTGAAAGCACATCTGCGTAGTGTTGTAGAAAGATTTGCAACACCACGCGGTCGTCAGATCACATTGACTATGGCGTCAACCGAAGGTGAAAACGAATTGTCCAAGGCTTTTCGAAACCAGGTTATTTTAAAAAGCCGCACGACAGGCAAGGGGCTGATTCAACAAGGTATCGACTCAGGCACAGTATCGCCAGGCGTGAACATAGAAGTGGTGCTTGATATGCTTTACGGCCCACTCTTTTATCGTCTCCTAGCAGGGCATCGGCCCTTAAATATAGCTTTTGCAGATTCTGTTGTAGTAACCATGTTCGCAGGTATAGGTAATGACAATTGAGTATACTCAAACAGGTGCAGAGAACGTTTAAATTGCGCGCCACAATTACTGAAGAACAGGACCACCCAATGAAAATTGCCGTTGCACTACTAATGTTAGTAAGTCTTGCCTCTAATACCGTTACAGGAATGGAGTTTGAGGGCCAATGGATAGATTTAACACACGCGTTTTCAGAGGAAACAATTTACTGGCCAACCGCTGACACATTTAGGAAGACCACCGTGGCGGAAGGAGATACAGACGCGGGATATTACTACTCGGCATACAATTTTAGCGCAGCGGAGCATGGTGGCACACACCTGGATGCGCCTATTCACTTTTTCAAAGGTGGCAACACGGTGGACCAGGTCCCAATCGAGCAGTTCATTGGGAAAGGCGTGCTAATTCGAATTGTCGATAAAGTGAAAACAAACCGTAACTATCAATTTTCTGTTGAAGATATTCTGGCGTGGGAACAGGAACACGGCGCAATCGAAAAGGACAGCATTTTACTGATAGATACCGGCTCAAGTCATCTCTGGCCCAATATGAAAAAATACATGGGAACAGATGAACGAGGCGAAGCTGCTGTAGGCAAACTCGAGTTTCCAGGCATCCATCCCGATGCGGCAAATTTTCTAGTCACAAAAAGAAATATTAAGGCCGTAGGGCTGGATACTCCAAGCATCGATTTTGGTGCTTCAAAGCTATTCAAAAGTCACCAGATTCTGTACGGTAAAAATATTCTTGGCTTTGAGAACGTTGCAAATCTTGATAAATTACCTGCTAAAGGTTTTATGATTATCGCGCTACCAATGAAAATTAAGGGTGGTAGTGGCGGGCCATTGAGAATAGTTGCTTTTATCCCGGATGCATAGTGCGCTAAACTCGGCGCATATCCCCTTTTCATCTACTGGCAAGGAAGGTTGGCGTTGCCGACACATCCATTTCAAAATTTCATGTAAGGGTTATAAACCGTTAACTACTCAAATGTATTTTTATGGTGACCCGCTTATTGAGCAGGATATTGTGATTGCCAAAGTTCCTGCAAAAGATCAGCACCTGCTAATTTCAAAACCTGGTCGGGATGTGTCTACTATCCTCCCTCTCTACCAATTTAACATTTTGCTATCTGACATTTCCTTAACCTAAACTGTTGATCCCCCATATTCTCACCATTGGCGCGACCGGCATGCTTTTTGATGTAAGTATTGAACTGGCTTCGCAGTGTGAAGTATTGACGTCTGTTGCGAGCAGCCAGGCATCATTGCAAAAACTGGATATGGCGATTCAGGAATTAAAACCGGATAACCGGCCCTGCACGCACCATACACTTACCCTGGATTGGAGCAGCGATAGCTTTGCCAAAACACTTGCGCAACACGTTCAGACCATCGGTTTTCCAAGTCTGGTACTGGTATGGGTTCACAAAGACGCGCTGATTCCCGAAATAGCTCTGGCAATCGCTAACAACAGTGCAATTTGTAGTTTCTATCATGTGCGTGGCAGCGCTGCGGCCAACCCTGAGTCTGAGCAACGAAACCTCCTTTACGGCTATGAAGTGCCCGAGTCACTGCATTATCACCAGGTCATATTGGGTTTTCACGTTAAAGATGGGGAGTCACGCTGGTTAACTAACTCCGAAATATCCGATGGTATTAGTTTGGCAGTGCAAAATTCGAAACATATGAGTATTGTGGGCACTGTACGACCCTGGTCCCTGCGCCCTTAACTGCCAGGTTTAGAAAATAATAATAGTGGAACACCTCAAAAATTGGATACTCTTAAACACCTTTTTGATCAGAACATTGCCTGGGCTGCCAGCGTCACCAAGAACGATCCCGAATTCTTTTCACGGCTTTCAAAACAGCAAGCACCAAAATATCTCTGGATAGGTTGTTCAGACAGCCGTGTTCCCGCCAACCAGATTGTCAACCTTCCGCCGGGGGAGGTTTTTGTGCACAGAAATATCGCAAACGTTGTGGTGCATACGGACCTGAACTGCCTATCTGTAATTCAGTTTGCCGTCGAAGTTTTGAAGGTCGAACATATTATTATCTGCGGTCATTATGGTTGCGGGGGTATCGAAGCAGCCATGGACGAGCATGAATATGGTTTGATGGACACCTGGCTGCGCCACATTACAGATGTAGTTCGTTTAAACGCGGACCAATTCGAGGGCCTGGAACATGATGCCAGGCGAAACCTGTTATGTGAGTTAAACGTTAAAGAACAGGTTACCAATGTCAGCAACACATCGGTTGTGCAGAAAGCCTGGAAAGAAGGGCATGAACTCTCCATTCACGGATGGATTTACAATATTGAAAATGGAATTCTAAAGAACCTCAATACCGGCATCACTTCCAGCGAATAACAATACCAGTATGCCGCGCTACGCGGGAGAATCTCCCACTTGTGCAACAGTAAGAGTCTTTCGCTCCAGCCAGTTATCAAAACGCACCAGCAGAGGTGGTAAAAACAGCAAGTCCAGTAGCAGCGCTACCACAATAATAGGCGTCAGTAGCAGCGCTACATTCTGGTAGTAAAAGGTATTGGAAAAGACCAGCACAATGGTTCCCAGCGCCAGGGAGATGGTGGTAATGGTGATGGCCGAGCCCGCTCTGTCGAGCGAGAACTGAACGGCGCTTTCTGGAGTATCGCCTGACCGGCGGGCACTAATGTATTTGCTTAGTATATGCACCGAGTCATCCACCACCAGGCCGATACTGATGGAAAATAACATCAAAATATAGGGGCTGAGCTCTCCCACAAAGAGCCCCCAAAAGCCAAAAACAATGGTCGCAGGAAACAGGTTGGGCATGATACTTAACAAACCGTAACGTACACTTTTCAATCCAATTAACAGTGTAATTGTAATAAGAATAAAACTCAGCGTAAAACCCTGCATCAGCTCAATCGAAATAGAGCGGTCCAGGCGGGCAAACAAAATACTGTTATCGCCATGTTTTACCGTATAACCCGGATTCATATTTTCGGATATCCAGTTTTCAATCTTTGTGTTGAAGTTAATCAGTTTCAGATTGGTCAGGTTTGACGTTCCAATTACCATTCTAATTGCTGAATAGTCCGGATTGAATATTGGCTCAAGATTGGGCTCAATTTCCTGCACCAGCTGATACCCAACCAGGTAATCAATGATCTGTAAATTATCTGTGGGCAGTTTGTTCCAGGCATCGTCATTGTCGTGTTCAGCTTTGTTCAGATTCTTCAGTAGATCGGTATAACTGGTAACAAAGCTTGCCTCGGGCTGATCTTCGAGCCATAGCGAAAACTCATTCACCTGGTCCAGAAATTCAGGTTCTGTAATACCGTAGTACTGTCCACTATTAATGCTGAACACCAGGCTCTGGTCGTTACCAATTTTCTCCGCCAGTGCCTGCATCGCATGATGAAAGTCAGACTTTTTATCGATAAAACTAAAGCGGTTAAAATCCACTTTATTCAGGGGCAATAACGCCATAGTGCACACAATCACTACGACACCGCCCCAAAATAGCGCTGTACCCCGTTTTGCAACGAGACGGCTTACCGCTGAAATAAAGCCGTGCACACCCAAAGGTTTTGGCACTTTGTTGGTGGGTAACAACAATATTAGCGTCGGCAACAAAGTTAGTGTGACGACGTAGGCCCAACACACACCAAGCGCCACAACATTACCAAACCCATAAATACCGGGAGAAGAACAATAGTTAAGGCTCAGAAAACCCATGGCGGTAGTAACCGTGGCCAGACTAATAGGCTGGATATTTACCTGCAGGCTCTGCCGCATAGCTTCCAGTTTGCTAAGAGATTTATGTAATCCCTGAACATATATCGAAACGATGTGAATACCATCCGCCATGGCAATCATTATTACCACCAGTGGTCCCATAAGAGATATTTGGTTAAAGGGAATTTCGGCCCAACCAACAACACCAACGGTTAATCCAATTGTTGCAAACGCTACTACAAACAAACACATGGAAAAGGATAACGACTTTAGACAAAACCACAGCAGCAATATCGAAAGTGCAACAACAAACGGAAACAAATACTTGCTGTCTTTAATCTGTGCCTTGTATGAGTCCAGCTCAAACAGTACCCCGCCCAATATGTAAATCGTGACTTCAGGATATTCCGCTCGCAATGAGTCACGCAAATCTACCACTGACTGGGCAATGCTGAGCCGCGTATCCTGATCATCTTTGCTGGCCTTGTATTTGACGATGGCCAAAGCCATATCACCTTCTGGAGAAAGCAGGCTTTTTGTCAGGTCATCGTCATTAAGTGCAATGTTTTCAATATCTTTTAGTTGGCTCTGGCTAAGGTCTGCCAGGTCGGGAATCAGATAATCACGTTCGTAAATATCTGCATCCACTGCATTCAAACGACGATTTAATAAGGAGCCAACAGAAACCGCAGATTCCACCTCGACATAACGACTGGTCAGCGCCTCCATAGCACGTAAGGCATCAAAGTTAAATACGGTGCCTTCGTCCACAATAAAAGCGAACAAAACCCCGGTGCTCGGCGGGAAATCTTCCCTTACCTGATCGACTTCTTTTCGGTAGGGGTCATCTTCACTCAATATTGAAGCAAAAGAACTATCGAGACTGGTATTGAGCATCCCGTAAGCAATGACACTGCCCAAGATAACCGTCAACAAAGCCAGTGTATGCCGTTTGGACAAAAGTTGATCAATAAAGCCCTGCATGAAACTACCCGGATGTTCAGATTGGTAAAATTATAACGCACTACGCATGGTTCAGCCTATGTTAGTATTTGCTGCTGCACCAAAAGCGATTGGAAAGAACCATATGAACTTATTCAAATTGACACTTATTACAACTCTTGTTATCAGCCAGGCCAGCCTCGCGAGCGTGTTGCAAAAAGTAGGTGATTTTACGCTGCTGGATCATCAAGGTGTCTCACATCAACTTAGCTGGTATGGCGATCAGAAAGCCATCGCTATCCTCATACATGCCAACGGTGATGCTGACGTACGTTCTGCAGTGCAGTCATTTACAGAGATTCGTGAAGCGTTCAAAAACGAACAAGTGACGTTTTTTTTACTTAACCCCCTCACTCAGGATAATAGGCAAAACATCGCTGCGGAAGCAATTGAGCTGGGTATCAACTTTCCTGTTCTTGTGGATGAAACACAACTTGTAGCAGAATCTCTGGGCGTAGATAAAACCGCCGAAGTTTTTCTAATAAACCCGAACAAGATGACCATCATATTCAGAGGTCCTGTGGGCGAGAACTTCAAACAAGCCCTCTCTACTATGGTAGCTGACCAGGATCAGAACACCATTACGCCCTCTGTAGAACCACTTTTAGGCGGATCAAAAATCAGCTTTCCAGCACGTGAGTTACACCATAAGCAGGCAGTGTCCTATACAGCTGACATTGTTCCTATTCTGCAAAACAACTGTGTATCCTGCCATCATGATGGCGGAATTGGACCCTGGTCCATGTCCAGCCACGCCATGGTGCAAGGCTGGTCGGTGATGATGCAAGAAGTGGTTATGACACAACGCATGCCACCTGGGCAAATTGATCCGCATGTGGGTAAAACCTTCCAGGAAACAACGGCTCTTACTGCAGCCGAGCAACAGACCCTTATGCACTGGATTGAAGCCGGCGCTCCAATGGACAAAGATGCTGTAGATCCGCTATCTGCATTAAAATTTATTGATCCCAAATTCACCCTGGGAGAGCCTGATATGATATTTAAGGTTCCCGCACAATCGATTCCTGCAACTGGTGTGCTGGAATATCGCTTTATTCCTGTAAAACTCGACCTGGATGAAGATGTATGGGTACGTGCCGTTGAATTTGTACCGGGAGACCGAAAAGTACTACACCATGTGATAGCGTATCTCGCCAGCCCGGCAGACAAGAGTGTGCGAGGCCGGCAGAACGGCTCCGCAAGGGGCGAAAGCATAGGTGGCTTTGCACCAGGCAGACAGCCTGACGAATTTCGTGACGACAGCGGCAGACTGATAAGTAAAGGTTCTAACCTGTTGTTGCAAATGCACTACACCACATCCGGTAAAGCCACGATTGATGAGACAGAAATTGGATTATACCTTCACAAAAAAACCCCAAAGTATGTCATGGCAGGTGGCGTAGCCGGCCAGCGGCGCTTCTTCATTCCAGCCCATGCCAAAGATCACAAGCTACAGGGTGAACAGTTAATAGAACGCGATGCCTACCTGTACGGAATGACACCGCATATGCATTTTCGTGGGAAATATATGAGCTATACCGCGGAGTATCCTGATGGCACGTCCGAGATTCTATTGTCTGTGCCAAAATACAATTTCAACTGGCAATTCAGTTACCGCCTGCAAGAACCTCTGTTTTTACCTGCTGGCACCAAACTGGTAGCCAGGGGTGCAATGGATAATTCAGACCGTAACCCTTTCAATCCCGATCCTTCCAAACCTGTACATTTTGGCTTGCAGACCAAGCATGAGATGTTTTTTGGCTTCACCACATTAAGATATGTGGGTGACACTCCGTATAGTGAGAAAGATCTGGCAGCGAACTAAATCAGCGGAAACTTCACGGACACAATCACACCTTCACCATCAGGCAGGTTACGCGCGTAAATCTCCCCATGGTGAAAGTCTGTAATGAGTCGCGCGATATACAGACCAATGCCCAGATGGGGCTCCTCGCCCGCCTCTGGCGCACGAACCGATACCATAGAATCAAACAACCGATCCTGCATCTCTTCGGGTAGTGTGGGCCCTTTGTTAATCACTTCTAACATCGCCAGACTACGCTCAGCACGCAAATTAAGTCTGATGAGTGAATCCGGATCTGAAAATTCTACCGCATTAGCTACCAGTTTATCCAGTAGTTGAGCAATATGATCCGGTGCACCATTTACCATTAGCGGCTCTTCAGAAAGATCAAAAGCAAATTTGTAGTCAGAAAAAACCTGGCAGTAAGCTTCACCACAGGCGCTGACCACACGCAACAAATCAAATTTCGAGTATTCCGTTGTTTGTAGCGACTGCTCAATACGCGTTGCTTCGCTCATATTCGAAAAAATTGTAGTTAACCGATCAATCCCGTTTTGCGCACGATCCATATACACCCTGACATCCGGAGTCAATGGCAACATGGACATATTTTCAAGTGAACTTTTAACAATAGTTACCGGTGTACGCAATTCATGGGAAAGTCTGGATGACATGTTTTCCAGATAACTGGTGTAACTCCCCAGGCGGCCAACCATATTGCTAAGGGAACGTGAAAGATCACCTATCTCGTCCCCATTGCGAGACGCTTCCAGCTTGCCCCTGATACGTCCTTGCTCATCAATGGCCTGTTCTGCTTCATTACGAAGTTTACGAATTCTACTGGATACCCGGGACGCAAAGATAAATAGAGCAAGGGTACCCAGTATCATGACCGCGACCATTACACTAAAAAGTTTTTCCAGGGCTCTGTTTCGCAAAGAACGAATACCGTTAGTTGTTTCTTCAGCAATCACCCCTCCCATTACCTGATCGTCGATATAGATGGGATGTGCGGTGGTAAGTATCACGGCAGCTTTATCAGTAGTCAGCCGCCACTGTGAAGCAGGTTTACCAGCCAACGCCGATGAAAGTACTGGCGATAGTTCTGTACCCTCAAACAAAATCGTATTTTCAAGCTCGTCGATAAAATCGTCAGATGGTCGGGTTAACAAAAGTTCGTAAATAGGGAAAAAAAGGTGCTTTTCTATAACAGCAATAACCTTACTCAGATATCCTGAAAAAAAACCATCTGCAGAGTTCTCACGAACGGGTTGCACCGACCAAGGACCATCCGAGTCTCGAATATCACCTGCACTTGCCAGTACCCGTTGATGTTTATCAACCACCCGGATTCTGGAACTGCTGTGACGCATACCACTGATAATTTTTTCAATCTCCGGTGACGGCACAAGAACCGTACCCAGCCCTTCGGATGTACGTGTATTCGATGTACCTACGCTTGCAAGTTTAACTCTGTTGTCTGGATCATCAACATCCATTATAGAAAAACCTATCTTGCTGCTTAACATAGCAAGCGGCATACGCAGTTCAATATTATATCCAGCCGCACTCGGTAACCACCGGCCCAGTATTGCAGGCTCCGGGTGCAGGGGTTCATAATTATCCGGGTCATCAGTAAGACGGTACGCAGTAAACCATCCTGGTTGTTTGGCGGTAACAACATATCTCTTAAATAAACCGTCCGGGGACAAAAAAGCTATCTCCAGATAATCGTTCAGGTCAATTCTTCGACTGTTCTCTCCACGAAAAACGAGACTGTTGTCCGTCACTTCAAAGTACGCGTAAAGGTATTGGTCGAATTTACCTACCATATGATTGAAACTCAGTGAAGCGGGCAGATAGTTCTCACGCCCCTCCAGTACATAGTCTGCGCCATAGTTAAGATGGTACTGGCGATAGGCAGACCAGTCATTCAATAGCCCATCCAGTTGAATAGGTTCAGATATTTTATGGGCGTAAAGATCTCTTCCACGACTAACACTACTTAGAAAAGAGGCATTGCGCTCGAACAACAGCGGTCGATCATGCAATGCCGTGGCTATTGCACGCGCGGTGGCAGCCAACGACCGCTCTTGACCCTGACGCAGATATTTTTCCATCTCCCAGACATATTCCCAACCCAGCCAGGGAATGGTAAAGAGAAAACTTGATAGCAAAACCAGCTTGAGGCGCAGGCCAAACGCAGGGAGACGTATCATACGATGTCGTTCCAGCGGTAACCCATACCGTAAACGGTGTCTATGCAGTTAAACGATTGATCCACTTCAACAAACTTACGTCGAATGCGTTTCACATGAGAAGTAATGGTACTGTCATCCACAACCAGTCTGGATTCCTGCATCAGTTGTTCCCGACTCTTAACATGCCCCGGGTATTTTGCCAGGGCATACACCATCCAGAACTCGGTTACAGTCAGATCGATGGAAGTGCCATTCCAGCGGATCTGCATACGGCTGGAATCCAGATACAGCATGCCACGTTCAATTACATTTTCAGAGGAAGCGGGCATGTCCATTACATCCAGTCGTCGAAACAGGGCTGCTATTCGAGCGGTAAGATGCGGCAGGCTAATGTCTTTGGTTAAGTAATCGTCTGCGCCCATTCGCAATCCGCTTACCGTGTCAAAATCATTATCCCGCGCAGTTAGAAATATAATGGGAAGGGTTGTGGAGAGTGACCTGAGAGTCTGGCATAAGTGAAAACCGCCATCAATTTCCTCGCCCAGCCCTATGTCAATAATGGCAAGGTCAGGCAGCCTTTGTTCAAACGCTGCCTGAGCCTCCTGACGATTAGCGTAAGTCTGTACCTGATAACCCTGCGCACGCAACACGTCGGCGTAATTTTCTCGAATCACTGCCTCGTCTTCCACTATAGCTACTCGTCTGGTCAAAACCCGTCAGTTCCTCATACATTCACCCGGCAATATACAATAATTTCACCCAGGCCGATGCGAAGATGGTCAATTGCCATAATTTTGACACTATTGATCTGCACATTGCCCCTTTTGATACAGCAACTCGCCAACTGTGTCCGTTTTAATACTCCGCAACTTCCTGAATTAACCCAAACAGAACAACAGGAAAATAACGCACACTTTTGGAGAACAAACTCATGAACAAGACCCTATCTGTATTACTTCTTTTAACAACCCTTCAGTCACCTTCCCTGCTGGCCGCTGAAACTACGCAAAAAGAGCGTGAGCTTAAAAAACCCGTTTTGTTTGCTACCCCCTTGGGCATGTTAACGGGCGCAGCCGTTGCTGGCCCCATAGGTGTAATTGTCGCCACCACACTCGGCGTAATATTCGATGCCCAGAAAGAAAAGAAGCATGAACTTCAACTGGCACTGCAAAGTAGCAATCACCTGATTAAAAAGCAGATGCTTGCCCACGAGCAGGAAGTATCTCTTCTTGTTACACAACAGAACGAGCGGGACGAACAGTTTCTACTAGCAAGCCGCGAATGGAATGATACTTTTCAAAGCGGGTTCGAAAAGAGTATTAGTTATTCACTTCAATTTCGCACCAGCTCAAGCGATATCGAGCCACACTATCTCGAGCAGCTTGATGGCCTTGCTCAACTACTGAGCAGCGCGCCGAAACTGGCGGTTCGACTAACCGGTCACTCCGACCAGCTGGGTGACGAGACCTACAACCAGGAATTGTCTCGAAAGCGTGTTGAACAGGTCGAAAAATATCTGATGGATTCAGGGGTGAGCGCATCGCGCATTCAAAGTTACGCCCATGGCGAAAGCAGCCCCCTCAACCAGCAGGCCGGAATTGAGGAGAACCCGTTCGAGCGACGCGTGACAATCGATATAAGCCCATCCAGACAGGCGGTAGTCAGCTATTAACATTCACAACTGCCTCAGCGTAGCGGCCTTCATCGTGGTCAGTGTTTCTGTTTTGACTCTGACAACGACTGCGATCCAGGCCAACGCACAAGTGTCCCTGCAAGGGCTTCAAACAAACAGCATAAATGAGCTTGAGCAAGGCGCACTGTTGCTACGGGCAAAGGACAGCGCTGTTTTTCACCAGGCACCCGAAGTGGCTACAGATGTAACTATGGATATCACGGGCATGTTTGCACTGGTTATTGTTAAACAGCAGTTTACGAACCCCACTACCGAATGGCTAAACGGAATTTACGTTTTTCCGCTACCTGATAATGCGGCGGTGTTCGGTCTAAAAATGCACATTGGTGACCAGATAATAGAGGGCCAGATAAAGGAGCGAAAGCAAGCCCGTCGAATTTACAAAAAAGCAAGAGATAGCGGACGAAAAGCCAGCCTTGTGGAACAGGAACGCCCCAACATATTTACCACATCGCTGGCTAAT
>Ga0256847_1000715_pt1 | contig 19603 bp, 16 predicted proteins | sample TeddybearmetaG_FD_189099 | JGI IMG/M metagenome (GOLD analysis project Ga0256847, IMG submission 189099) | Hydrothermal vent microbial communities from East Pacific Rise, Pacific Ocean - Teddybear | ecosystem: Environmental > Aquatic > Marine > Hydrothermal vents | place: Pacific Ocean: East... | reverse complement strand
GTAAATTCGAAAGGTCGATAGGCATCGTAGCGTGCAATGTTTCGATTTCTAAATTATGAATATGCGAGTGCAAAACCGTCACATCACTATAGCCAATAAGCCACTTAGGCTGTTTTATAAATTTTGAAAAATCTAATTTATCAATAATTCTAACCGTACCATAGCCACCACGTGCGCACCAAATAGCCTTAATTTTTGGGTTGTCTAATTGCTGCTGAAAGTCGGTTGCTCGCAAAAAATCATCACCTGCAAATTGATTGTTTTCGGCATTTATTGAATTACCTAAAATAACATCAAGTCCCCAACCTTCTAATAATGTAATTGCATGCTGAATCTCAGAAGTATTTATTTTTCGAGCCGTTGAAACAATAGCAATTGTATCGCCGCGTTTTAAATAATGTGGTGTAACCATATAGAAAAAAATGATGTCTAAAATTACAATAAATTAAAATATAACTTCTCGTTTCTAAATTTAGAATCTGAAGAAAATTAAACTATTATGGTAAATTTTAGTCAAATAAAATATAATTACCTGATTTTCTGTATCTTTAAATGCACCAAATAAAAATCTTGCCTATGGAAACCTTGACTTCGTGTAATGTTGCTCCTATTACACCTTTTACTCCAACACCTAGTGATTTATGGGATACTAAAAAAGTTGTACACGCATTTAGACGCTTAGCTTTTGGTGGAAGCCAAGACGAAATCGATTCGGCTTTGTCTCAAAGTCCGGGAAATTTTATCGACGAGCTCGTAGATAATGCTTTTACTTTACCTCCAACAAGTTCACCTCCTTGGGCGAATTGGGCTCTAAGTGATTTTGCAGATTTTGATACCGAAAACCAAGAATTTATTGAGTCTTGGTATCTACAAACTGGAAACGATATTTTATCAAATAAACTTCGAGATAGGCTCACGTTTTTTTGGATGAATCACTTTGTAACCCAGCTCGAAACTTATTTTTATTCGCCCTATTTATTTCAGTATTATAATATTAATCAAACCCATGCTTTAGGGAATTTTAAAGAATTTGTGCGTGAAATAGGTACAACACCAGCGATGTTAATTTATTTAAATGGTTTTCAGAACAGTTCTTTTAATCCTAACGAAAACTATGCGCGTGAATTATACGAACTTTTTACTTTAGGACTTGATAATGGCTATGACGAATTTGATATTGGCGAAACGGCTAAAGCTCTCACTGGTTATAATCATTGGGATGAAGAAGGCGGTGCAATCTATTTTGATGATATTACTTTTAACGATAGTATTAAAACCATATTTGGTCAAGAAGGAAACTGGAATTACGACGATGTTATAACAATACTTTTCGAACAACGAAGTACCGAAGTTGCAACTCATATTTGTAAAAAACTGTATCGTTTTTTTGTAAGTGAAGACATCACCGATTTTGTTGAAACTAATATCATAACAGCATTGGTTGAAACTTTTATTAGTAATGATTTTGAACTAGTACCTGTACTGAAACAACTTTTTAAGAGTCAGCACTTTTTTAATGAAGAATCTTATGGCGTAATCGTAAAGAGCCCTTTTGATTTTGTTTACAATTTTATTACTGAAACTGAGATGAGTTATGATGATGAAATTATAAGAAATATTATTTATATCGCAGGACTTCTTGGACAACGCTTATTCGACCCTGTAGATGTTGCAGGTTGGCAACGCGATCACACATGGATAAACAGCAGTACTTTAGGCGGAAGGTGGCAAGCATTAGAATATTATATCTATTATATTTTTACAACGTTCCCCGAAGAATTAAGAACGATGGCAATTAACCTTTCTGGCGATAGTCGAGATCCTGCTTTTATAACCGAAGTAATTGTAGATCGAATTATGGGAAAAGAGTTTTACACAACCGAGGACTATCAAATAGCAACCGACATATTTAAAGGTGAAATACCACAAAACTATTACGACGATTTAATTTGGAATTTAGGATGGGATACTGCTCCTGGGCAAATTGCCACTTTATTGATTCATTTAACTAAAGCCCCAGAACTTCAACTAAAATAAAAGCTATGTGTAACTCAAATAAGAAAAATAAAAAAGACAGTCATGCTCAAGAGCATACGCTTTGGAACAGACGCTCATTTATACAAGCTTTAGGTCTTGTTGGTGGTGGAACCATTATGCTTGGTAGCACAAACGTTACTGCGGCTCGTCCCTCGCCGCTTGCATTGGCACTTTCTGAATCTGAAAATGATAATATTTTGGTAATCATAAGGTTAAAAGGAGGTAACGACGGACTAAACATGATTGTACCTGTTTACGATTACGATTTTTATGCAGGAATGAGACCAAATATAAAAATTCCAACAAGCGATTTGTATATGTTAGACCCCGATTTTGGTTTACCAAATTTTATGAGTCCGCTGCAAGAAGTTTGGGGAGAAGGAAGCATGAAAGTGGTGCATGGAATTGGCTATCCCGATCAAAACCTATCGCATTTTAACTCGTCTGATATTTGGGCATCAACCGAAAACCTTATGCCCGAACAAACAGGTTGGTGGGGACGTTACTTTGAAGAATTGTATCCCGATTATTTATTGAATCCGCCAGCAATTCCACCAGCAATTCAAATTGGAAGTATAGGAAATCTCGCTTTCGATGGCTATAATAACAATTATGCCTTCTCTTTAGCAAACCCCGAGCAATTGGCTAGTATCGCCGAACTTGGTGTTGCACACAATGTTACAGATTTACCGCCTTGTAATTATGGCGATCAGCTCGGGTTTATTAGAGCAACCACAAATACAACATTTAATTATGCAGGCGTAATAAAAGATGCTTATGATTCTTCAACTAACGAGGCTCCATATGACGATAGAGAACTTTCGCGTCAACTTGCTATTATTGCGCGAATGATAAAAGGAAACCTAGGTACAAAAGTGTATTTAGTAACACTAGATGGTTTTGACACACATGCCAATCAGAATGTAAGACAAAATGAAATTTTAAATGATTTGTCACTTGCCATTAAACATTTTTACGATGATTTGGCGGCTGTTGGTATGGACGATAAAGTTTTGTCAATGACCATTTCTGAATTTGGTAGAAGACCCTACGAAAATGGTAGCCAAGGAACCGATCATGGAGCAGCATCGCCCATGCTTTTATTTGGAAGCGGATTAGAAGGAAGCGGATTTGTTGGTGAACACCCAAGTCTTTCGGTTGTAGATGAAAATGAAAACCTTATTTATACCCAAGACTTTAGAACAATTTACGCTACAATAATGAAAGAATGGATGTGTATCGATCCAGATACAGTTGATGCTGCCTTACTTGGTGTTGAATACGAATCGGTAGATCTTGGCTTTGCTTGTGAAACATTATCGACTAACGACTTTAGTGATACAAGTCGTTTTGCACACACCGCCATTTACCCGAACGACCGTACCATTATTAAGTTTAACATGCCGTTTTCGGCACATGTTATTATTAAACTTTATAATATTTTAGGTCAAGAAGTGGCGACTTTAAAAAACGATTACACATTTGCTGGCGACCATGAAATTGATGTTAAAAACACAGCAAATACACGTTTACATACGGGACAATATGTATATCGCATTACGGTAAGTGGGCAACATTACAGTAAGTCGATTATTATTAAGTAAATTTATACTGAAAAATCTTTTCAATTATTAGAAGCCTTTTTGCGTTAGGGATAGCAGCAAAAATCCTTTTACCGGATTTTGATAGTTGTAAAAGCAGTTATCTCTAAAACATAGGTAAAAGATTGAAGCGAATAGCCTGACGCGCTGAAGCATTTGCGTAGGCGGGAAACGCCCAAATTTTATTTAAAAAATACATCAAAACAGACTAAAAGGGTTTAGTTTAAAATCCTTATTTTTGTGCTTGCTTACCGCCAAAGGCAAGCTTTTAAAATTACCCATGATTACAAATCCGAAACGCTACACAATTACTGCCGCATTGCCTTATACAAATGGGCCCGTTCATCTAGGACACTTGGCTGGAGTTTATATTCCTGCCGATATTTATGCGCGATTTATGCGTTTGCAAGGCAAGGATGTTCTCTTTGTTTGTGGTAGTGACGAGCATGGAGTGCCCATTACTTTAAAAGCTAAAAAGGAAGGTATATCGCCGCAGGAAGTGGTTGATAAATACCATGCTATTATAAAGAAATCGTTTGAAGATTTTGGAATTACATTCGATAATTATTCAAGAACTTCGGCTAAAGTACATCACGATACGGCTTCCGATTTTTTTAAGAAATTATATAAGGACGGTAAATTTATTGAAGAGGTAACCGAGCAATTATACGATGCTGAAGCAAACCAATTTTTAGCCGATCGCTTTGTGGTTGGAACCTGCCCAAAATGTGGAAATGAAGAAAGTTATGGCGATCAATGTGAAAATTGTGGAACCTCACATAACGCTACCGATTTAATAAATCCGAAATCTGCAATTACAGGAAATACACCTTCATTAAAAAAAACAAAACATTGGTTTTTACCTTTAAATGAATATGAAAGTTGGTTACGTGAATGGATTTTAGTAGACCATAATAAAGACTGGAAAACAAACGTAAAAGGACAATGCAAATCGTGGATTGATGATGGCTTACGTCCACGTGCTGTTACTCGAGATTTAGATTGGGGAATACCAGTTCCAATAGAAGGTGTCGAAGGAAAAGTGCTGTATGTATGGTTTGATGCACCAATTGGTTATATTTCGGCTACGAAAGAATGGGCAGCTCGCGAAGGAAAAGATTGGGAACCTTATTGGAAAGATGCCGACACAAAATTGCTTCACTTTATTGGTAAGGATAATATTGTTTTTCATTGTATTATTTTTCCGAGTATGCTAAAAGCTGAGGGTAGTTATATTTTACCAGATAATGTGCCTGCAAACGAATTTTTAAACCTAGAAGGAAATAAGATTTCGACTAGTAAAAACTGGGCTGTTTGGTTGCACGAATATTTAGAAGATTTCCCGAATCAGCAAGATGTATTGCGCTATGTGTTAACTGCAAATGCACCCGAAACGAGTGATAATGATTTTACTTGGAAAGATTTTCAGGCTAGAAATAATAATGAATTGGTAGCTGTCTTCGGAAACTTTATTAATCGTGTTGTAGTACTTACCAATAAATATTATGATGGCGAAGTACCAAGTCCGTCAAATTTTTCTGAAACTGATATGGATGTATTTCAAAAAATAAAGCTATTTCCATCTGTAATTGAAAGTTCGATTGAACGATACCGTTTTAGAGAAGCACAAACAGAGTTGATGAATCTCGCTCGATTAGGAAACAAATACTTAGCCGATGAAGAGCCGTGGAAAACTGTAAAAACAGACGAAGCAAGAACCAAAACAGTATTATATGTTGCGCTTCAAATTGCATCGGCATTGGCTGTTTTATGTGAACCATTCTTGCCGTTTACTTCTGAGAAACTAAAGGAGATTCTTCGTTTCACTCAGAATGACACTGTCATTCCGACAGAGCGAAGCGACGAGGAATCTCTAACCTGGAGAGACATTTCAGAAAAAGAAATCTTATTAGCCGCAGGGCATAATATAGGAAAAGGCGAATTATTATTTAGTAAAATTGAAGACAGCCAAGTGCAAAAACAATTAGATAAATTAGCAACAAGTAAAAAAGCAAATGAGGTTTTAAATGCTGTTGTCGAACCTCAAAAAGAAACGATTACCTTCGATGATTTTACCAAGCTTGATATGCGTGTAGGCACCATTATTGAGGCAGAAAAAATGCCGAAAACTAAAAAACTATTGGTTTTAAAAGTAGATACAGGAATTGATATTCGCACGATTGTTTCTGGTATTGCTGAAAGCTTTTCGGCAGAAGAAGTTATTGGCAAAAAAGTAACCGTTTTAGTAAACCTTGCCCCTAGAGCCTTACGAGGTATTGAAAGTGAAGGTATGATTTTAATGACCGAAGATTCCGAAGGAAAATTGGTTTTTGTAAATCCAGATAATAATGTTGAAAATGGTTTGGCGATTGGTTGATTAAATTAATATTTTATATGAAGCTTTTTTTTATTCTTATTTTCTGTTTATTCTTTTCGTCATTTATAATTGGTCAACAAAAAATATTATCTATTGAAAACGGTGATCTTTCAGTAGGTGTATCAGATAAAGAAATTTTTTCTCTATCAAATAAAGAGACAAATGAAATTGTGCTTTTAGTTTTAGATAATAAAAAATTGTATTCAGTTTTATTTGATGAAAATTTTAAACAATTAGGTGCTTTAAAAACGGATAGTTTCAGAAAAAAATATAACTATTTGAAAGGCTATAGTATTACAAATGAGAATTACAATCTAGTATTTTCAAATTTTTCAGAAAAAAGATATGAAATAATAAGCTTAAATTTTAATACAGGATCTACAAGCACAAAAGTATTAGATCTAGTTATTAAAGGCGAGGAATTTATAGAAACTATATCTTATAATAATCGATTTTTTATACTAACCACTAAAAAGAATTCGGACGTACTTACAATACGAGAATTAGCAAACAATAGCTTTGAAAAAAAGGAAATTAATTTTGATGGTGAAATAAAACTATATTACTTATTACATGAACGAAATGATGAAGAGAATATATACCAAATTTCTCAATCATCCATTATTAAACCAATAGACGTTTCAACATTAACAAGTTTAAATTTAAATACTATAGAACTAACCTCTAAGCTAAATAAAATTTACACAAGAGGTAATAGTATTATACTTAGTTTTGATAATATCAATGCATATACATTACTCTATAATATAGACCTAGAAAATTTCACCCTCTCTAAGAGAAAGGTTGCTAAAGAAGGAATTATTGGCAAAAATAAAAAGAGTAATTCTTTGATTTTTGAAGATGTCATTTTTCAAATTAAAAGTTCTAAAGAGAAAATGGTTTTTACTATTAAAGATTTTAAAACTGGTTTGTTAAAGCAAAAGTATGAGGTAACTAAAGATGTTCCTATTTCAATAAAAAATTCACCAGTTATTCAAGTCGCATTTGACAAAACTATTATTCGATTTAAAAATAAAAAAGATGGTGAATTAACAAGTAAATTTTTAAAAGTAATTTCTCAGTATAACCTAGGAATTTCGGTATATAGATTAAATGATTTGTACCAACTAAAAATTGGTGGGTCAAAAGATATTAAAGCTTCCGATACAGGTATAATGATGGGAAATGCTAGTTCTTTAAGTCCTCCTTTAATGCTTGTTAATAATATTCAAGGTTCTTATTCCATATTTATCTATAGTATTTTTGACAGTCATTTCAATCATTTTCAAGGAGAAAAAATTGAAACTATATTTGATAAAATTAGTGAATTCAAGGATTCAATAAGAATAACTGAAGCGGAAATCTCATTTTCTAATAATGGGAAATATTATTTTGGCTATTTTGATATACAAAAACAAGATTATAATATTTATCAATTCACAAATAATTAGTAGTATTTTAATACAAAATAGCTATGAAAAAATACATACAGTACATTTGCATATCATTTATATTACTTTTTACGAGTAATTGTTATTCTCAAAATACTTTTTTTACACTTGGAAACTCGTTAGTTCATGGTTACGACATTAGAGCTGGGTTTTCGTCTATAAGCTCTGACGGAAATGAATTTGCAATTTTTTTAATGGATTTTGGTCATATCTATGCTTCAGCTTTTGATAAAGACTATGTTTATTTAGGTAGAATTAATAGTGATAGGATTAAAAGAAAAATGTCAAACGTATTTACAACACATTCTTTTGGCAATACACATACACTTTTCTTAAACAATGAAACATATAAGAAATTTGAGTATCTAGAATTTGATTTTAGAAAACATACAATTAATAGTGGTGATATTGATTTAAATCTTAAAGGTCAAAAAATTATTAAGAGTTTTAAGTACGAAGAAAATCTATACATATTGAGTGTCGAAAAGTCTAACCCAATTTTAGTTTTGAATAAAATTGATGAGGATTATAAGGTTCGTAAAAAAACATTCGATCTTTCAAATTTTGAAATTAAAAACAACCTAGGCAAACAAATTAATCTTGATAGGTTAATTATTAAAAATTTTAGTGGAATTACTGGAATTAATTTTAATGACACTAATCGTTTTCCGGTGTCTTTAGGCCAAACATCTTCAAAATCTAAAATTTACAAACAAGGTAATAAGCTTTTAATTACTCTCGATCAGTTTCGAGAATTTACACAGGTTATAACTCTTAATTTAGAAACTGAAAAAATTACTTTTAAGAAAATTCCTAAGCCTAAAACTTACAAATCGCCATATGGCTCTAAAACAAATTCGTTTATTTATAATAGTATAATTGCGCAAATAGCAATTGTTAAAGACACTGTAAAGATTTCAGTTAAAAACCATATTACTGGAAAAGAATTAAACGCATACACTTTAGTTTCGGGAAAAAAAATAGGGTATATTAATAAACCCCCGTTTCAGAAAAAATTTGGAGTAGAAAAGATAAAAGAACTAGATTCTAAAAAATTTATTAAAAAATTAAATAGAAATACTGCATCTATAAATATTAATAGAATTGATGGTGTAAACTACATAAGCTTTGGTTCTTGGAAAAAAAATTCTTCTATCGAACCTAACTCATTTTCGATGATGTATGGCGCAGCAGGCGCTTTATTATTCGCCGTTCTTTATGAAGTTTTAAGCCCCGACATGCATTCCTTTTCATTATATGCAAATGGACAAACCACACAATCCACAGGGATTTTTGACGATTCCTTTCAGCACCTTCCAAATAAAAAAGTCATGCCTTCATTATATGACAATATTGAAGAATTTCATAAAACTGTAAAAAGGAAATCTTCCCTTTTATTGTTCAATTTTCATGATGATATTATCTATGGCTTATTTCATGCTAAAACTAACACGGTCGAACTTGTGAAATTTTAATTAAACACTCTTCACACTAAATAATTTATGTTTCTAACCTTACAAGATGGATTTGTTAAAGATGTGTGTTACTATGCACACTTAAACCAACAAATTATTATAAAAGTTTTGGATGCTTTTATTCCTAGAAAACGAATACTGGTAAAACTACATACATAGAGGGTTTTTTTTGTTGTAAAACAAAAGTAGAAGTTGACTGAAAATTATGATTAATAATTATAAAAAATTAATTAATTTTGTCTTTTAAATTATTCTTTTAACCTTATAAATAGTATAGCATGCAACTGTACAATACCCTAAGTGCAAAAGAGAGAGGTGCCTTATTAGAAGAAGCAGGTAAAGACCGCTTAACACTTTCTTTTTATCAATATGCCAAAATTGGTAATCCAACACTTTTTAGAAACCATTTATTTGTAGCGTGGGATGCCCTTGAAGTTTTAGGCCGTATTTACGTGGCTCATGAAGGGATTAATGCACAGTTATCTGTGCCTGCTCAAAAATTTAATGAATTTAAAGACTTTTTAGATGGTATCTATTTTTTAGAAAATTGCCATTTAAATATTGCTGTTGAACAGGACTTAAAGTCATTTTTAAAACTAAAAGTAAAAGTACGTCACAAAATTGTGGCCGATGGATTGCATGATGACTCCTTTGATGTTACAAATAAAGGGATACATGTAAATGCCTCAACATTTAATAACTTGATAGAAGACCCAAATACAGTATTAGTGGATATGCGTAACCATTTTGAGAGTGAAATTGGACATTTTAAAAATGCCATTACACCTGATGTAGATACATTTAGAGATTCTTTAGATATTATTGAAGAAAGTTTAAAAGATCATAAAGAAAACAAGAAGTTAGTGATGTATTGTACTGGAGGAATACGTTGTGAAAAAGCAAGTGCATACTACAAACATAAAGGGTTTAAAAATGTATTTCAATTAGAAGGGGGTATTATTGAGTATACTCGCCAGGTAAATAATCAAGGACTAGAAAATAAGTTTTTAGGTAAAAATTTTGTTTTTGATCATAGACGTAGTGAACGTATTAGTGATGATGTGATTTCTAATTGTCATCAATGTGGAATCTCCTGCGATACACATTTAAATTGCGCTAATGAAGCATGTCATTTACTATTCATACAGTGCGAAAATTGTGGCGAAAAAATGGAACAAACTTGTAGTAATGATTGTAAAGACATTATTCAATTACCATTTGAAGAACAAAAAGCATTACGTAAAGGAAAGCGCGCTAGTAATAAAATTTTTAAGAAAGGTAGATCTTCAAAATTAGCTTTTAAGAAATAATTATGTCTGTTAATAATAAACGTTATAACATAAGGTATTTTAATTTTAAATATTTACTATAACTTATATTCCTTTAACAATATAATTCATTTTATAAAAAGAGTTAACAGAAAAACGTTTTACAGCATATAGTAATATAAATAAATATCGCTATATTTGCTAGGATATAACGCTTTTTAAAGATGATTTCTGTAAACGAAGCTTTAAAATTACTTAACAGCAATATAAATCCTTTTAAAATAGAAGAGGTGAAACCGCTGCAAAATGCTGTTGGAACTATTTTGTTTAAGGATATGTATTCGCCGATAAATATGCCTCCTTTTCGACAATCGGCAATGGATGGATACGCCCTTTTTCTTCATGATTCGCATACATATTCATTAATTGGCGAAATAAAAGCAGGAGACAATCACCAACTCAAGTTAAAAACAGGAGAAGCAGTTCGAATATTTACAGGCGCACCTGTACCCAAAACTGCAAATGCAGTTATTATGCAAGAAAAAGTTACAGTTAAGGATCTTCAAATTACATTAGAAAAAAACGTTTCAGAAAACGATAATATTCGTCAGTTAGGCGAGCAGGTAAAAAAAGGTGCAATCGCATTAAAAAAAGGAACAACATTAACACCCGCAGCTATTGGATTTTTACTTTCATTAGGAATTACAGAAGTTCCTGTTTACAAAAAACCTTCAATCGCACTTTTAGCAACAGGTAATGAACTTGTAGAAGCAGGAAAATCGTTGCAATACGGGGAGATTTACGAAAGTAATTCTGGAATGCTTCTTAGTGCTTTAAACACACTTGGTTATAAACATAGTTCGATCTATAAAATTGAAGATGATTATGCGAAAACGCTTTCAGTATTAAAAAAAGTAATCTCAGAAAATGATTTTATAATTATTACCGGAGGAATCTCTGTTGGCGATTACGATTTTGTTGGCAAAGCGCTTCAAGAATTAACTGTTGAAGAGATTTTTTATAAGGTGAAACAAAAGCCTGGGAAGCCTTTGTTTTTTGGAAAAAAAGATGATACTATTATTTTTGCTTTACCCGGAAACCCCGCTGCTGCACTTAGTTGCTTTTATATTTATGTGTACCCTTGTTTAGAAAAGCTATCTGGAAATATTGAATTTTCATTAACTAATATTTCTGCTATTTCAAATTCAAGTTATTTTAAAAAAGGAGATCGCGCGCAGTTTTTAAAAGCTATTTATAAAGAAGGGCGTGTTACAATTTTAGAAGGTCAGAGTTCGGCGATGATGCAAACATTTTCAGTAGCAAACGCGTTGGTTTTTATGCCCGAAGCCTTAAAAAAAATATTAAAAGAAGACCCTGTACAGGTAATTTGTTTACCTAATTAATATAATAAAGATGAAGTATACTATTAAAAGTAGAATTTGGATAGAAGCTGGCGAAAATGTCCTAATAGGTGAAGGACGTGTGCGTTTATTAAAAGCTATAGATGAAACAGGGTCGCTTTCGAAAGCTGCAAAATCGATTAATATTTCATATAAAAAAGCATGGAAATTAATAGACTCTGTAAACAAATCGGCTAAAAAACCTGTTATAAAAAGTAGTGTTGGTGGTAAAGGTGGTGGTGGTGCAGAAATTACCGATTATGGAAAATCTTTAATTAATGCATTTGATGAAATTAATAAAAATTGTTGGTCATTTTTAGATGTGCAGGTAGAGGCTATAAATAAACTCTAGAATAAGGACTTAAAGTATTATAAAATGCTATTTGAAACCGAACATATTTGGCTTTTCCTTTTAATCTTACCCATTATAGCTTTTCTATATGCAAGTGTTGGGCATGGCGGAGCTAGTGGTTATCTGGCCTTAATGGCTTTGTTTTCCTTTGCTCCAGAAATCATGAAACCTACGGCTTTATTACTTAATTTATTTGTTGCTGCAATTGCTTTTTACTATTATTATAAGGGAGGATATTTTAATAAAAAACTGTTTTTATATTTTGCAATTGCATCAATTCCTTTGGCCTTTTTAGGCGGGACAATCGAAATAGATGCATCTATTTATAAAAAAATATTAGCCATATTATTAGTGTTTGCTATCTTAAAAATGTTGAATATTTTTGGAAAAGAAATCACAACAATAAAAAACATAAAATTGTGGCAAGGCCTTCTAATTGGAGGAATTATAGGTTTCTTTTCTGGTTTAATAGGCATTGGTGGCGGTATTATTTTAACACCTATTATTTTATTATTGCATTGGGGAAACATGAAAGAAGCTGCCGCAGTTTCGGCACTATTTATCTGGGTAAATTCGTTCTCAGGGCTTGCCGGACAATTTAGTGAAGGCGTGACTTTAAGTATCGAATCGTTTATTCTAGTGGCTATTGCTTTAATTGGTGGTTTTTTTGGAGGCTACTTCGGAAGCAAAAAAATCGACAATCAAAAGTTGCGATATATATTGGCATTTGTGCTGGCAATAGCATCTGTAAAATTATTTTTTGTTTAAATGAAGAAAAACTCGAACATAACCGGAATTATTCTCGCTGGCGGAAAAAGCATCCGAATGGGACGAGATAAAGGATTGATGTTATATAAAAATAAGCCTTTCATTAAGCATATAATTAAAGCTTTACAACCGGTAGTTTCAGAAATAATTATTGTGAGTAATTCAAATAAGTATGACCATTTTAAGATTAAACGTGTAAACGATATCATTAAAAATGCTGGGCCATTAGCTGGGGTTTACACAGGATTACATCATTCAAAAACAGAAAATAATTTAGTATTAAGTTGTGATATTCCGTTAATTAATACTGAAACGTTGCAGAATTTAGTGAATGAAATCGATGGGGTTTCAGAAATAATACAAATAGAAAGTATGCAAAAAACAATGCCACTTATAGCGCTTTATAAAAAACAATGTGCTGCGACTTTTTTAAATCTTTTAAATGATGGAGAAAGACGCCTGCGTGTAGCTGTTAATAAATGTAATGTGAAGACAGTAAAATTAAATTCTGAAAGTGATGAGTATGTCATGAATATAAATACTAAAGACCAGTTTTATGAACTTAAAAATTAAATATTTCGGACTCATTACAGAGGTAACAGAATGCTCTGAAGAACAATTTGAGTTTTCTGGAAGATTAGTTTCAGAATTAAGAAATGCATTATATAAAAAATATCCTGAATTGAAAAATAAAGATTTTAAGATGGCGCAAGACAATACACTTATGATAAATGAAACAGAAGTTTCAGGAAAAGAAATTGCTTTATTGCCACCATTTGCGGGAGGGTGATAATGTTCACTTCGGCTTCCCGCCAAAATGATTTAAACATTAGAATTGAGTAGATACGACAGACATATAATTCTTTCAGAAATTGGACGTGAAGGTCAGAATAAACTTTCCGAAGCAAGCGTACTCGTTATTGGCGCAGGAGGTTTAGGTTGCCCTGTTTTGCAGTATCTTACTGCTGCTGGCATTGGAACAATTGGGATTGTGGATTTTGATATTGTAACCGAGTCTAACTTGCAAAGACAAATTCTTTATGGAAGTTCGAGTTTAGGACTAAATAAAGCTAAAGCTGCAAAACATCGCCTTCAAGATTTAAACAATACTATAAACATTTATACATACCCCGAAAAATTAACCCATAAAAACGCCATAAATCTTTTTGAAAAATATGATATTATTGTTGACGGCACCGATAATTTTGACGCACGATATCTTATAAATGATGCTTCAATATTAACCAATAAACCTTTGGTGTATGCAGGCATATACAAATTTGAAGGACAAGTTTCGGTGTTCAACTATCAAAACGGTCCGAGTTATAGATGCCTCTTCCCAAATTCGCCGCAAGAAGGTTCAATTCCAAACTGTTCAGAAATTGGCGTTTTGGGTGTTTTACCCGGAATAATAGGAACGATGCAAGCAAACGAAGTGTTGAAAATTATTTTAGGATTAGGAAATGTTCTTACTGGTAAAGTTCTTTATTATAATGCTTTAACAGTACAATCAACTTCAATAAAACTTATAAAAATAGAATCTGAAATTGAAAAGGTTTTGGCTCAAAGAGCGTCATTTCAAGATAAAATCGAAATAGAAAATTGTGAATTATTGGTTTCAGAAATAGCTTTAAAAAATGCTTTAAAAATGAAAAATCTTCAATTTATAGATGTGCGCGAATATTATGAGCAACCAAAAGTTGAAGGTTTAGGTGTAATTGAAATTCCCTTAAGCAATTTTGAAAATGAGTTGAATAAAATAGCTTCAGAAAAAAATAGTATGATCTTTTGCAAATCGGGAATTCGCTCTAAAACAGCAGTTTCTATTTTGAAAAAACACCAAATAAACAATAGCTTTAGTATAAAAGAAGGAGCTTCAGAAATAATGGAGTATTTAGAAAAAAATAAAAAACAGATTCCCAATCAAGTTGGGAAATAACTATGAAAACTAAAAAACCAAAAAACGTATTTAAACAAGGTGCAATTACATCGCAGTTTATTGCTGAATCTATTGCAAAACATCAAACTAAAACAAGTATTGGTGCGCATAATATTTTCTTAGGTCAGGTTCGAGCAGACATAATAGATGAAAAGTCGGTTGTAGCAATCGATTACACAGCACATGAAGAAATGGCAAACAATGCTTTTTATGAAATTCGAGAGACCGCATTTAGTAAATTTAATTTAACCTGTATGCATATTTATCATAGTTTAGGAAAAGTAAATGCTGGTGAAATTTGTCTTTTTGTTTTTGTTTCATCACCAAGACGAAAAGAAGTTTTTAAGGCTTTAGAATATATAGTTGAAGCAATTAAAGCAAAGGCTCCAATTTTTGGAAAAGAAATTTTTGAAGACGAGAGTCATCAATGGAAAGTTAATAGTTAATTGGTTCTCCTCGAGCGCCAGCCCGAACAGACAAAATTTAAATAATGGTCGACATAACACATAAAAATTCAACACTACGAATAGCAACTGCTCAGGCTATTGTAAAAGTTAGCAAGCCTGAAACGATAACTGCAATAGAAAATAAAACCGTCCCAAAGGGCGATGTTTTTGCAATGAGCAAAGCAGCAGGTTTATTAGGCGTAAAAAAAACACCCGAGCTCCTACCCGATTGCCATCCAATGCCAATTGAATTTACAGGAATTGAGTATGAAATAAACGGTTTAGAAATCACTGTTATATTTACAGTAAAAACAATATATAAAACGGGCGTTGAAGTTGAAGCCATGCATGGCGCAAGTATTGTTGCTTTAAATATGTACGATATGCTGAAGCCTATTGACAAGGGTATCGAAATTCTTCAAATTAAATTACTGAGCAAAAAAGGTGGAAAATCTGATTTTGTAGATCGTTTCAGAAAAGATTTAACGGCAGCAGTTATTGTTTGTTCCGATACTATATCAGCAGGGCAAAAGGAAGACAAAGCAGGAAAAGCAATTATTCAAAAATTAAAAGCCTGTTCGGTAGCAATTTCGGACTATATCATTATCCCTGATGAAAAAGTAATCATTCAAGAAAAAGCTAAACTGTATCAAGAACAAGGTGTTGATTTAATAATTTACACAGGCGGAACGGGACTTTCAAAAAGAGATGTGACACCTGAGGCGATTATAACGCTATTAGACAGACGTATTCCGGGTATTGAGGAGGCAATTCGTAATTATGGGCAAGATCGAACGCCCTATTCGATGCTTTCAAGAAGTGTTGCCGGAACAATTAAAAACACGTTGGTTTTGGCACTTCCAGGCTCAACAAATGGCGCAAAAGAATCTATGGATGCTGTGTTTCCATCGGTGCTACATATTTTCAGAATCTTAAAAGGAGCAAGACACGATTAATGGCAAATAAAAAAAACATATTAGTAGATAGTTTTAGTAGAAAACATACGTATTTACGTATTTCGCTTATCGAACGCTGCAACCTTCGCTGTACCTATTGTATGCCAGAAGAAGGGCTTCAGCTTACACCGCGAAGTCATTTAATGAGCTATGAAGAAATTTACAAAATAGCCAAAATATTTGTGGATAATGGTGTGACAAAAATTAGGTTAACTGGAGGCGAACCATTAATTAGAAAGGACATTCCAACTATTTTAGAAAAATTAGCCACTTTAAATGTTGCTCTGTCGATTACAACCAATGCTGTAACGGTAAATCGGTTTATCGATACTTTTAAGCAAAATAATGTTCGTTCTATAAATGTGAGTTTGGATACATTAAAAAGAGAAAAGTTTAAAGAAATTACCCGTAGAGATGATTTTGAAAAAGTGTATAAAAACATTTTATTATTAATTGCTGAAGGCTTTAATGTAAAAATTAATGTTGTTTTAATTAAGGGCTTTAATGATAACGAAATTATAGATTTAATAAATTTTACTAAGGAGTTTCCAGTTAATTTACGCTTTATAGAATTTATGCCTTTTGACGGTAATAAATGGGATATAAAAAAGATGGTTTCTTATGCTGAAATTATGCAAAAAGTAACAACTCATTTTTCCGAAGAAAAAATTGTTCGACTTAAAGATGCACCGAATGACACTTCAAAAAATTATGAAATTAAAGGGTATACAGGAAGTTTTGCTATAATAAGTTCGGTTACCAATCCATTTTGTGATAGCTGTAATAGGTTGCGATTAACTGCCAACGGACAATTAAAAAATTGTTTGTTTTCAAATACTGAATCTGATTTATTAACAGCACTTAGAGCAGGAAAAAATATTGAGCCTATTATTCAAAAAGCTGTACAAGGAAAATTTAAAATTAGAGGTGGAATGGACACACTAAAAAAACTTCAAGAACCCGATTTACATTCTCAAAACCGTAGTATGATTACTATTGGAGGATAGCTTTTTTTTGTACCTTGCTTAATATGAATCACTTCAACTTTTTTATCACAAGTTAAGGTATTCATCTAAATGCTCAAAAAAGAAAAATATGAAAACTATAATTACACTAATAACCTTATTTTTAGTTTCAATAAATTCATTCGCACAACTCGATTTTCAAGAGAGAACAATTATAGATCATAATAATAGTTTGGTAGATTATTTTACTAAAGCTTTTTCTGTAGATATAGACAATGATGGTGATTTAGATTTAATGACAAATAATGGCTGGCGCGAAAATTTAGATGGCTTAGGGAACTTTGGAGATAAAAGAGGGTATGGAGCAATTGATAGAGATTTTAGCATATTTGCCCTTGACTTTAATGGAGATGGATTTATAGATTTGATTTCTTATACAAATAATTTATCAAGTGGGAGTGACAATACACTGTCTTGGTATAAGAATATTGATGGTTTAGGAACATTTAGTGAGGAGGAAACCATTTTAGAAATCGACAGTCCTCTTCGTTCTTTTAAACTAGAAGATTTTGATAATGATGGTGATTTCGATATATTATATGGAGATAATACTAGTATTTATTGGTATGAAAACTTAGATGGAATTGGCTCTTTTTCTTTACCTCAACTAATTTTCACAAGACCAGCTGGCTTATATTTGGGATTTTTTTATCTAGCAGATTTAGATGGTGATGGATTGAAAGATATAATTGGAAATACTTCTCCATCATCCGGCCACGAAAGTTGGATCTTATGGAATAAAAACTTAGGAGGTATTAATAATTATGGGCCAGACCAAATTATACACACGTTAACTTTCGAATTTGATAATTTTGTTAATATATATATTAACGACATTGATAATGACGGTGACTTAGATTTAATATCCAACTATTTTAATGAGGAAGAATATGATGGAGGTGTATTTTATTATAAAAACGTAGATGGCTTAGGTAACTTTGAAATATCTAATATACCTGCTGGTCTTGAATACATACAAATAATTAAACCCGTAGATCTTGATAACGATAACGATTTAGATTTAATTCTTTCAGACGAAGACAAAGTGATAACGCTGAAAAATATTGATGGAGATGGAGATTTTGGTGAAGAAACGATTTTATACAATAGAGTTACTACAAATGGATTTACCATTTCAACCGGTGATATTGACAATGATGGAGATGTTGATATTATTTCCCCAGATGGAGTAAGTAACATTAATATTCTTATAATGTATGAAAACTCCATTGACGTAGACGGTTTCAGTTTTAGAGGTAGAAGTGTTTATCCTTTTCCTGTAGTTTTAGAAAAAGTTTTTGCTAGCGATATAGATGGTGATGGCGATTTAGACGCTTTATCTGCTTCTTCTCTAGGTAATAAAGTAGTTTGGTACGAAAATACTGATGGCATAGGTACCTTTAGTTCACAGAAAATTGTTAGCTATAATGTAAATAATACTAGCACTGTATCTACTAGTGATTTAGATGGAGATGGTGATATGGACGTTATTACTACTTCTAATACCGATGGTATTTTATGGTTTGAAAATCTAGATGGTCTCGGTAATTTTGGAGACGAACAAATTATTAGTATCGTTGATTCTACTATTCTCCATCCAGTAGATTTAGATGGTGATGGTGATATGGATTTACTAGCTAATAATGGCGGGGTTTCATGGTATGAAAACATAGATGGCCTTGGTACTTTCTCATCGTCACAATTAATTTCTGATAATGTAAATAACCTAAAAGCAATCTATACAACCGATGTGGATGGTGATGGAGATTTAGATGTTATATCAGCGTCCTATAATGATAATAAAATTGCGTGGTACAAAAACCTAGATGGACTGGGTAATTTTGGACCACAACAAGTGCTTAGTATCGATGAAGATGGTGCCTCATCAATATATGCTGAAGATCTTGACGGCGATGGTGATATGGATATTTTAACTGCAGCTGCCATTGATGAAACAATTGCTTGGTATGAAAACACTGATGGCCTCGGAAATTTTGGACCACAACAAGTAATCTTTTTTAATGTAGCTCAAGCACTAGTTGTATATGCCTCTGATATGGATGGCGATGGAGACATGGATGCCATTTCTGCTTCTGTAGAAGACAATAAACTAGCTTGGTATGAAAATATAGACGGCCTTGGTAATTTTGGTTTTGAACAAATTATTGCAACTAATGTTAATGGATTAAAATCTATCTTCATAGAAGATATAGATGGTGATGGTGATATCGATATTCTATCTGGCGCAAATGGAGTGTTTGGAGACCTAGTATTTGATGTAGTCTCTTGGCATGAAAATCTTATTATAAGCAATGACATTACTGGAAACGTACAGGTAGATACCAGCGCAGATGGTTGTGATGTTTCAGACCCTGCACTGGCAAACATCATGGTAATTGCAGATAATGGAACCAGTACAGTCGCTACTTTTACACAAGATAATGGCGATTATCTTATTAATGCAAATGATGGTAATTTCTCAACTTCTATCACAACCATGCTTCCCGA
>Ga0256847_1000714_pt1 | contig 19605 bp, 20 predicted proteins | sample TeddybearmetaG_FD_189099 | JGI IMG/M metagenome (GOLD analysis project Ga0256847, IMG submission 189099) | Hydrothermal vent microbial communities from East Pacific Rise, Pacific Ocean - Teddybear | ecosystem: Environmental > Aquatic > Marine > Hydrothermal vents | place: Pacific Ocean: East... | reverse complement strand
CTCGCCGTTTAAAAAGTGTGAAATATGATATTTACGAGCTATATCCCAGCGCTCGACATGCTTATAATACCGTTAGACCCGCTGTCAAAACCAGTCGGCCCCATTTTTTTCAATGATCGTTATTTGGGCGTGTCCCTAAATCGGGTCGGGCTTTCGTGGCTACACGGTAGCCTACTCAATCCCTCACGCTATTCTGTGCCAGCCTACTACGCCGTAGTGGCTACGAAGGCCGTAAAGCTTACTGGCACAAGGGCAGCAAAGATACACCAAAAACGCTATCTTTGCCATCCCAAATACAAAATCAAAAACTATTCCAAATGCCAGTGACCTTCGCTATTATTAAAGAACGTAAGAATCCACCCGACCGTCGGGTCGTTTTTTCACCAGAAAAGTGCCAAGATGTCATCCAAAAGTTCCCTGAGGCACGAATGCTAGTGGAAACCTCCGATGTTCGCATATTTCAGGATACGGCTTATGAGAATGCTGGTTTCAATGTAAGTGAAGATATTTCTGAAGCTACCGTTTTGTTAGGCGTGAAGGAAGTGCCTTTGGAGGCATTAATTCCGCAGAAAAAATACTTTTTTTTCAGTCATACCATTAAAAAACAACCTTACAACAGGGAATTACTACGTGCTATTCTGGATAAAAAGATTGAACTATACGACCACGAAACCATCGTCAAAGAAAACGGAACACGCCTCATTGGTTTTGGACGTTATGCAGGCTTAGTTGGTGCGTATAATGGTTTTAGGGCTCTTGGGATTCGTGACGGGCTTTTTAAGCTTCCAAAAGTGGAGCATTTGGCCGATTTAGACGCTGTAAAGCATGAATTGGACCAGATTACATTGCCAAGTGACTTGCGGATCATACTTTCCGGAACAGGAAAAGTAACACGTGGGGCGAAAGAAATATTGGACCACCTTCAAATAAAAGAAGTACCCGATGCAGCCTACCTTTCTGAAACCTTTTCAGAACCGGTGTATTGCCTCATCGATGTGACCGAATACAACAAACGCAGCGACGGACAACCGATGGATAAATATGCGTTTTATAAAGATCCTTCGGGCCATGAAAGTAATTTTATGCGTTATGCCAAGGTGAGCGATTTCTTTATCGCAGGCCATTTTCACGGAAATGGTGCTCCTTATTTATTTACCCGAGAGGATGCCAAACACGAAGATTTTAATATCAGTATAGTGGCAGATATCTCTTGTGATGTGAATGGTCCTGTGGCAAGTACCTTAAGAGCTTCCACGATCGCCGACCCCTTTTATGGTTATGATCCACAGTCGGAGAGCGAAGTGCCTTTTGGAACGGCAAATTCAATTACGGTGATGGCTGTGGATAACCTTCCTTGCGAATTACCGAAAGATGCCAGTGAAGGTTTTGGTACCATGTTTTTGGATAGCGTGATTCCTGCTTTTTTCAACGACGATGCCGATGGTATCCTGGAACGCGCTCGTATGACCACCCATGAAGGGGAATTGACGAATCGTTTCAGTTATCTTCAAGATTATGTGGATTGCGAATAGTGTTATATTTTCTTAAGTGTAACTACTTCTTTATTCTGAAGTGAAACTACATTGGAAAAGAATTCTTTGAGACTATTATAGGCTTCAGGCGGAAAGAAATAATGTAACAATTTGTAGCTATATCGGAATGTAAGTTTGCCATTCACATCGCCGTATATAATGGAACATTCGCCAGCTCCACCGGGTATTTTAATTATTTTATTCTCAGGGAGTTCTAGAACTTCATATTGATTACCTAAATCTATAGAAATCAAAAAAGTTTCAGCGGTTGAATGCCCAAAATCGATAGGATAATTACGGTTGTCGCGCGTGAATGGATTTTTAGCAAAACTTTTTTTCAGTAAAAACGGATACAGAAAAATCTTATCTGTTCCTTCATACTGGACCTTTGCTGTATAGTTTTCTTTAAAATTTTCTTCTAGATTGGCTAAGTTTTCATTCGTGTAGTCTGCAATTTCTAAGTCCAAATATTGACTCTCCCAGTCTTTAAGATATTCCTCGTTCAATTTTTCAGCTATTTCACTCCGCTTCTCCATTCCCTTATATCCTGTATAGGTTTCAGCAACGGTGCCAGAAAGTAATGCATTTTCATCAAACCGAAGTTGAGCATTTAAAAACCAATTGTTTTTAGCATAAGGTTCGATATCAACCCAATAACTACCTTCCTTAAAATCCATAAATCTACCCGTTCCGTTTAGGTCCCAAAATGGCAGGATTCCAAAAGGAGTTACATTGCTATTGGCGTCTAATAAATAAGTAGTTCCGTTAATCTGAGCGGAGGCAATGGCATGATTGAAATCGGTTAAAACAGGATATAACTGAGTAGGGATGCCATGATCTCTTGTCGCCATTAAGACCATTTCGGTGTCAATGCTTACCGAATTTAGCGCATTTATAAGGGCTAGATTTATTTCAAAATTATTAGCCGTTTTTTCTTCAAAAGCGTCCTTTACCCTAACATTGTTCATTTTAAATTTTCCATCCCAATTAAAATGATTTTGAATAAAGTAATACACGGCCTTCGCTCTCTTCAACGGATTCGAAATCAAGACTATATCAGCTGGCAGTTGTTGTTCAAAATAGTTTTCGAACTTGAGCTGACCGCCCATATCTTTGTCGGTTCTAAACTCCTTGTCAACATCTCTCCACTCTTTTGTATATTTTGTTTTATTCCCTTTAAAGTTGTTGTATTCTACCAGTTCAAATTTGATTGCGGCTAGGTAATTTTTTGAGCTCAGCATATAATCTTCTTCTTTGAATAAGGGTACATCGTGCATGGCGTATATAGCAACTTCACAATCAGCGCTTTGACTGTATCCTGGTAGTGAAAAGCAATCCTCTAGCAAGGATGTTTCGTTGATGTCCAGTTTTTCGGAGCCTATGAGTGAGCGGCGGTAAATGAAGTTTCCAGGCATTAAATAAACAAACTCGCTGTACATTTTTGGCAAGTTTCCTTGAAAATCCCAGGTGCCGAAGTTGAAATAAAATGGGCTTTCAATGGTATACGAATATTCTAATACACTCCCATCTTGTATATTCGGAAAAGTAAATCGCTTTAAATACCAGTTTTCAGTTTCTTTGGTTTCATAAATTGCGCCGTCTTCAAGGAATGTTTGCACTTTGTCGTTGTGTGTAATTACTTCAATGGCAGTTACGTTTTCTCCTGATTTTCCATCCTTATAAAATGGAATGACTACAATGGATTCTTTAAAGTTTTTAGCGTCAATTACTTTTATTTTTTTGTGGACTTTTTTGATTAGTCTTACATATTTATGCTCTACCAGTTTTACATAGTTTATTCCTTTTTCAAACAAAACCACACCATTCGCCTCTGGGGCTTTGGGGTAAGATTTCATTTGTAATTCATCTGGGGTGGGCTTGCCAAATTCAGCCTTGACTCTTTGTTGACTGGCGAGGGTACCATAACTAAATAGAAAAGTAAGGCAGATTAATTTAATGAATTTCATGTTGGTGTAGAGCTGAATTCTGAAATTACATTAAAATAATGAAGTTCCTTATTTATATTTATTTTTTTTAGCCGTAAGCTGCTTAGAATCTATAAGTCATGCCTTCAAATAAAAAAGCGAATTTTTTTGAACTTGGCATATGAAAAGGAAAGACCAAACCCAAATAATAGGGTAATGAGCCAAGCCAGTTTGTGTTCCATTGGGGTTGTTATAATATCCCAGATATCATTCAGAATGGTGGCGGGACGTTGTACGATATCCCAAGAATTCCATCGCAAGAACCTACCCAAATAGATGCCAAACCCAACTAAAAAGGGAAGCATCCATAAAAGATATTTGACCTTTTTAGGCTGAAAATGCTGCTGCAATAATTCCTCCATGTCCCGCACCGAAATAAAATAAAACAGCAAACCGCTAAGTGCATATACTCCGATAAGGACGGCATCTAACCAGAATATATTGGCTTTTAAATGCTGTAAATGAATAAAATCTGTAATAATATAGGGCGCATTGGGAAGGAATAATAACCACAGCCCTAACCACATTAAAAGCGGGTATTTATGAACCCTCTTTCTGCTCAATAGCTGAAAGGTGATGAGAAAAGGAATAGCGGCCAAAAATAAATTCCAAACCAAGAACAAAAAGAAATAGGAATGGGTAAGTTTCAGACGAACCATTAATAAAATCAAACTCAATCCAGTAAGTGCGGTCACTGCGAATACAACTCGAAAGCGTTGAAATAAAAGTGTTTTAAGACGTTCCATGATTTCTGACTTTTTCGATGAATAATACGGGTATAATTCCAAACCAATACGCCAAAAGATCCCAGCCATCAAAGGTGTTGCCTATCACAACGCGAGCCATTTTGTTATGGATGCCTAGTGTATCAGCGATTGAAAATAATTGTAGAAACTCAATGGAAAAAGCCAGACCTAGCACCAATAGGAGTACTTGTTTCCCTGAAAGCTTAGTACATGATCTGAGAAGGGCGTAGAGTAGGGGAATGACGAGTACATCTCCCAAAAAACCGCGTACGAACTTATGGAAATGAAATACAGCAATGACCACTTCGGTGACCAAAAGCAGCATGAATATGGTGAAATATCGTTTCATAAATTTTTTGTTTTAAGCGGAAGGCGGAGGAAAAAACAGTACGTCTCCCACACGGCTGTTCTTTCCTCGTAACCTTCAGCAATTATTCGTTACGCCAGTCTATTTTTCGTGAGGCAAACATCACAATAGCTAGGATGACGAAGGAACCTATACTTCCTACTAACAAGGCATATTTCTCCAACTGAATAATCACATAGATAAAGCCATAAAGCGATGCCAGTGACGTGCCAATGAGCAATGGGAATTTAAGCCCTTTGAGGATGGCGCGGGAATAGATCGTAATTAAACCTAGGACCGAGCCCGCTGCAATGAGATAGGCCTTAAAGAAGGAACTATGCTCCGATATTGATATCAAGAGCGTATAAAACATCACCAATGCCAACCCAATCATTACATATTGAAAGGGATGTATGTGAATCCTGCTCGCTAATTGGATGAGTAAAAAGACCAATAAAGTGAGGCCAATCACCATGAAACCATATTTGGCCGTACGCTCACTTTTTTGGTATTCATCTACTGGAATAATGAGCTTGGTTCCGAAGGCGAATTCAACCAAATTGGGCAGGGTGTTGAAGAACTTCTGTTCAAATTGCCTATTGATTTGTAGCACTTTCCATGAAGCTTTAAATCCGTCGGGAGTGATTTCTCTGGAGCCATCTTCGGGTAAATATTTACCATCAAAACTGGGCGAGTTCCAGTTGGAGTCCATGCTAGCTGTAGTTTCCTTTCCGATAGGGATAAATTTTAAACTTTCACTTCCGTTTATTTTTAAGTCGAATGAAAAGGAGAGCGGGGCATTGTTTTCTGGACTCAAATTCTGAATCACTTCACTTTGCACGGTGTTGAGGTATTCCTGAGCGTATTGCGGTGTCATGGACAAAGCTTGTGCTCCTAGATTGACCTCCACTGTATTTCGAATCCCTTTTAAATTGGAAGTTTTGATAAGCAAGGTGATTTTGTCCCATAGAATATTATTAGGGGCGATATCTTGTTCAGAAAAATCGATAGCTGGGAAAGCACCGGTTACGTTAAGGTCGGCGGTGTATACAACGCTTTCATAAATGCTTCTCTTGAGGGGCTCTGCTTTGCTGGTTACCTTCGAATTGATATCCAATTGATCTGGGAAGAGGTAGGCGTGGTTTAAGATTTCTTCGGTTTTAAACTCATAACTTTTCGTCTGTTCAACGTATACTTTTTCTTCCTTGTAGGTTCTATATGGAATTTTTAAAATAGGTCCCGAAAGCAAGACTTCATTTCCCCATTTGCTATTGATCTCGTGCACTACTTCTTTCTGACGTTGTGCGCGTTCACCAATTAAGCCTTTGACAAATTCGAGAGGGATTAATAAAACGAATAATAGGAAACCCACCACGAGCATTCGTGCTGTGATGGAGTTTCGCAACCAACTTGTAAATCTTCCTTTTTTAGGTTCCATAATTGAATATTTAAATTATTAGTGAGTGTTAAATGTTAGGTCCGTATTCGGTGATAATGTATACATAGCCTGCAGCGATAGGGATGTTTGCCAGAATAATGCAGATGGCAAAAAAGCTTTCTAGACGATCCTTTCGAATGAGGTCTACCAACAGGATGAGGAGGACTACGCTGTTAAAAACGATAGCAAAAACAACAAAGAAAAAACCTAGCATCATCATAGGCGGGTATTCATCTATAAATGCATTCAGAATAAAAAGGAATGTTCCTACGATGAAGAAAATAAGGGCGATGTTTCGCGCCGACTTGAATGAAATTGTGATTCCTTGTTTTGTGGTCATATTGTAATGGTTTGAGTTTGTTGTAATGCCATATTGCCGTGTAAAGATTGGAGGGCTTCTTTGGTTTCTTCTGAAAAGATGGTGCTTTTGAACAATTCGTAATCCAAGGGCAGCACCGTTTTAAAATCGAAATGATGAAAGGAGTGGCTCTTTTTTCCTAAGGAATATGCCTTCCGGTAATAGCCGAAGAAATCTGGTAATATGAGGGTGCCTAATAGTAGCACGGCAAACAAATAAGGGGTGCGTTTCCCATTTCCAAAGCAGAGGTATTGCAAGGCTATTTCGTCTTCCTGACAGGTCCCAAAACCAGTAAGTACATGATAAGCATCATGACGCTCTACTTTTGGAATGAGCTGAAACCCGTTGGCGTACAGAAAACACCCAAGACGATACCCGTAAGTGTTTGTAGCCATACCTAGCAGATCCTCATTGGTTAACCCCCAAGGCTGTTTTTTCTTAAAGCGTCTATATACCTGTTCCGATTTCTCGAAAAGCCAGGTGATGAGTTGTTTTCTTTTGGTAATCATAAAGTACTTTGTATTTCAAAGTGAAAATTCAAAAAAAAGGATTTAGTTCTTTCGTATTAATTTTTCTAGTGCGTTGATATGTTTTTTGAATTCGGCCTTCCCTAATTTTGTTGCGCTATAACTGGTGTTCGGTTTTCGTCCAATGAATTGTTTTTCTACTAGAATGTAAGCTTCTTTTTCTAGGGCTTTTAAATGACTCGCCAAATTACCGTCGGTGACATTCAATAGTTCTTTCAGGCGGTTGAAGTCGGCAGTATCGTTCACAACAAGAATGGACATAATACCCAATCGTATTCGGTGATCAAAGAGTTTATTTATGTTGTCTATTATACCCACACTTATTTTTTTCGTTCTGCTATGTACATCATGGTTCCGTAAATAATATGCATCACACCAAAACCAAGAGCCCAAAGCCAAAAGCCATAGCCGGGGTAAACGGCGCAAATAAGTCCTAAAACCACTTGGACCAAACCGAGGTATCTAATATTTCCGACAGTATATTTTGATGCGTTAATTAGGGCCAAGCCATAAAATAGGAGCATGAGTGCTCCTGTTTGGCCATATTTACTTTGATTCAGAATAATTAAAATATAAATCCCACCTACAATAAGTGGAATGAGGAAGTTGATTAATAATCTTCTCGTGGAGCTGTCCCACATTTTTACACCTTCTTTTCGCGCTTTTTTGGTGGTTAGAAAAATGGCAGTTCCTACACTTAACAACGCGATCAGAAATAAATCCAGCATGATGAGACGAAATACTTTTCCGTCCAAAATTAAGTACTCCCTCCCCGAATTGATGACCAACCAATAGGCTACTGCCGCACCAATCAAGGCATATAGCCCCGCAAAAATCCCTGAAAGTCCGCTTAAGGAAATAAAGCGGGAAGAGCGATTCATCAAATCCTTGATCTCGCTGATGTCTTTTAAATAATCTTGCTCACTCATATTAAAGTACTTTGAATTACAAAGTAAACCATTTAATTTTAAAAGGGAATCAATTTTTGAATTTATTTAACACATGAAAATTCATCTTCGAACTTACGACTATTTGTCTATTTACATTTCCAGTAGTTGCAATATTTTGATGCGACAAGAGCATTATATAGATGCATGTACAACTAAAAACTACTGCTTCAATTTTGTGAAATCGTAACTAACATAAAATCAACTAATAAGTTACAGGAACAGACTAACCGTAATTTTTATAGGAAAAACCCTGAGTGCAAAAACAGGAAAAACCCCCTTGTTTGGTATAACTAATTCTGTTCATCTTTACAGTGCTTTAAGTTAGTAAGCAAATTTTAGCCATTTCGGTTAAGTTGTATCAATAATCGAGTCTTAATTAATTGGGGAGTTAATAAAAAAGCGATTATTTATCATAAAAAGGTTATCCATTTTTGGATAACCTTTTTTATTTTTGAGCTGTGAATCCTGCCGAACAATATATTTTGAATCAATCCGAGCCGTTTCGCTCCATTTTACTGCATTTACAGGTAGTCGTTGAAACAACCTTACCCGATCTTCAACTGCTGTTCAAGTATCGAATTCCGTTCTATTATGTGGGGGGGAAGCAAGCCTTTTGCTACTTAAACGTCTCCAAAGGATATGTAGACCTAGCTTTTTGGCATGGTACACATCTTACTGTGCATCAAGATAAATTAGTGTCCAAAGGCAGAAAACACATGAAATCACTGCGCTACTTTACACCGGAAGAAGTGGATGAAACTGTATTAGTTGAGGTTTTAGAAGAAGCCTTTTCCTTTAAAGACCATAAATACTACAAATGATTGATCGTTTTTCTGATTGCCACTAAATCACTCAGTAATTTTTCCAAACGGGCAAGATCCAACATATTAGCGCCATCACTTTTTGCGTTTGCTGGATCAAAATGAGTTTCTATAAAAAGTCCGTCAACACCTACGGCAATACCTGCGCGGGCAATCGTACTAATCATTTCTGGGCGTCCTCCAGTAACACCAACTGTTTGATTAGGCTGCTGTAAACTATGGGTAACATCCAAAACAGTGGAACCAAATTGTTTCATGGTTGGAATTCCTCGGAAGTCAACAATCATATCTTGGTATCCGAACATGGTTCCTCGATCCGTAATCATTACTTTTTCACTACCGCTATCTTTTACTTTTTGCACCGCATGCTGCATGCTTTCCGGACTCATAAATTGCCCTTTTTTCAAGTTGACCACTTTTCCTGTATTTGCTGCGGCTACGACGAGGTCGGTTTGGCGCACTAAGAAAGCAGGAATTTGAAGGATGTCCACATACTGAGCCGCCATGGCAGCATCACTCACTTCATGAATGTCTGTAACGGTTGGAACGTCGAAAGTCTCAGAGACTTTCTGAAGAATCTTTAAAGCTTTTTCATCACCAATTCCAGTAAAACTATCGATACGACTACGATTTGCCTTCTTAAAACTGCCTTTAAAAACGTAAGGAATTTCAAGTTTGTCGGTAATTGAAACCACCTTTTCAGCAATTCGAAGTGCCATTTCTTCGCCTTCGATAGCACAAGGGCCAGCAAGTAGGAAGAAATTACCACTATTCGTATATTTAATCTTTGGAATGAGATTGAGATCCATAAAAGTTGTTTAGAGAACTCCTATGCTACAACTTTGGAGTTCGTCGGCAAAGATAAAGAAAAGGAAATTGTCCTATGACCCATCTAGATTCTTATAATTTCAATATTTTTTGAATCTCCTTGTGACCATTTGTATCTTCAATATGCATAAAATATAAACCGGAGCTCATTTCAGACAAGTCTATTTCATTGATATTATTTACTATTTTAATGATTTTTCCAAGACTATCAAAAATGCGAACCGTTTGAATGAGATTTTCAGTTTTGATTAATACCCAGTTAAAAGTAGGGTTGGGGTACACTGAAAAAGTTTTGTTTGCGGCATTATCAATACCTAAGATTCCTGTGTTTTCATACCATGCCACCTTGTCGTCAAATAATGAAGCAGAAACTACATCTAATAATCCGTCTCCGTTAAAATCGGCTGCCTTAACATCTCTTAAAAAATCGACTTCAGTAGAAATAGTACGTTCTATGGTAAATGCTCCTAAACCATCGGTATTTTCAATCCAAAAAATTCGATCTCCCAAAAACTCCCCTGTGAGAATATCCAAGTCACCATCGTTATCAAGGTCTACAAATTCACCATTACGAGGTAGGCTCTGAATGGGGCCGAAAGCTCCTAAGTTATCAAGATTCTCAAACCAGTGATAAAATGTTCCAAAGTCGTCATGATGGGAAGTGATTACTATATCCCGTTTGATATCGGTGTTAATATCTAAATATTTTATATTTGTAATGTCGGTCCAATCCGATGGTAAAAAGGTAAATTGATAAATTAGATTTTCTGGACCAAAAAGAAGGTTTCCTAAATTTTTGTACCAAACCAGTCTTGCTGCTCCTATAAAAACTTTATTGGCCATTAGGATGTCAAGCATTCCATCATTATCTATATCGACAAATTCTGGTGGGTGCCCTGCCTGGATATCTTCAAGTAAAACTTCCTCAGGTCCAAAATTGGCCTGTCCATCCAAGTTTTCCAACCAAATAATTTTATAGGTCTCAAGAATGGAAACCAAACGAGTAATAAGCAGATCCAAATCACCATCATTATCGATGTCTACAATTTTCAATCCCTGTAGAGAATTATTTTGCTCAGATATTAAGACCTCTAGCTCCCCAAAGTTGCCAAGGCCATTTAGGTTTTCAAGCCATTCAACGGTATTTGGATTGTTTCTAGTATAAACAAGGTCTTTATCGCCATCCGAATCTAAGTCTACAAAATCCATAGAAAGATAAAGGGCTGAGCTGTCAGAAGCTAGGTTTTCCGGACCAAAATTGCCAGTTCCGTCTATGTTTCGGTGCCAACGTAATTGATAATCGTCCACACCCGATTTCAAAACGTCAATGAAACTGTCATTGTTAATATCCAGGGGAATAGACATATAAGCTCTTTCAGTATCGGAAGATATGATTTGCTGAGGCCCAAATTGAGCAGAAGTGTTCCAAATTCCTAAAAAAAAGAACACCAAGAAGTAGGTGTATTTCATAAGCGAGTTTTTAATTTTATGGAAGGGAGTCAAGTAAATTTAAGTAATAGAAAGGACTTTTACCGAGTTCCTATCAAACTTTTTGCGTTAGGGATTAATGCGGCATCCCCTCCTACGCCAAAGGCTTTGGAGGGATATAGCGGAAAGGCCGGTTAAAAGATTCGGAATACTAGATACTGGCAACTTTACCCGAGCGCTTCGTTTTAAAACTTAATGGATACTATTCATTACATTTTTCGTAACTCGATCGCACCGGTTAAACCCGAATTCAAATATATTTTGGTCATTGGATAGTTCGTACAATTTTACTTTTAGCATTTCTTTGGAGCGGTGAAGGCGTATTTTGACATTGGCGATCGTTAGCTCTAATACAAGTGCAATTTCTTTGAGGGGCATTTCTTCCACTTCTTTCAAAATATAGACTGTTCTATATTTTAAATCCAGTTGGTCAATGGCATTTTCCAATAATTGTATTGCTTCTTTCCGTATCATACTCTCTTGCGGATTTAAGTGTCTCTTATCTGGGATCTCTAAAGTGGTATTGTCTTTAAAACTAACGGATGGTTCATTTAAGTGTCGTAGTTTACTTTTTTCTTTTAATCGAGCCAAGGCTTCGTTAATTCCTATGCGTATTAACCAAGTGGAAAAAGAGGATTCTAATTTGAATTGATATAACTTGATGTAGGCCTTGATATAACTATTTTGCATGATATCTTCAATCTCAACTTCCTCTTTAAAATAACTTCTGATGGCTCGATATAGTTTTTGATTGTTTCTTCGAATTAGTAACTCATAAAGCTCTTTTTCTCCACTAAGGATGCGTTTTATAACTTCCCGTTCTTTTATTTTTTGATGGTTTAGATCATTAAATTTTATGGCCTCCATTGGTTTGTCTTTTCCATTTAGATTCAGAAAAAGAAAAAAAGATACAAAATTTTGTATCCTATTTGAAAATTTTCAATCCAAAACCTATAACACAACGTATAAACAACAAAAAAAACAGAATTATGGAGTCAAATGTTCAATGGGTTAAAAATGCACTAAAGTATACCTTCGGTTTAGTGCCAATAGTTGCGGGGCTGGATAAGTTCACGAATATCTTAACGGACTGGAGTCAGTATGTGTCAGATGGTTTTGCGGGAATGCTTCCCTTTGATACACCTATTTTTATGATGATAGTAGGAGTCATCGAAATTATAGCAGGTGCACTTGTATTGACAAAAACTAAAATCGGGGCTTATGTGGTATCTGCTTGGTTGGTAGCTATTGCCTTAACTTTACTATTTAGTTGGAGTTATGTAGATGTGGCTGTAAGAGATTTGGTGATGGCGATTGCTGCTTTTTCATTGGCAAAACTTTCCGAAGATAAGTTCATTAAAGCTAACAATTAATGGAATGAAGCCTGACAGAAATTTTAAAATAAATAAAAATATCAGAGTTAAGTTTGTAATTTTTATGGGTGTAGCAGAAAGTCCACCCCTTTGAAAATGGAGGCGGGGAACTGTGAAGGGAGAATGCCCTAAAAACTCAATTCTTGGTAATTCTAGAGGGTTTTACTTTCTGAATATCCCACTTTGGAGTATTAGTTTTTCCGTCTGTAGGCCTTCTAACAAATTTATAATTTTGTCTTTGGTATTGACGCCCATCAAGAGATTCAACCCGAGTTTGGGTGGTCCCGATTGAGATATTTTCTCTAGCAATTTTTCAAAGAACTGGACACCATGAACCGTTTGATCTGTTACTGTTTCAGCCTGTAAGCCTAAGGGCGTTAAAATGCCTTCCATGGTGGTGGTGGGTTCAAGAAAACTCATCGAGGCGTCGGTTGCCCAGGGCATGGGGTAACTAACTTCTTGAGAGCCTTTTTTAAATATATCGTAGTAAATAAAAACACCACCCTTGGAAAGTACGCGGTTAATCTCGGAATAAAATTTTGTCTTGTCAGCAATATTCATTTGCACATGCTGGGTCCAAATTACTTCAAAAGAACTGTCTGGAAAGGGCAATTGTGTTGCATCGCCTTGGACGAATTGCGTCTGCGATTCAAAACCGACTAGTTTGGAAAGCTGTGTGGCGGTATTGACGTAAACTGAGGATAGATCGATACCGGTCGTTTGGCAGTTAAACTCGTCCGCCAACATTCTGCAGGGGCCACCAATACCACAGCCAACATCTAGTAATTTGGTGTTGTGCAAGTTGGCACTATTTGCGAGTTCCCGAGAGACCGCTGCACCGCGCACGTGAAACTCATCAACTGGGGCGAGATCATTTCTGTTGACCTGGTTTAGATCAACTCCTAATTGAGTGAGTCCGTTGATTATTTGACTGTATAAATCCTCACGGTAATAATGTGCTTCAATTGGGTTGGTTGGCATATTTTGGTTTTTCGTGAAACTTTGAACTCCTCGAAGGTAGCTAAAATCTCTAATCCTGTTTAGGAATGGCAAAAGCATTTATCAGCACCACAAACCTTAGATCGTATATCGTAAACCCAAAATCACGTATCGTTACTCCAAAAGATAATCCCATTAATCGGGGGATATAGGATAATAAACAGTACTTTTGCAGGCTCAAACAAGGCCTGTCCATTGGTTTACTTAAAATAGAAGGTAAATTGCTGATTTATAAAGGTTTTGCATTTAAAATACGAATGATATGAACATCAAAAACATCGCCATTATTGCCCACGTAGACCACGGTAAAACTACCTTGGTAGACAAAATTATGCATCACTGTAGTTTGTTTCGTGAAAACGAGCATACAGGAGATCTTATTTTGGACAATAACGATTTGGAGCGTGAACGTGGTATTACGATTACCTCAAAGAATGTTTCTGTAGTTTATAAAGAAACGAAAATCAATATTATCGATACTCCTGGTCACGCCGATTTTGGTGGAGAGGTGGAGCGCGTATTGAATATGGCCGATGGTGTTCTATTATTAGTAGATGCATTTGAAGGACCGATGCCACAAACACGTTTTGTATTGCAAAAAGCAATCGACTTAGGGTTGAAGCCATGTGTGGTTATCAATAAAGTAGACAAGGAAAACTGTACACCGGATGAAGTTCATGAAGGTGTTTTCGATTTGATGTTCGAATTGGGTGCCGAAGAATGGCAGTTGGATTTCCCAACCGTATACGGAAGTGCAAAGAACAATTGGATGAGTGACGATTGGGAAAATGAGACCGACAATATTGAGCCACTTTTGGATATGGTATTAGCGCACATTCCTGCTCCTAAAATCGAAGAAGGCTCAACTCAAATGTTGATTACTTCTTTGGACTATTCGTCTTTTACAGGACGTATCGCTATTGGTCGTCTACAAAGAGGGAGTTTGAAAGAGAATATGCAAATTTCTTTAATGAAGCGTGATGGTTCTGTTGCCAAGGCTAAAATTAAAGAATTACATACGTTTGAAGGTTTGGGACGTAAGAAAGTGACCGAAGTTCAAGCGGGAGATATATGTGCCCTTGTAGGTATTGAAGGGTTTGATATTGGCGATACTGTTGCCGATATTGAAAATCCAGAGGCTTTGAAAACCATTGCCATTGATGAACCTACGATGAGCATGCTTTTTACGATTAACGATTCACCTTTCTTCGGAAAAGATGGAAAGTTCGTTACCTCAAGACATATTAGAGAGCGTCTGGAACGTGAGTTGGAGAAGAACTTGGCTTTGCGTGTCACTGCAACCGATAGTGCCGATAAGTTTTTGGTATATGGTCGTGGTGTATTGCACTTGTCAGTTTTGATTGAGACGATGCGTCGTGAAGGATATGAATTACAAATTGGTCAGCCGCAGGTAATTATTAAAGAAATTGACGGTGTTAAATCTGAGCCAGTTGAAGAGATGACCATTGATCTTCCCGAACATGTAAGTGGTCGTGCTATTGATATGGTGACCATTCGTAAAGGTGAAATGTTGAGTATGGAAGCTAAGGGTGAGCGTATGGTATGTAAATTCCACGTTCCTTCTCGTGGTATTATTGGTTTGAGAAATCAGTTGCTTACCGCGACTGCTGGAGAGGCCATTATGACACACCGTTTCTTAGAATATCAACCTATGAAAGGTGGTATTCCGGAACGTCAAAATGGAAGTTTAGTTTCTATGGAGAATGGATCAGCAATTCCTTACTCAATTGATAAATTACAAGATCGCGGACGCTTTTTTGTAAACCCAAATGAAAACATTTACGAAGGACAGGTTATTGGTGAGAATACGCGTCAGGATGATATGACGGTGAACATTACCAAAACCAAAAAGCTTTCTAACGTACGTTCTTCTGGAGCAGATGATAAAGCGAAGATTGTTCCTGCAATCAAGTTTTCTTTGGAAGAAGCTTTGGAATACATTCAAAAAGATGAATACGTTGAAGTAACACCTCACTTTTTAAGACTGCGTAAAGTATACTTGAAAGAGGTAGATCGTAAGCGGAACAAACTTTAGTAATCCTTTCTTCGAAAAGGGGTTGCTAAAAGCCTATTTGCGCAATCCAAGGATACTGAAAAATAGACTGAATAAGACTATTTGAACGCCTAAAAGGATGTTAGTCACGGCCATAATAGCAAACCGCATCGTGCCCGATGTGGTTATATCCTTAAAGTTGAGGTCATGCCAATTTTGATAGGCATATCCACTGAGGATTAAACCGCTCAGCACAAATAGTACTCCAACGATAAGTCCTTTTTCTAAACTGATGCGTTGAAATAATGCATTATATTTCTTCGACTTTGGAAGCAGCTCGTTTTCTACGGTATACACTTTGGTAAGCCCATAAAAGAGGATAAACTGAAACCCTATGAGCATTAAACCTGAGGTAAATACAAGCGTGTGTATATCAAAGGTTACGGCTTGAATAGTTATAGGTTTAAAAAACAAAATAGTGCTGGTTATCATGCCAAATAACATAAAAAATAGTCCGGGGAATAGAAATAACCACCTAGGACTATAAAGTAATAGGAATCGTAGGTGACGCCAGCCATCCCTCCAAGTATTAAGATGTGGTGGCCGAGTTCTTCCATCTGGCGACAGTATTGTAGAGACTTCGGCAATCTTAAGGTTTTTAAGACTAGCCTTTACGATCATTTCCGAAGCAAACTCCATTCCTGTAGTTTTTAATTCCATTTTTTCGAATGCTTCCTTACTAAAACCTCTTAATCCGCAATGGAAATCTCCAATTTTCGATTTAAAGAACAAGCGGCCTATAAAAGACAAAACGGGATTGCCTAAATAACGATGTATAAATGGCATGGCTCCTTTTTTAATACCTCCCTTAAAACGATTACCCATTACCAAATCAAAGCCTTCTCGTAACTTTTCAATATAGGCCATAAGGTTGCTGAAGTCGTAGCTGTCATCTGCATCACCCATAATCACATACTTGCCGTTTGCAGCGGTTATTCCTCCTATAAGGGCATTTCCATATCCCTTTTGTGGGACATCAATAACCCGAGCATTAAGATCTTTGGCTATTTGCTGAGAGCCATCAGTACTACCATTGTCTGCGATCACTACTTCACCTGCAATATTGTTTTCCTGAAAGGACTGTTGCGCTTTTTTTATACAGATTGCCAATGTCTCAGCTTCATTAAGGCATGGCATTACCACGGATAGTTCTAGACTCATAAAAATGATATATTTTTCGAAGGCATAAAATTACTACAATAAACCCTAGAAAGTAATTATAAAAGAGATATCTCTGAATAGAATGTGTTGCAAGTGCCGTTATCATGGCATTGGAAAGGATAAGGGAGGTGGCGAAAAATAAAAACACCGTTTCCTTGGAGTATTTTTTCAGAATGGAAAACAAACTTGCGACAAAGATAATTAGAGCCAATAATAACACCCATAAAGAGCCAAGGCCAAAAATTATACTGGTCAAATAAAGACGCCCCCATTCTTTAAAATTCGCCTTTAATAAGACAGGAAACATTTCCTTGCATGCCTTTTCAATTAAAATAAAATCCTTGAGAAAAGTTTTGTCATGTTTGCGAAAATAAGCCCTTCCTTGTTTATGAATGTTTTGATTGCAGATTGCTGGAAAATTATCATGAAACAGCAAATATTTGTCCATGGCGGTTCCCTCGACCTTGGAACTCAAAAGATCCAGATTGTCAATTTTTTTATAAGTTATAGTAAACAAGGTCTTATGGGCTTGTGTAGACATTAAATCGCCATCGGTTTTCTGTGAAACAAACAACGGCAGGCTAATAGCATTTACATAACTAAAGGGTGTCTTTTCGAAAAAACCATGGTTTATTTTTCTGTACGTACTGTCCATGAGTCCGCTAAGAAATGGAAGGCTAATAATCAAAATGAGTAGCGATAAATTTCGCAGTTTAAAGATGTGTTTTTTCATGCCAAGGATCATGATGAAAATGAAAATTGGAATAAACACAATAAACTGACCACGGGTAAGAATGAGTAAGATGAATACGGCTGCTAGCGGTATTATTCTTTTGCGTTTATTTCTGAATAAAAAATCTAGGGTGAACGAAATTAAAGCAAGGTATAGAGGATAGGCCAAGCCCTCAGAAGTAAGATTATTGGCAGTCAAAAGCGGCGGAAAGTAGGGGAATAGCAACACAGAGAGAAACAACAGTTTCGCTATATTTTTCAAGTTAAAATAAGAAACAAAATTCTTGTAAATTATCCAAATTCCCATGAACCCAACTAAGAGATGCAACCCAACGGCCACAACATCATACGATGCTCCGAAAATGGCTTCTAGAACGTTTAAATAAATTACATAGCCTGGTAATCGATAGATGTCTCCCTTTAAGTAACTACACGTATCTGGTGAATATAGTGGTGACTGTAAGATAAAATAAACGAATAGCAGACCAAAACAGATAACCAATGCGCTACTTTCTGCATTTTTTTTCTCAATCCATGAAAGCAATTTATTCAATGTAGGTGGTTTTCTATTCGATGAAACAAAATACAAGATAACATTTATTCTATTACGGGGGTTTAATAGCCTGCCGTTTTGAACCGAAATTGCAGGCGTATTTCCGCATCGGAAAATTTTCATGAACTAGTTGCTAGGAGCCGTCAAAACTAATTTTTTTATAACTGTCATTTGAAGCCTCATGAACTTGAAATTTTAGGACAAATAGCCAGTTAAATTCAGCGTTTTTTAGTTTATTTGTGGTGGTTTTATAAATCATAAGCTGTTTATGGGTATATTTTCGATGATATCTTTGTACTTCGACCCAGGATTGGGTGCGATGATCGTACAGGGAATAGTGGCCTTCGCAGCTGGCGTCCTGCTATTTTCAAAAAATGCAATGTATAATGTGAAAGCCTTTTTCGGGTTGATAAAGGAAGAAGACGATACGTACGATTCTATTGATATTGAAGAAGAGGAAGAAGAAGACACCGAAGACAATGACGACAAGCAATAAACCTACACACGAAGCCTCATTTAGAGATCCTTCTGGTTATATTTTTCACGACGGTGATACCTTAAGAAGGGTCGTCAATCCTATTTATTTTCCGCAATACAACAAGCTCAAGGACTCTGGTTTTTTTAAAACACTTATTAAAAAAGAGCTACTCATTGGGCATGAAGAAACATCAGTTTCCGAAGAAAAAATAATTCTAACTCCCGAGCCCATTCCATTTATTACCAATCCGTACGAATGGAGTTTCGAACAGTTCAAACACGCGGCTCTTTTAACTTTACAAATTCAGAAATATGCCTTGACCAAAGGTTTTATTCTGAAAGATGCCTCAGCCTATAATGTTACTTTTCACAAGGGAAAGCCTATTTTTATAGATACCCTTTCTTTCGATTTTTACGAAGAGAATACGCCTTGGCGAGCCTACAAGCAATTTATTACACATTTTTTCGGACCGCTGGTTTTAGCGAAATACCACGGTGCCGAAATATTTAAAATGCTACAAACCCATATTGACGGTTTACCAGTCAAACTTATTGCATCTCTACTTCCTGGGAAGACAAAACTGAGCTCCACGCTATACACCAATATTCATCTATTGGCTAAAATGGAGAACAAACACAGTGAGGATTACAAGGCCGAAACTAAGGTTGCGAAGCTTTCTAAAAAATCGCAGGATAATATATTGACCAACCTATTCAATTTTATCAAAAAGCTGGAACTCAATGAGGCCAGTGAATGGGGTGATTATTACGAAAAGACCAATTACAACGATCAGGCTTTTGAGGCGAAAAAGGAGCTGATTAAGAAGTGGGTTTTACCCATGAATATTGAAAAATTAATCGACGTTGGAGGTAATGATGGAACCTTTGCTCGTACTGTTTTAAGTGATGTCAAGGACGTGCTCGTTACCGATATTGACAGCAATGCAGTGGGGTATAATTACCACCAGATGCAAAAGAACGGAGAACAAAATATGCTCCCGTTTGTTTGCGACGTATTGCAACCGGCACCCGGAATTGGATTCAATAATACCGAACGAAATTCACTAATTGAACGATTAAAAAACTATGCGCCCGATGTCACTTTGGCCTTGGCGCTGATCCATCACATTACACTTTCTGGGAATGTGCCTTTTGAGAAATCGGCCGAGTTCTTTGCAAAATTCTCTACTAATTTGATCATTGAATTCCCAAAGCGA
>Ga0256847_1000713_pt1 | contig 19620 bp, 14 predicted proteins | sample TeddybearmetaG_FD_189099 | JGI IMG/M metagenome (GOLD analysis project Ga0256847, IMG submission 189099) | Hydrothermal vent microbial communities from East Pacific Rise, Pacific Ocean - Teddybear | ecosystem: Environmental > Aquatic > Marine > Hydrothermal vents | place: Pacific Ocean: East... | reverse complement strand
TCCTATAGAAATAGTAAAAATGGCTACAGTTAATACCGACAAGCTTTCCAGCGCACGATTCGCACAAGCAACCGATGCTTTTGTTGAGATCTTTACCGCATCCGTTGACTTTGACCAGCGCATGGCCTTACAGGATATTGAAGGGTCTCTGGCACATGCAAAAATGTTATGTAAAATAGGCATACTCACAGAAACTGAGCGAAACGATATTATCAGTGGCCTAGGCACAATCACCAAGGAAATTGATCGAGGTGAATTCAAATGGTCTATACAGCAAGAAGATGTACATATGAACATCGAGGCCCGGCTAACTGCCTTAATTGGTATTGCGGGTAAAAAACTGCACACTGGCCGCTCCAGAAATGACCAGGTTGCAACTGATATACGCCTTTATTTGCGTAAGGAAATTGAAAACATAAATATCCAACTGACCCGCTTACAAATTGCTATTCTGGATTTAGCCGAAAAAGAGGCGGATACCATCATGCCTGGCTTCACTCATTTACAAGTCGCACAACCGGTTACTTTTGGCCACCATCTTATGGCCTGGTTTGAAATGCTATGTCGCGATAAAGAACGTTTGCAGGATTGCTGTAAGCGTATTAATGTAATGCCATTAGGCGCTGCTGCTCTAGCAGGTACCAGCTATCCTATCGATAGACAGATGACGGCTGAATTATTAGGCTTTTCACGACCATCCAACAACTCTTTAGATTCAGTCAGTGATAGAGATTTTGCTATCGAATTTATTGCGGCTGGCAGTTTAATCATGATGCATTTATCTCGATTTTCTGAAGAACTGATATTATGGGCAAGCGCCCAATTTGATTTCATTGATATGCCTGATGCTTTCTGCACTGGTTCATCTATCATGCCGCAAAAGAAAAACCCTGATGTACCCGAATTAGTGCGAGGAAAATCAGCACGCGTGACAGGACATTTAGTCTCTTTGTTGATGTTAATGAAAGGCCAGCCCCTGGCCTATAATAAAGATAACCAGGAAGACAAAGAACCTCTTTTTGATACCGCTGATACTCTGATTAACTCATTACGCGCTTTTGCCGATATGGTTCCTCATCTAAGTGCAAAAAAAGACAATATGTATAATGCAGCCAAGCAAGGTTTTGCTACGGCCACAGATCTAGCAGATTATTTAGTACGCAAAGGTATGGCATTCCGGGATGCACATGAAGTTGTTGGCTTAGCCGTCCGTTTAGGGGTGGAAAGCAAAAGAGATTTATCTGAAATATCGTTACAAGAGTTGCAACAATTTTCTGCCGAAATCAGTGCTGATGTATTTGATATTTTAAAACTGGAAGGATCGGTTGCATCCAGAAAACATATAGGTGGCACCGCGCCGGATACCGTCAGGAAAGCTATAAAATCAGCAAGAAAAGTGTTAAACACAGAATAAGTTCACATGGCTATGAACTTACCGCAGGTTACTTTTTATTTTGACAGTAAGATCTCTCCTGATGTCGAGATGACAAATGACGGTAAAAAGATACTTAAATTTCCAGGAAGTGAGGCTTTAGCCTCGCACGAAACAGGCGAGGCTAAAGCCTCACTTCCAATCATCACCATCCATTGTTAGATTAATATATCCATGCAAACAACCATCGATTTTCTTCGTCACGGAGAAGTTACTGGAGGCTCATATTTTCGAGGCTGTACTGACGACCCGTTATCAAAACTTGGTTGGCAACAAATGAATAGCTCTGTTGCTAACCAACACTGGGATCATATTATCAGTTCCCCACTCCAGCGCTGCCTGGACTTTGCTCAACACATGAACTTGCAGACTCACACTCCTTGTAGCAGCGAAGCAAACTGGCAGGAAATTAATTTTGGAGATTGGGAAGGAAAAACGGCTGCACAAATCGACTCAGCGACTTTGATGAAGTTCTATCAGGATCCCGTTAACAATACACCCCATAACGGTGAAAGTTTAACAGCCTTTCTCTCCAGAATTGATCAAGCCTGGAATCATTTAATTTCCTTACACCCAGGAAAACATATCTTAGTGATCACCCATGCAGGGGTAATCCGCTGCCTGTTCAAGTTATTACTTGGTCTACCTATCGCCAATCTGTTTAACATTCAAGTTGACCTGGCCAGTACAACCCGTTTTCAATGCTTTCATGATAGCTCTGAACATTTCATAAAACTAATATCCCACAATTTAGCCTCCCCTAATCTATACTCAAAGTAATTGACTATAGAGTTATACCCAGTGACAGAAACAAGACGTTACCCTCAAATACGCTTAGGTTCTCCCGGCGAAGATATTAGTAAAAAAGATCTTCATGCCATCACACAGCGCTTCAAGAACCTGAACCAATTGCGACTTCAACGCGTACAGGCATTTCTACAGCCCCGTCAGCAAATTTTCCTACAGCTGTTATCTCTATTATTCCATCAAAACCATCCCTTATTACCAGGATTTATTTCTTCAGAGACAATAGCTGGAATTCCTGACTATGTTCCAAACAAACAAGCCATATTAGCAGCCAGGCAATTCTCTAAAGGTTTTAAATACAAACGCAGAGCACTGCTAAATTATCCGATTCAAGGGATTTTCCTGATGGGAAGTGTCAGTAGTATCGCGTTTTCAAAAACCAGTGATATGGACATCTGGCTTTGCCATCAACCTGAACTTTTGCCCACAGAAATTGCTGAACTTCAGCAAAAATCGACTGCAATTGAAAAGTGGGCCGCTTCTTACGACCTTGAAGTACATTTTTTTCTAGTTAATAGCCAACAATTTTGTAAGGGGCAGGACATTCCCATTTCAGAGGAAAGTAGTGGCAATACACAACACTATCTATTGCTAGAAGAATTTTATCGCACAGCTGTTTTTATTGCCGGACGCATTCCTGCCTGGTGGCTGGTTCCTCCACATCAAGAACGTAACTATTCATCTTATATCAGTCATTTAATAGAAAACAGGTTCATATCTGCAAATGAAGTACTGGATTTTGGGGGATTAGAATTAATCCCGGCAGAAGAGTTTATCAGTTCGACTCTCTGGCATATCTACAAGTCTCTGGATTCACCGCATAAATCATTATTAAAACTATTTTTAATGGAATCCTATGCCAGCGAATACCCTAACCCCGAATGGTTATGTGTTGAGCTAAAAAATGCGATTTACCAGGGAACCGTCAATATTGATCGCCTGGATCCTTATTTTTTAATTTATTCAAAAGTTGAAAAATATTTACAAGGCGCTGAATCCACGCATCGTCTTAATTTGGCCAGGCAATGTTTTTATTTAAAAATAATGGGATCAACAGGCAAAACACTGGATTATCAATCCCGTATTTTTAGACAAGATTATATGCAATCCATTGCTGACCAGTGGAACTGGCCAGAAAGCTTACTACCGGCGCTTAACAAACAAAAATACTGGGATATAAAAAAAGCAAGTCAGGAACATATGATTATTCGCGCCCAATTGAAACATTGTTTACGCATGGTATTGCAATTAGCGGGAAATTTTGTTGATTATAATTACAGAGAAAATAATGATTTAAAACTCATTAGCCGTAAACTCTATGCCTTTCTGGAAAAAAAACCACAAAAAATCGAAATAATTACGACTCGCTCCACCGTTCACACCAAAGAAAATGTATTGTCTATTGTTGAATCACAAGACGACACAACGGTCTTTGCCTGGACATTATTTTCAGACAAATTCAGTGACAAAAAAGCAGCATCAAATACTATAATCAAACAAGAACATAGTTTATTAAGTCTACTTGGCTGGTTAGTCATTAATGGCTTATATCAAAAACAACTACAACTGCATTTTAAATCCAGCTCTCTATCATTATCAAAAGGTGAACTGCTTCAGATACTTAAGAAATTATATTATTTTTTATCAGAAAACCTGCATACAAAATCTTCGCCACTTTCTGTTTACAACAAACCTGACAAATTGCTTTGCTCTTTAATTTTTATCAATCTCGGTCAACCGCTAGTCAATCAGCGGGATGATGGTATGCTGATAGTCAGTGAAAGATCTGACCCCTTGAGTTATGGGCAGGATCGTCTGTGTTTTGTACAGCAAGTGGAGCAGATTTCTATATCCATCTGGGGGGAAGTAACCACATCACAACATATGGAGATTGATGGTTTTTTCAATTGTTTGACTCACATCTTTAATAACAACAAATATCCTGTCGCTACAAAAAACCTGTTAACTGCTTGTTATACACCAACCCGGGCCACCAGCATCATCCTTCGTACAGAAACTATATTTTCTAATCTGATTAGGTTATTTTCACAACAACCGAATTCACAGAACAACCGCTACATTCTACCAGGTGAACATTCATACTATGTTTTCCAGAAAAAAAACAAACGCCTGCAGTACTTCCCTCTGGAATCAAAAGAACAAGTATTGCAAGAACTGGCAAGCACTCAAGACTATTTTAGTGCAGTTCATTTTGACCCTAATGTTCTTGAAGACAGTGTAATTCCTGTTATATATAAGCTCAATCAGGCCCAGACTATTCAAGTTTTTTGCTTACCCGAAAAAAGCACCATTAGTATCTATATTATTGACGAAAAAGGGACTTTATTTAGCCATAAACACCAACAATCCAGTCATAACCAAGTCCTTAGTAATTATTCTTCATTCCTGGAGTCCATTTTAAACCATCCCTATTATAACAATGATGTAAAGCTGAAGTTTTATGAAATCCAAAAAAGTGCTGTGGGATTAGTTTCTTCTCACCTTACCCAATGGACCCCTCCACCCTATGTGGATTTATCACTACGAATAATCATTGAAGATACACCTGCTGCAAAACACAGTCCAACGTATTGTATTTATTGTAATGATATAGAATTTAGCTCCATCAGCTATAAAAACAAGCTGTTTGAAGAGGTATCAAATTACATTTTGGATTGTAGACAGAATAACGATGACTACCCAATTCATATTACAGATATAGAAGCACCCTGTCATTATTTTGGCGTTGAAAATACAGACCAACTACAAATGGTTCATTACCTCAAATATAAGATAAAATTTGAAGAAAAGTTAAAGCTTAAATACCCGAAACTGCCCTAGGAGACTGTCATTGTTGTATTGAGGGTTGCTTTCATAACTGGGCGCAGTGCTTTAGCCTGCTTTGGTTGCCGAAAAAGCAGGCTAAAGCACTGCGCCCCAAAGATCCTTACATCTTGAGGAATTAAACACCATCCATCAAATCAAAGTTGTCAGGCTACTTAGGCAGCTGGCAATAAATAACATTTTCCACATTTATTGGTGACATAGCCTTTTGGAATGACCATTACAACAACCCTGTAGAGACGTTGCATGCAACGTCTCTACAATTCGATAAACCAGAAAAACAGAGATTTAAAATCAGCAATCTATTTGCTATTGGTTGAATCTAGGAAAATCTACCCTTTGAGTTCACTTAGCTTTGCCTTGGCTTTATCAATACCAACAAAGTCTGCCCCACTTGAAACAGCTTTTTCCAATGCCAGTTTAGCCTCCTCCGTTCTTCCTTTAGCCACATAAATCATACCCAAATGATACTCAAATTCAGCAAAATCAGGAACCAGAGCAACCACTTTTTCCAGCGCTATCACTGCTTCATCAAAATCACCAGTTAAATAACTAAGCCAACCATAGGTATCTAATAATGAGGGTACCTTATAATGCTTAAAAACTTTTACTAAACCCAACGCATACTTTAAGCGCTCTGGATCGTCAGAAGTCACCGCAATTAATGCAGCCAGATTATTTGCTGCAATTTTATTTTCAGGTTGAACTTTCAGTAAATGTGTATAAGTATCTATTGCTGCATTCAAATCTGAACTTTTCTCATACAGACTGGCAATACCAATCAGTAAATTACTATTATCAGGTAATAAAACCAACCCTTGCTTTAAGATATATTTTGCTTTTTTAAAATCATTTTTATTGATATAGGTAGCCGCCAGGTTTTGATATCCAGGTGCAAAGTTTTTATCCTGATCGATTACTTTTTCAAAAATTAATTGGGCCTTATCATACTGCTTAAAACTCCTGTAAAGAGAACCATTAAGATTTAATAATGGCGTATTTTCAGGATGTTCAGCAACCAATTTATTCAATAAATTCTCTGCTTTATCCGGCATACCCATAGCTAAATAACTTTTAGACAACTGAGATAAAATGTCAATCGCTAAAGGTTTAACTGCCAACACTTTTAAATATTCCTCTGCGGCCAAATCATATTTCTTTTGTGCAAAATATATTTGTGCCAATTTGTAAGATGAAAGACCGGCATTGTCTTCCTCTGGGATAGATCGGGCTACTTCAATAGCTTTATCCCACTCTTTAGTTCTAATATGCAAATCAACCAGCATAGACAGAACCTGTGAATCTTGATCAGCTGCATTATTTCCTTTTTCTAATAATTCTATAGCCCCTTGTTCATTTTTATTTCTTACCATTAATCGAGCTAGATCCTTTCTAACTGCCTCATTTTTTGGATTAATCAACAATGCCTTTTCCAATGAATCTTCCGCCAAATCAAAGAAGCCACTTTTTAGATGCGCACTGGCTGATAGCATAAAGGCTTTTTCAGAAGAAGGATTGTCCCTCATGACCATTCGTAAATCAGCAATGGCTGCTTCAAAATTTCCTTCATCAACTAATAGATTTGAACGCAACATTAATGCCTCCGAATTGCGTGAATCTTTTTGCAAAATATCATTCAGTATTTGTCGTGCTTTATCTTTGTCTCCTTGTTTAATAGCATACATGGCCAATAAATTACTGGCCTTTTGACCAGCAAGCCCCTCCATATCTGCAGCTACAATCTGATTCAAAACTTCTATAGCCTGGTCAGGTTTATCCTTATAAACTTTGGCTAAGGCAAAACGCAATTCGTAATCCTCAGCATTTTCCTCAATAAATCCTTTCAGCGCATTTTCTGCCTCTTGCAGCCCTTTTTGCTGTAACAAATAATCTGCTAAAACCAGTTTTGGCATATGCTCATCAGGCTTAAGTGCAATATAATCTCGCAACACTTTTTCGCCTTTATCAATTTTTCCCCAGGCAATATAAAATTTAGCTACGTTATAATACAAACCAGACTGATCAGGAAATTGATTAATTAAGGCTAAAAAAACTTTTTCAGCGCTTTGAAAATCTTTTAGCTTCACCAAATAGTTAATTTTGAACATCGCCAGATTCACATCATCTGGGTTTTTTAATATCGCATTATTTATCAGTACCAGAGCATCTTCAACTTTGTCCTTTTCATATTGCCTGGCTAACATTAAAGTCGCTTCTACATTTCCGGGATTTGTTGCTAATACAGACTGGATAATCTCTTCCGACTTAACTGTCTCCTTCTTACGCATAAAAACGGCTGCCTTTATAATCAAGGCATCAATATTGTTTTGATCTTTAGTTAAAACCAATTCCGAACTTTCCAGTGCTTTATCAACTTGTCCAGATAACAAAAACAGTTTACCCAGTTTATTTTGGGCTTCAAGAAACTCAGGTCTTTCTTCTACAACCCCCAATAACAAACCATACATTTTTCGCCAATTCTGATTTCTCTCTGCCAGTAAAGCCATTAAATAACGGGCATCTACATTTTTAGGGTTTATTTGTAAAACATTTTTCAACTCTACCCGTGTTTTATCAAAATCATTCTCATTAAAAAAAGCTTGAGCCCTATTAAAATACTCTTGTTCTCTATTTTCAGACCCACTACATGCGTATAAAAAAACAAAACTCACAAATAAACTAATGCGGATTTTTTTGGTGCTAAACATAATCTAATCCTTAAATATAAACTGCTAAAAAAATACTAAAATTCAACATATAAAAAATAGCTAAAATTCTAAGAAACTTAAATTGATAGGCATCTCGGTGAAACAAATATTCAAGAGCATAACCAAGACAAAACAAATAGAGTAAAGCACTAACAATAAACTCGGTGTTTACAAAAAACAAAGAACTTAACATTAAAAGCGAAATCAACGCATCCTGAGTAGTCAATCTAAAATATGATTTTCTAGTTACCTTAACTGCAAGTGTAACAACTACAAACAAAATGAGAAAAAATATATCAATCAGATCGAATATAATTTGATGAAAATCAGAGAATTCAGAAATAACATAACAGCTAAACATCACCGAACTATATATACTGACTCGTATAAAAATATCCTGTATCTTCAAAGGTAGCCACCTATAGAAACAGAGAGTAAAAAATAGATAAATTATTTCATTCTGCCAAATAGGGCTGGAGATAAAAGCCAGACTAGCCAATAGAAAAAACAGATATACGCAAATTGAAAATTCGATATATCTTCTACAAAATGTAAACAACCAGCCATGATATCGAAAATAGTTGTTTCGCCTATCCTGTCCAACTCTGTCTGAATGAAACTTCCATTGCTTAATACTAGCCAAATAAAAAGCCAACAAAATTACCGTTGAAATGAGCAGAAAGACACCAATAACCTCAATGTCTGTTGCGTATCTTAAAATAAATGCAGATATTAAAAAAAATGCTTGTAGCAAATAAATAATGACAACAGCTTCTTCATGAGTAAATCCACAAACCAGCAACTTATGATGAATATGTCTTTTATCTGCAGAAAACGGTGATTTCCCAGCCTTGATTCGTTGCGTCATGACAGAGATAGTATCCAGTATAGGTAAACCCAAAATGAGTAAAGGTAATGCCGGGTTAAAAGCTGTGCTCACATTTTGGGTTAAAACGATAACTAAAAAAGCAGCCATAAACCCGATAAACTGGCTACCGGTATCTCCCATAAAAATAATGGCTGGATGGGTATTAAAACGTAAAAACCCTACAATTCCACCTATAACCGCAAAAGCCATAACATCAATATGTGTACCACCAGAAAAAAAAGCAAAAAAAGCGATGCACGCTAAAGAAAGCAAAATAATTCCAGCGGCTAAACCATCTAAGCCATCCGACAAATTAACTGCGTTTGTCACTCCAATAACAAACAAAACAGTCAACGTATAGCTAAAATACCAAGGGGCCTCGTTCATTCCCATAAAAGGAACAATTTTGATAACTATTCCCTGACTGACAACATAGCAAACTGCTAAAAATTGCCCCAAAAACTTCCATTTATAATTAATCTCTAAAACATCATCAGCAATGCCAAATAGAACAATAATTAACCCGCCTATAATAAGCTGCTGATAAAGTGTATTAAAAGGTAACAATAGGGCAGCAGCAATGATAGTCCCGGTAGCAATCCCGACTCCTCCGCAACGGGGTATCGCTACCGAATGCACTTTTCTTTCTCCGGGTGCATCCAGCATACCCAATTGAGGAGCGTAACGAATCAGTATCGGAATTAACCCCCAGCAAACAATAGTAGCTACAAAAAATGAAATCAGGTAATCCATAACTATTGATTAATCTAGAAAAAGCAGTTAAGCACGGGTTTTTTATCACCATGTGTGATGGATAAATACCGTTGATATATATAATATACAACAAATTACGTAATAACTTTGCGTTCAACTCCTTTTCTTAGGATTATATAAGTAAAAGTTTATATTAACTATTAATCTATAACAGGCTATCTTGATATTATCGTTCCCATGCTCCGCGTGGGAACTAGAAATAGTACTAATATAGAAATCTCCACGTTTAAATATAAAAGTTACAATAAGAAATATACCAATCTAAATTTAAAGCAATTTCTTTCCTAACTCTTTCATATTATCTAGAGGGTAATATAAGCCTGGCATGTACTAGTGTTCCAACAACTTTGGTTTGATGGGTTGCTCTCATAACGGGGCGCAGTGCTTTAGCCTGCTTTGGTTGCCGAAAAAGCAGGCTAAAGCACTGCTCCCCAAAGATCCTTACATCTCGAGGAATGAAACACCATCCATCAAACCAAAGTTGCCAGACTACTAGTAGTTATGCTCTGTTCTACACTTTCTTCAAGAGAGAGCGCATGTGTATCTATTTTTAACTCAGGTTTATCAGGTGCTTCATAGTCCGCTATACTCTATCTTCATTAAAGATAGGATTGGCAGTTAAAAACAAACAAATTTGTTGTAGATCCTGCTGCTGTCTATAAAAGTCTAAAGGAATAAAATAGACGTATAAAAAAACATAGCGTAAACTGTTGTTCAACACTTTTATTTTTTGTTGCACAACAGCTATGAACAGACAAGATGCATTAACCACCTCTCTTTATAGTCAACTTTTAGAGGAAGCGATTGCAAATGAATGCATTGCTTATTACCCTGGGTTACAAGGGTCGTTTGCCAAAGAAAAAAGAAGAGAAAAATTATATTGGTATTGGGTTGGACGTATAAACCAAAAGGTTTCCCGTATTTATATCGGCCCTGATAATTTAGAAACGCAAAAATTAGTTAATAACCTCGAACAAAGAAAAGATGTTGCTCTTGATGCTATTAAAAGTTTAAAAAAAACAGCTAAAGCTTATAAAGGTGCCTCTGGACAAATCAACGAACCTTCGCATTTTAAAGTTATAAAATCCTTGTCAGAACAAGGATTGTTTAAAAAAGATATTCTATTGATAGGCTCACACGGTTTTTTATCGATTTGTAATGCTTTAGGAATTTCGGTAGAGAATTATTTTTTAAAAACAACAGATGTGGATTTTGTTAGGCCGCAAGGCATTACTTTAGCTATTCCTAATAACAAAGATATAATTGATATCCCATCAGCAATTAGTCGTTTTGATAAAAATTTCTTTCCAATACCTAAGCTGGATAATAAAGAACCATCAACTTCACTTCAAAATAATACATCAAAGATAAAAATTGATTTTTTAACTACCGAAGAAAGTGGCAGGAAAAATGTATTTTACGAGGATTTAGGTATTGCTGCTGAATCTCTAAAATTCATGAGTTATTTACTTAATGGTGATATTTTTAAAGGACTGATTATTGGAAATTATGCAATTCCTGTTAACCTTCCTGATCCTGCCAGGTTTGCTGTGCATAAATTGATTATATCTGAAGAACGAGCAAGTTTTTTTCAGTCCAAATCAAAAAAAGACAGAAGTCAGGCATCTGTTTTGCTAGATTATCTAATAAACGATGACTCGGAACATCTGGAAGATGCTTTGTTAGCATGTAAAACAATAAAAGGTGCTGTTAAAAATATAAAAAAATCATTGCTAAAGTTGAATGATGATTCAATAGTGAAATTTATAACAAAAGTTTTAAATGATGAGCCATCAGAAGATAGCGGGATGCATTTCTAATTTCACAAGACCACTTCTTTAGTCATTTTATCACTGCAAGCGTAAAACCCCGTCTCGTTGCCTATTGGAATGTAGGTAAAGGGGCGGTGAGCAATTCACGATAATTTAAATTATGTTGTATTTTTCAACACACTTTCAGGACTTCGGTCACGGCAGTTACGATTCTGGACAAGACACGAACACCTCTCAGACCTTTTGTGATAGGTCGAAAAGCCTGGTTATTTCCAGATCACCTGCGAGAGCACCACGAGCCAGTGCCACGCATTTCAGCTTGATAGAAATAGCCAAAGCCAAGAGACAACACACCCCATCATTCTAACAGTGACTGCCTGAATCCAGTGTCTATGAATGGAAATCATCTAAACAGCTACCACATCTTCTTGCTTTAATAATTTTTTATCAAAACTCAACAGCTTTAAATTTTTCTGAATACTCCGTTGCAAAATTACAGCATCTGAAAAATCGATATTTGAAGTGGTATATTGCTGTAATGCAAGAAAAAAAATAGCTTCATTTTCCAAGTTAAATGCCAGGTTATTTAGCAGGTTCTCTAAAACCAACTCAATATCCGAGCGAGAAAAACCATAAGCACGACTTAGCACCCAAACAGTTTCAACCTGTACAACTTGCGTCACATACACCGTCTTGTAACGACCAACCTTTTTGCGTACTTTGGCACTTTGCTCAGAGTTACCAGGATCATCAACAAAAATCCGAACCAAAACATTTGTATCTAAACTAATCATCAACACTACCGTTTGCAATAGCCTCATCCATCTCTATCAAGGAAACTGATTTAGATGATTTAAGTAAGCCAAAAGCTGAATTTATATTATTATCAACTGGAACTATAGTAATAATATTATTTTGACAACTAAATTTTACTTTTTGACCAGTAGCAAGATGCAAGGATTTACGAATTTCTGCAGGAATAGTAACCTGCCCTTTTGAAGTAATACTTGATAACCGCATATACCCCCCCCAATAAATGTATTACATAGAGTATACCCCCTTACATAACATCAAGCAATTAACTAAAATGACTATTAACCTATCGCAGGTTACTCTCGATTTTGACGTATGTGGTTAACTTCACAAACGGTGTCATTCCGACCAGCGGGAGGAATCTTGGGTCTAAGCACAACTTGAGCAACCAGATTGGTGAGTAGACCAGCATAAGATCCCTAGTACTCCAACAACTTTGGTTTGATGGGTTGCTCTCATAACGGGGCGCAGTGCTTTAGCCTGCTTTGGTTGCCGAAAAAGCAGGCTAAAGCACTGCGCCCCAATGATCCTTACATCTCGAGGAATGAAACACCATCCATCAATTCAAAGTTGTCAGGCTACTAGTTGCACTCGGAATGACATTTAAATCTCCTACTTTGAATATAAAAGTCGCCGTGGGAAATGTACCCAACTAAATTTAAAGCCATTTCTTACCTAACCCCTTCATATTATCTAGAGGGTAATATATGCCTGGCACTTGGGACAGACAAATCCAGCTTTCCATCGAGACCTTTCCAGATAGGACACACAAGCCGCTTCATCCGGAAACAGTCGCTGAAACTCGGGGAGTGAGTGCGGGAACAGAAGATCATCCCGTTGCAGAACATCTATTGTCATAACTTCCCCTCGCATGTCCAGATACCTGACATATTACCCCTAGTTGGCTTGGGCGTAAACCGGATAGGCAAGGTTTATTAATCAAACCCATGACACACCTCCCCACAAATGCTATCGCCTACGTACACAAGTACTGTTTAGCAATCCATGGAGCAGGGCTGTGCTGGGGTACTGCGTGACGACAATGGGGCGAATTAATTTGTTTTTTTGACCCATAGGATCATGTGTTTTTTTTGTGATGGAATAATCTAAACTTATGTTAAGTAAGTAAGTCGTATTTATTAATCCTAGAAAAATCAGTTGACCGCTGAAAATTTACCGAATCGATTGAATCGATATGGGTAGTCAAGATTACTGCGACCCACCCGTTTGGTGAGAGTAAGCCGCTCCATGATTTTGTGAAGAAATCCGGACGAAAAATCCTGCAGAATCACTCTTGATAAGAACTATGGCCATTATCTGCGAGTGATTATTTGTCTTTGAAATACATGGATGTATTGAATGCAGAAAATGCAGGAGCATTTTTCTGCCTCGCCCAGATTTTCCACAAACTTCATGTCCAACCGATTTTTCTAGGTTAATACATGCTGAAATTACTAGGGGAACAGTTATGAAAACAGACATCAGGCAGTTACTAACACCCAAAACAGATTCAATACCGGATTATGCATTTATAGAAGCATTGCAATCAGCGATACCAGGTCGTAAAACTAATTGTGCATCTGCGGATATGCGAACATCTTCACTTGATACAGCATCATGGGATAGTTTGTATTATGACGTACCCACCATACGAACTAGGGGAAATAGGTATTTCACTGCATGGGCTACGTTATTGATTAAGACGGTTTTATTATTAGCATCTTTTAGCCTAAGTGCGGCTGATGTTGTCATAATTGAAGGTAAAACAGCCAATCGGACAGCGCAAACACTGGATTTAATCAGTGTGGATTATGCACGTATGAGCTATCAGCAGCTTGAGACTGGTGGTATCGCAGGGAGCAAATATGTCATTATTCCTAATAAATTACCATCATCTTTAGCAATGGATAGGCTAGAGGATTATAACGGTAAAATAATCGCACTGGCTACTGGCTGGTGGGGGCATGGTGCTAGATTATTTAATCTTTTAGGTATTAAAGCGGTTAAAAAAACTAGACTAACAGGGCCACGAACATACACTATTAATGGCTTACCAATTAAATTTAATGAAAGCACGTGGTTTGCTAGGGAAGAGTTTATTCCTGATGTTGATGCTATTTCATTAGGTGAGTGGGATAACAGCACAAGTCCTGCCATATTAGAAAACCCAAGAGGCTATTATATTACCCATTTGATGCAATCGGCATCGATAGATCATAACGCGCAGTTATTACAATATTTATTGGAAAATGTACCCTCGTCTGTTCCTGAATTATCTATCGGTTTATTAAATCAAGTTGATAATGCATCAGCGTGGATTGACAGGGCAAAATTACAAAAGAAGTATGCAAAAAAACAGAAAACAACGAATAACTATAAAGCAGCGTGGGTACGTAGTGGTGACTGGTTGAAGATAGCAGAGATATTGGATGAAGTTGGTTTTGATACTGTTATTGGTCTGATGACAACGGGTGGAGCTGCAAATTATCCAAGCGTGTATCTACCATCATCTAACGAATACAAAAAACGTGGAGATCAATTAGAGCAATTTGTTACATCGACACATGATAAAAAAATGCAGGCTCATGCCTGGATGTCCACATGGAGCACTCGCGGAGCGCCTAAAATATTTATTGACTCAATGAGGGTGCAGAATAGATTGCAGGTTGATAAAAATGGAAATGAAATGACTTGGCTAAGTCCTTGCAATGACCTTAATAGAAAACTTGTTTACAATGTACTGCTAGAAATGGCTAGTAATTACAAAGTTGACGGTATTCAACTTGATTTTATGAGAATCAATACCAATTATTCGTATGATATTAGTTGTAGAAACAAATACGAATCTAATAGAGGGATAGTGCAAAACTGGCCGTATGATGTATCCAATGGCTATCTGAAAAAAGATTACATGTTTTTTCTAACTGGGCAGATTTCCAGTTTTGTCAGGGAGGCTTATACAGGGATTAAATTTATTAACCCGTCCATTGTAGTTTCATCCGCCGCGTTAAAAGATTTCAATCCGAATAATAAACAGGATTGGCAGGCGTGGGCTAGAGACGGCTATATAGATGCAATCTATCGCTTGACTTATACGCCTGATTTGGCGCAGTTTAAAAACATGGCTGCACAAACAGCAACAGGCAATTCGGTGCCTGTTTATTTAGGCATTAATACCAATATGCAACCCGTGGACAAGGTAATTGATCAAATGCAGGTTGTAAAAGATATGGATGGATTTAGTTTGTTTCAAATGGATAACAGTACATTAGAGAACTATTTGCCGCTATTATGAAACCAAATTTTTCATCCAGTTGCTGTAACAGGTCTGAGTCGAATAAATTGGTTTGATGAACTGAGTTTGGGGGAAATAATATTTTTCAATTTTTCGACCAGAAACAAATAAGCTATTCTAAAATTTCTGGTCGTTTTGATCAGCTGATAATAAAGTTATGTGCCTATTACAAAACACAGGTCAAACTTTAAATGGGTTGTCATTTCGACCAGCGGGAGAAATCTTGTTGTTCAAAAATGTGTTTAGACTCAAGATTTCTCCCGTTGGTCGGAATGACACCGTTTGTGAAGTTAACCTACAAACGTCAAAATCGAGAGTAACCTGCGATAGGTTAATAGTCATTTAAAGTTATTTTATAATTAGCCCTAAAAAAGCCAATGGGACTGGCTTTTTAAAATAGCCAAATTTTTCAAAAAATTCCCCAGCATTTTCAGACATTGTATTTTTTTTGTTTTTGCGCTTCTAAACATTATTTTTAGTGAAAAAATGAGCGCAAAAAGAAACAAAACAACCTCTCTCATCCATTTTGCCATATTCCTGGCACAAGCAGCCGTTAGCAGATTAATACTATCGCCTGCAATGCCTTTAAGAAAATTTCGAGTTAATCTGAAATCGGTTTTTCAATACCAATGATGGGCTCAATTGCCGCTCGTCTACGGCAGCGTTTTCTCTTTTTATCGCGTTGGTAGAGCGATTATCTTTCTTCAGTGGCGGAGTGGGAAGAATGATTTCTGTTTCTCCGACTTTTTCTTACCTCGATAACCACGATCACATACAGCCAGCTTGACTGTTTTACCTCGGCTGTTTTCAATATGAGAGAGCACTTCAGGTAGGGCATGGTATGGTTATCATGAATATTACGTTCATGACTGGGTACACCTACGATAATATCAGTTTTTACTGTGCTGGCTATGGAGACTTTATTACCATATTCGTATGTTTGTGGTCTTTACCTTTTTCAATGCAATAACTACTTGCAGGTGCTGAATGCAGATATTGTAAGAGCAATTATCTGTCCGTACATTCGTCTCGTTATTCGAAATGACAGTTACAACATTATCATTCATGAAAAACACTGAATAGTTACCAAAGTTTCATTAATCTATGATATTCTTGGCAAAACCTATAAATAGGGAATGTACCCAACTAAATTTAGAGCAATTTCTTTCCTATCACTTACATATTATGTAGAGGGTAATATATGCCTGGCACGTAATAGTGTTATGATCTGCTCTACACTTTCTTCAAGAGAGCGTGCATGTGTATCTATTTTTAACTCGGGTTTATCAGGCGCTTCGTAAGGTGAAGAAATGCCTGTAAAGTCTTTAATTTCACCATTCCTTGCCTTCTTATACAAACCTTTTACATCTCTTTTTTCACAGACTTCTAACGGACAGAAACAATGAATTTCAATAAAATCGCCATGAGGCATTAAACTTCTGGCCATGGCACGTTCTTCTTTAAAGGGGGATATAAAAGCAGTAAGTGTAATAACGCCAGCCTCAAGCATCAGTTTTGCTGCCTCGCTAATACGACGGATATTTTCTTTGCGATCTTCATTGCTAAATCCAAGATCTTTATTCAGTCCATGGCGAACATTATCCCCATCTAAAACAAAAGTATTCATACCCAATTGAAACAATTCTTCCTCCACGGCATGGGCAAGTGTTGATTTTCCAGAACCCGATAACCCAGTAAACCAAAGAACCACAGATTTATGCTGGTTTTTTTCTTCTCTGCGCTTTCTGTTAACTGTTGCTTGATGCCAGACAACATTAGTTGATTTTTCGGTGGTTTTGCTCATGATTTTGATTCTATAAGTTGTAATGTCAATGTTTGTTTAAGTAAATTCTTGTTCTTTCTTTTAGTATAGAACACAAGATTGAGTATAGATTATATTAATCATCTCAAAAATACTTGCATTCTATTCCCCCTCTAAGCGTTTATTGAAAACCACCGTTTTATAATGTGTTAACGATTAACAGAAATCACTCCACCAAGATTATTTTTTAATCTCATTAAACATTTTTTTCCATTCAACCTTTCTGCATCTAGCCTTAAATACCATCAATAAAAACAAAGGACTTGATATGAAATTTCTTCTAAACAAACGCCGTGGCTCACGTAATAAACGAGGTAACCATTCCAGACCCATTTTAATTGCCCATTCTGGTGATCGTTGAACAGTACCGGCATAAAAATCAAAAACAGCCCCTATTGCTCCCATCAATGGCACATTCAGTTTATCTTTATTTTGATAAATCCATTTTTCCTGTTTAGGGGCCGTCATTCCAACCCAAAGTACATCAGGCTTTGCATTATTAATTTGTTCAATCATTTTTAGGTTTTCTTCTTCAGAAAATTCTGATTTAAAGGGAGGTGACAAGATTCCACAAACATTTATATGAGGAAATTCCTTACTTAAACGGATTGTTATTTTTTCCAGAACTTCTTCAGTAGAACCTAAAAAAAAATAATTTAGACCACCATTTTTATCTGCTTTTTCTGAAAGCCCCATATAAAAGTCTGAACCAGCCACACGCTCTTTTAGATCTATCCCAAGAATTTTTGCAGCCAAAACTATACCGATACCGTCGGGAAGTAATATATCGGCATCTTCAAGTGATTGATTAAAATATGGGTCTGATTGTGCCACTACCAGAGAATGAGGATTACTACATGCAATATATTTACCCTTTCCCCCTGATTTAACAAGCTCCCAAGCTGTGTCAATATCACCCAACAAACCTGAAGCACTCGTCGGATATCCAAGGATATTCACATTCTTCAACATAATAAGACCATCTCATTGTTTAAAATTACGTTATGCGGTTTAAAACTAAAACGATTCTCGGCTAACATCACACCAATCAAACAAATTAATATAATATGACTATTAACCTATCGCAGGTAATTCTCGATTTTGACGTTTGTAGGTTAACTTCACATACAGTGTCATTCCGACCAACGGGAGTAAGCACAACTTGAGCAACAAGATTTCTCGGCAACACCGCTTCGCTGCTCCTGCATTGCCCTACCTCCTGTTTCCATACAAGTCGTCCCGCTGGTCGAAATGACAACCCACTTAAAGTTTGCCCTGTGCTTTGTTAATAGCCATATTAAGATATTACAAACTACTTTTATTTCCGCTTAATAACCTCGTAGAATCTCTGCAATTGAATACCTCGATAGAGGCCTGTACTTATCTTTAATAACCCAGACTGAATCAGTAATAGAATAAGTAAGAATCTTGGCCTTCTTCCATATCATTAAGCGAACCAATACCCTCAAATTATCACTATATTTACTTAACAATCTCCAGAGCAAATTAGGGCTCTCTTTGCCCTCACACACACTTTCTACTTCATTAGCATACCTTTCTCCACATACAGATGATTGCTGCTCGCCTAGACGATATCTGAAGAGTGATAGCGGGGTTGCCACAGCATATAAGTCAGCATGTTTAGCAAACCGCATCCAAAGATCAAAATCAGCCGCTAATTTAATATCTAAATTCAAGCCATCTACTTTATCCCAGAGACTTTTGCGCCAAAACATACTTTCCTGTTGTAAATAACCAGCAAACTGAGGTCGAAACCAACCATTTTTAATGTATTTGTTGGGGTAAGCACTGCCTCCATTAGAAGAGACTTTTATACATTGGCCTTTTTTATTCATATAAGCAGGCTGACCAACAATCCAGTCTATCTCTGGAAATTTTTGAAAAATCTCTTCTACTATTGAAAATGTCCATGGAAGATAGGCATCATCAGCATTTATCCAGGCCATTATTTCACCTTTCACATACGAAGAACCTTTTTGAATTCCATGATACATGCCCTCATCAGCTTCACTGACTACAACATCTATAGAACTTTTATACTTATCAATTACTTCTTTGGTTCCATCGGTAGAAGCTGCATCCATAACTATATATTGAACAGGAACATCCTGCTCGACAACTGATTGAATAGTAGCTTCTATATATTTTTCACAGTTGTAACTCGTGGTAATTATTGAAATCATTTTTTTAGACATTTTATATTCATTCCATCATGAATGTGTCAATCCGGTAACTCTTTCAGTGAAACAGCTTGAAAAATGTAAATACTTATCACTTGGAATACTTGAATCACAAGTATAAATACTAATATTAAACTTTTGCAATAATTCCATCGCTATTTGTAACTGTTCATCAGATATCTTTTCTCGCCATCTATTAATGACCTTCTTGCATTTATCTGCCGCACTATTCGCATTCATAATATCTTCTACGGTGCAGTTTTCTGATAATGCCGTAGAATATG
>Ga0256847_1000712_pt1 | contig 19621 bp, 17 predicted proteins | sample TeddybearmetaG_FD_189099 | JGI IMG/M metagenome (GOLD analysis project Ga0256847, IMG submission 189099) | Hydrothermal vent microbial communities from East Pacific Rise, Pacific Ocean - Teddybear | ecosystem: Environmental > Aquatic > Marine > Hydrothermal vents | place: Pacific Ocean: East... | reverse complement strand
CGAATTCGACTTTATAATGGGAAACTAGAAAGTAAGCTTGTACGGTACGAAATGTATGCAGGAAGTCGAAAAGCTAAGAAGCAGTAAATAATTATAAAATTGTTCTTATTGTAAATATAAGCTGTTGCCTTTTATTTGTTAATAATAATTTCTATTTCTTAAAAAGCGGAATTAAATACGAAATCGAATACCCATAACCAACTCCAATGTCGCTGTGGTCATTCGTTTTATTAAATCCTGGAATATATAAATTATCGAAATTTGTAGGTAAATCTTCATTTAATAACTGTTTTAATTCTAGGTGTAACGACAAATAGAAATTGTCAAATAATTCAGTTTTTATACCAAAAATAAGCTCAACCCACTGTGCCGAAAGTCCGTCGAATTCGATAGCATCTTCTCGAAATTGACTTTCAGTAAAGGTTTGGTTTGTAGTAAAAACACCATAACTAATTAGATTTTGCTTAAAACTTGAAATTCCGTAACGCATTCCAATAATTATATTATTGTGTAAGCCAATCCAATTTTTATTGGCGTCGAAATCGATACCAATTTTCGCATAACTACCCGAAGTGCTCGAATTAAGGTTTTCTTCAAACAAATCCTTTTCTTCGTTTCCTAACTCAATCGCAACATAAAACTTTTTATAAACTCTAAAATCGGCCATGATTTCAAAGCCAGTATAATTTTCATCTATTAAAGTTCGGATTGGTTTTGATAAATCGATACCAAGTCGTAAACCAAACGTTTCTGCCTTTGTAGAAACCGTGTCGCTAACTTTATTTACTTCTTGTGCAAAACAACAAGTAGTTAAGGCACTTAGAAATGCACTAATGAAAAATAGATATATGAGTCTCATTGATGTTTTCAATATTTGTTTGTAAAATTTCAAAGCTTAACATCCAGTTTTCTAGACCTTCATTTTCGATTACTGGACTAATGTTTTGATAGGTTGTTTTAAATCCGCAAGCACGGTTTATATATACATCTTCAAGTGTATACGAAACTGAAAACATATCGGGATTTGGATCGCTTAAGTCGCTTTCGATATTATCTTTTGTAAAAATAAATTGCGTAGATGTGCTAAAATTTCGAAGCGGTATCGCTATCGAATCTGTTACAGCTTCAAATAGTACAATAATAGATGGGTCATCACGATCGGTAATTAATAAATTTGGGACTGCCTTTCTTTCGGTTTGATTAGTAATGTCCATGAATTTAATAATTAATAGGGGAGTAGTAGGAGTTCCATCCGAACAAATATCGTCGGGAGTACAGTTATTTACTGCAAGTACAATAATAAATATAAGAGCAATTTTTTTTATCATTTTTTAAGCTGAATAAATTATCTTTTTTCCAAAAGTACAACATTTTCTACGTGATGCGTTTGCGGAAACATATCGACCGCCTGTACTTTTGTTACTTTGTAATGCTCGTCTAACATCGCCAAATCTCTAGCTTGTGTTGCGCTGTTACAACTTACATAAACTATTTTTGAAGCCGAAATATTTAGTAATTGTTTAACGACATCTTTGTGCATACCATCTCTTGGCGGATCGGTAATTATAATATCTGGCTTGCCGTGAGCTTGTATAAAACTATCATCAAAGACCTTTTTCATATCACCAACATAAAACTCGACGTTTTCAATTTTATTATGCTCGGCATTTTGTTTTGCAGCTTCAATAGCTTCGGGAACCGATTCGATTCCGATAACTTTTTTAGCCTTTGAAGCTACAAACTGAGCAATGGTACCAGTACCAGTATATAAATCGTATACAAGTTCATTGCCTGTTAAGCCTGCAAAATTTCTTGTTATTTTATAAAGTTCGTAGGCTTGTTGAGAGTTTGTTTGGTAAAAAGACTTTGCATTTATTTTAAACTGAAGTCCTTCCATTTCTTCAAGAATATAATCCCTTCCAGAAAAGAGAATTACTTCTTGATCGTAAATAGTATCGTTTCCTTTTGAATTAATAACGCATAGTAAAGATGTTATTTCTGGAAATTTTTCAGCAATAGCATTTAAAAGAAGCTTCCGATTTTCTAAATCTTCAAAATAAAATTGAAGCAACACCATTATTTCGCCTGTAGAAGTTGTACGCATCATTAAAGTACGTAAAAAGCCTTCTTGCTTACGTGCATTAAAAAAGGACAAGCCATTTTCTTCAGCAAAATTTTTAACAAATAACCGAATCGAATTACTTGGTTCTGCTTGCAAATGACAATTTTGTATGTCGAGAATCTTATCCCACATTCCTGGAATATGAAAGCCTAAAGCGTTTTTGTTTTCAATAATTTCATCACTTTTAATTTGATCAAGGGTAAGCCATTTGCTATCGCTAAATGAAAACTCCATTTTATTGCGATAAAAATATTGTTTTTCTGAACCTAATATTGGTAATACTTCTGGCAGCTCGATTTTTCCTAAGCGCTGTAAATTATTTGTAACTTCTTTTTGTTTATAAAATAACTGATGCTCATATCCCATATGTTGCCATTTGCAACCACCACAAACTCCAAAATGTTCGCAAATAGGATCGACACGTTTATTTGAATATTTTGAAATTGAAATAGCAGTACCTTCATAATAAGCCTTACGTTGCTTAGTAGTTTGTATAGTTGCAATATCGCCAGGTACAACGTTATTAATAAAAACAACTCTGCCATCGGGAGCCTTTGCAACCGACTTTCCTTTAGCGCCAGCATCAATTATTTCTAGGTCTTCAAATACCTTCCGTATTTTCTTGCGTCTTGCCATAGCGGCAAAAATAACAATAGCATCATAATTTTGTCTATTAAATTTAATATTTTTAGAAGAGTTTTAGAAAAAAATGAACCTTATTAAAATTCTAGCGTCAATAGAGTAGAAAGCAAAATGAATAAACCTAGTAAAATATTAGATTCTTGGCTTGTTATGCAATATCAAGAAGGCAATAAAAAGGCGTTGGCAATACTAGTAAAACGATGGCATAAAAAGTTTTGTAAACAAGCCTATTGGTATTGTAAAGATGTAGACATCGCAAAAGATATTGCACAGGACAGTTGGAAGACAATTATTGTTAAAATTAATTGGATTTACGATCCAAATAAGTTTGGCTCATGGGGACTTTCAATAGTAACGAGAAAATCGTTGGATTGGATTCGTAAAAATAAACGTACAAACGAACAATTAAGGACGCTATATTATACTGAAACCAATTCAGTTTCCGAAGAAAAAGAAATGGATAAAAATGAAAAAGAAAGGTTAAAACAAGCAATTAAAAGGTTGCCAGAACAACAACAAATTGTTTTACAACTTTTTTATACTGAAAATTATTCGGTACATGAAATATGCGAGATTTTAAACTGCTCGCAAGGCACAATAAAGTCAAGACTTTTTTATGCTAGAGAAAAATTAAAACAACTATTAAAAATTTAAAATTATGAAAAATGATATTGAAAAAATCGATACGTTAATTAAAGAAGCGTTAACCGAGGAAGAAGCAAAATTTTATGACGATTTAGACGAACAAAATGTTTTTGAAATGTTAGGAGGTTTGTTTAAAGGAAAAAATAAATGGATTATGTATTTAATGAATGTTGTAATGCTTATTGTTCTTGGTTTACTAATATATTGCATCGTTCAGTTTTTTAATACTGAAGAGACAAATGAGCTTATAAAATGGTCGGTTGCAGGGGGTGTTTGTTTATTGACGGTATCTATGTTGAAAATGTTTTTATGGATGCAAATGGACAAAAACAGCATTAAAAGAGAGTTGAAGCGTTTGGAGTTGCAAGTATCGAATTTGTCATCAAAATTATCTAAATAAATAATTTTAAAGCTCACAAATTATTTAGTAATTTGCAGCCCTAAGGATGATTTCTCTCCTCCGCTGAATTTTCGCACATTGGAAGTATAAAGGTATAGAAGGAATAACAGATTATTATATTTTAAAATTTTTATGTTATGTCAGTTTTAGAACAAACTTCTTCACAAAAAGTAATCGATTTAGAAAACAAGTACGGAGCACACAATTATCACCCACTTCCTGTGGTTTTAAACAGGGGAGAAGGTGTGTATGTTTGGGATGTAGATGGAAAGAAGTATTACGATTTTTTATCGGCTTACTCGGCTGTAAATCAAGGTCATTGTCACCCAAAAATTGTTGATGCAATGACGCAACAAGCAAAAACCTTATCCTTAACTTCACGTGCATTTTATAATGATATGTTGGGTAAATACGAGAAATTTGCCTGTGAGTATTTTGGTTTCGAAAAGCTTTTACCAATGAATACTGGAGCAGAAGCAGTTGAAACAGCGCTTAAAATTTGCCGAAAATGGGCTTATGAAATTAAAGGTATTGCCGAAAATAAAGCAGAAATTGTTGTTTGTGAAAATAATTTTCACGGAAGAACAACAACTATAATCTCATTTTCTAACGATCCTATAGCACGCAAAAATTTTGGTCCGTATACAAATGGTTTTATCAAAATTGAATACAATAATCTTGCTGCACTAGAAGAACAATTAGAAACAAATAAAAATATAGCAGGATTTTTAGTAGAGCCAATACAAGGAGAAGCTGGAGTATATGTACCTTCTGAAGGGTATTTACGACAAGCAAAAGTATTATGTGAGAAACACAATGTGTTGTTTATAGCAGACGAAGTACAAACTGGTATTGCTCGTACAGGAAAATTACTTGCTGTAAATCACGAAGATGTAACGCCCGATATTTTAATATTAGGAAAAGCATTAAGTGGTGGGGCGTATCCGATTTCGGCTGTTTTGGCAAACGATTCAATAATGAATGTAATTAAACCAGGAAATCATGGTTCGACTTTTGGAGGAAACCCTATTGCAGCTGCTGTTGCCATAGCAGCCTTAGAAGTTGTTAGAGATGAAGAACTTGCAATAAATGCACAAGATTTAGGAAACCTTTTTAGAAAAGAGCTTTCAAAATATATAGAGAATAGTAAACTTGTTAAACTTGTTCGAGGTAGAGGATTGCTTAACGCAATTGTTATTAATGATCATGAAGAAAGTGATACAGCATGGAATATTTGTCTTGCACTAAGAGATAATGGACTACTCGCAAAACCAACACATGGAAATATTATTCGTTTTGCGCCGCCATTAGTTATGACTAAAGATGAATTATTAGATTGTGTTTCAATAATTATAAAAACATTAGAAGCATTTGAATAAATTGATAAAGCTACTAATGTTAACTTATTGCTAGATAATGATTTATTGTTAGTAGCTTTTAGTTGTATAATTTCTTTATTCCGTTTTTTTTGCTATTTTTACGGCACTTTCCCCAAAGAGCAACCTACATTAAATTAATTATAATTTTATTAATATGAATAAATTTTTTTTAATTATTGTTGTTGTTTTTGTTTCGTTTTCTTGTTCTACAGAAAGTATAGTAAATAATGAAAATGAGGAAATTAATTATTTCCTAAAAAACGACTTGAGTAAACAATTGCCAGTTGTTGATTTTGATAATCAAATAAATGGAATGTACCATGGTATTATTGCTTCGGAAGATTCAAAAATACACGGGCAGATTTGGGTTAATATTGCTAATGACGGAGAGTACAAAGCAATGGTAGAAACAATCAATAAAGAAAGAATGTATTTTTCTGATGTTGAAAAAGAAGCTTCTTTTAATAGTATTTATTTTGAAGGCAAAAGAGGTTCGTTTACTATTGATGTAACAAATACAGATGATGTTCGCGTATCTAATGTTTTAATTGATGATAAAGTAGCAAATATTAGATTGTTAAAAGAAAGAAATGGCACTAAAAATAGAGCTATACTTGGCACTTTTGTGGACGATTTAGATGCCTCTTTTGGAGGAACATGGGATTTGTTAAGTACAAGCACTCAAACTGTTACACTACCCACAGGTTTAATGTTTCCTTTTCCAACAACTGTAGATGTTGTTGTTAATATAGTTTCTGAAACTGTTGTCACCAAAACTGGTGGAGGTATTTTTATTGATAGTAGTATGGAACTATTTACACCTGGTGCAACATGTGTTGAAGAAATTCCTACTGGCGAACAAGCACCGTTTTTCTCGGGTGAGCAAAACCTTCTAGGTTTAGTTGACATTAATGAATATGCTTTAGGTAATCAAACTTCGACTTACGGAGGTGCTGTTAACTCTTGGAGTTTTATATTTTCAAAAGCAGCAGGAGATATTTATTACGATATAGATTGTAACGAAATTACTTCAGGAACTTGGTCATGGAATTCTAGATCTGGTAGTATTTTATTAAATATATAATTAGATACTTCAATTATATATAAATATCAAAGCTGCTACTTTTTAGCAGTTTTGATATTTATATAGTCGTTTGCTTTTTTTTAGTATTATTGCAAACCACTTTCCCAAATAATGCTACTTAGTCAACTGTTTTTATTTATTTTATTATGAAGAATTGTGGATTATTTTTTATACTTTTTATCGCTTTATCTTGTTCAAAAGAAAACGTAAGGAAAATAGATGTACAAAAAGATTTAAGTGAATTGCTACCGAATAAAAGTTTCGATAGCGAAGCACGTGGATTATATCATGGTATAATTGTTTCAAATGATACTAATTTACACGGAAAGATTTGGATAAATTTGGGCAATGATGAAAACTACAATGCGTTAGTTAAAACGTTGGATAATCAAATTTTTTCCTTTACAAGTATCCTAATTTCGACAAATGACACCTATTTTCATTTTGAAGGAACTGAAGGAGAGTTTGACTTTGATGTTTCGAATATTAATAATCCTAAAGCCGAAAATGTTTATATAAACCATCAACCTGGATTTATAAATGTAATAAAAGAAAAAGATGGACAAAAAGCAGCAGCCGTATTAGGAACTTATTCTGGAGGACCTTATTCTGGTACATGGGATTTTCTTGTTGGAAGCGGCGAAACAGAAATAAACAAAATTGTAATAACAACTGCTAGTGGATTTATGATTGAAGATAATTTGGTAAATTTTGAATCGAATATAATTGAATGCTACCCAGATGACCTAACACCTTTCTTTATTAATGATATAGGTTCTGGACTGTATGAGTTATTTGCGCCTGGACAAATATGGAATTTAGATGGAGGTGGTACTATTTTGTATGATTTTGGATTTTCAAAATCGTTAGCCGATTTGAATAATTTTGAATATAGCACTGGACTCTTCTATCCATACTTTTGGACAACTTATACAGGAACAACAGTTACTCCAAATCCAGCTTGTTATTTCTTTAATGGCTTTCACGGGCTGTTTAGATTTAATGATGTAACAGGTACGATACAATTCGACACCTCTTCAGTACCATTGCCAACCACTTCTAGAAATTTAGAAAAACCACTAATTAATAATATTACTAGTGATTATTTTTTGGAGTTTTCAAATTAAATATTAGAAATGATTTAACTTTATATCATTTTTTTAATAACTAGATTGCTTTTTATCGATTATTTATTTCATTCATAGATAAATAGTTAGTTTAGAATCAATATTACTATTTAATCGTATTTATTTAATATATTGTAAACCTATAATTATTAAAACTAAATTAAACATCACAAAATGAAAAAATTATTTTTATTATTTGCGCTGTCATTAATCGTTTTTTCTTGTAATAAAGACGAAATAACAGTTGAGCAAGAAAACGGTTTTATTTCGGATTCTATTGATCCAAAAATGACGCCAAGAGCCGAATTTGATGAGTCGAATTTAGGTATGTATCATGGTATTATTGTAACCGAAGACGTAACATTTCACGGAGAGATTTGGATAAACCTTGGTAACGATGGAAATTATAATGCTACTGTTATAACTGTTAGCGGAGATAAGGTTTCTTTCTTTGCTGAAGAGAGTAACGATAATACTTACACTTTTAAAGGTACACGAGGAACATTTGATTTTGATGTTACTGATTTTACAAATGCTATTGCAACAAATGTAACTATCGATTCTAAAGTAGCTGTTCTTCATTCATATAAAGAAACAAGTACACAAAGAGGTGTTGGTTCATTAGGTACTTATGTAGATTCTGCAGACGCAGCTTTTACAGGTACTTGGGATTTAATAAGTGTTGGTGATCCACATCCATTGGGTATTGGAGTTGTTGTTACTGAAGTTTTAGTAGTGGCTCCAGGAGCTGGTGTTTTTACCGACATGGTATTTGAACCATTTGACTTCGCATGTTTTGGTGCAGTAGGAACACTTCCTATGCTTTTAAATGATCCAGGTGTTCGTAACGAGCTTTGGGCTTTTGAACAAACATCTATGTTTGGTAGTATTCTTGCTACTTACGACTTAGGAATTAGCTCAGTAATTAGAGATGGAAATAACTTAGGATATGCAGACTTTTTTAACCGTGATGGTGGTGGAGCTCCAGGATGTTTCTTAGCTGGTTCTTCTGGTGTTTGGGACTGGAACGGAAGATCAGGTACGATTACTTTTATAAGTAATGTACCACTTCCTGTGCTAGCATGTGGAGAAATATATGAAGATACACTTGCTGGTTTTGGAGATTATAGAAACGATGAAGATGTAATTAGAACATTCTCTACTGGTGATGCTTCTCCATTAACAATGTTTTTTGGCTCTTTCGATGTAGAAGATGGTTTCGATTTCATGCATATTTATGATGGCCCGACTACTGCTTCCCCAGAAATTGTTGGTTCACCTTTTACAGGTTTAGAACTTGCTGGTATGGAAATTACAGGAACAGGAGATACATTAACATTTGAGTTTATTTCTGATACCTCAATAACTGCCCCAGGATGGCTTGCCGAAGTTTGTGGTACAGCTGCTATGCCTTTTGTATGTACAGGCGCGACCACTAGCTTTACAGCTGGAGGATTACCTTTAGTAATACCTGATGGTGCTTGTCCAACAGAATCTATTTTTCCAGTAACTGTTTCTGGTCTTGGATTTGCTGATGTGATAGGTACAGATTATGCAATCGATAATGTAACTATTGATATTGCTCATACTTTTGATGCTGATTTAGAAATACATTTAGTATCACCAGCAGGAACATTCTTAGACTTAAGTATTGGTAATGGAGTGGGTGGCGATGATTATACTGCAACCGAATTTAGAGATGGTGGTTCTAGTATTGTTGCAGGTTCTCCTCCTTTCACAGGCGTATTCAATCCACAAGGTGGTACTTTTGCAGCAGCATTTGCTGGAGAAGCTGCTACAGGCGCTTGGTCTATTCAAGTTTGTGACAATACAGGTGCAGACGAAGGTATGATGCTAGGATTTTCTATTTCATTCTGTGATGCTCCAGTGGCTCCAGGTGCATTTAGAGATTTTGCAACTCCTTATGCTGAGAAGTTAAATAAAGCTACTTTTACAAGCACTAGATCATCGAAAGTGAAATCTAATGTTACTGAAAAAGAGTTTGTTTCTAAACGTGTAAATCCGGTAAGTTTAAATAAGAACTAAGGATATTATATAATTTTCCGTTTAGGAAAAAATAATATTAAACCTGCGAAGACATTCTTCGCAGGTTTTTTTGTTTAAAAAAAGGTACGTGCTTATAAATTTACTTTTTGTTATATGCATTGCTTAAAGTATTAGTAACAGTTACTTTCTTAATCGATAGGCACCGTTTTAATTACTAAGCTACCACAGTTAGATTCTTTTGAATTTATATAGGCATGCAGGGATTATGGAAATAGAAAGGAAGGGCAGGAGTAATAGAATTTTTATAGTTTGCTACTCCATCATCTCAAAATAGATAAAATAAAAAAAGCGACTAAATGTCGCTTTTTTTTGTAATAAGGATTAATTATGATTAGAATTTATCCATCCAGTTTTGATTCATTTCTGTTATACCAGAAAAACCAATAGTAGCAAAAATAAATATATAATATGCTAGTAATAACACATTTAATATAATACCAATGATTGCTAGAATTTTACCAGTCTTAACATTTTGAAAACCTGAATATTGCTCTGGTGCTTCCATATATATGGCAGTTGCTTTTTTAGCCATCACCATAGCAATAATACCGAAGATAAGTCCTATCACACCATAACAACAACATGTTACGATTGAAATAATACCAAATACGAGTATGAGGGTTGAGTTAGGTAGTTTTTGTTGTTCCATAAATTTTAATATTTTGGTTAATAATTGAATTTAAAAGTAATAAAAATATTCATACCCTGTCTTATATATATTGAAATAAATACTTTTTAAAAAGGCATTTTAATAAAATATGACACAATTATAATAAGTACATTCAAAATTATTAATGTGAACTTAATCTTTCTATCGAACCTAAATTTTACAAATAGATTAAATATTAAAAAAATAAGCAGCAAAAAAAGGGTATAGATTGCAGGGTATAATTTAAAGGCTTCAAGAAACTCACCTCTAAATAAATGTACTGTTGCTCTTTGTATGCCACAACCAAAACACTCTATGCCAAATAATTGTTTGTTAAGGCATGGTAACATGAAATCTTCCATAGAAAAATATAGTGCTATTGATTATAAACTCTTACTTTTTCTACAATAGATGTATTATCAATTGTTCTTAACTTTACAATGTATATACCATTACTTAGTGTTGCAGTTGAAAAAATAAATTTATTTTGAGCACCTAAATTTTGTTTATTGACAACAAGTTTACCCGATATGTCATAGACTAACGCTTCTGTTATATTTAAGAGATCTGGGTTATATATTTCAAGTTGTTTTAATGGGTTATTTTGAAAAAAGTCTATTTTTGCACGCTCTTCATTTGCTATTTCGACGTATTTTGGCTTTTCGGTTTTAAATACAATAAAATAACGCCCTTTTGTTTGACCTTCATCTAAACTTAATTGAGCTACTTTTTCATTTATATTAAAATAGGTTTCTTCAAAAGAATCGTAAATAAAAATATTTTCATCAAAATTTTCTCTTTCGGTAACTGTAATAGCAAAGTTAGTCAATGCTCCTGCAGCTAATAAAGTGAGTGGAATTTTTAAATCTGTACTAAAAGGAACAGTTTGAATTACATAGTTAAAATCGTCTTTATCATCTTCAATAGACCAATAAACGTCTTTAGAAACACCCATAGGGCTTTTTGCGTCCATACCTCTGTCAACTCCCATTGTCGATTTTTCAGAAAAAGTAAGCACTAATTCGCGTATATGTGTATCGTCTATTAGTGTTCTTATTCTAAACTTTGGCCATTGTCCCGTCGTTCCATCGTCATCTAATATAGAAGCTAATGAACCAGTAGGGTCGATAGGTGTTGTTAAGGACTTAAATTCAGAAAAATTTCCAGCACCTTCAGTTACATATTCACGAAATGAGTTTTTCATAGTAATAGTTGCGCCAGCTCCATTACCCTCTACCATAAAACCTTGACCGATTGGAGCATAACGTCTTTGTATGGGAGCTCCCATTGTACCAGTACCAGGCCCAGCTGTTCCAGCACCATCATAAGTATAAAAAGTGGCTGGCGTATATGTCCCGCCTGTTCCTCCAGTTGGTATCCATGTACCATAGCCACCTTCGTAATCGGATACGAAATGTGAATTTGCAGTAGGATCAGAATCCCAGTAATAAATTGTAGCGTTTATAGAATTATTTGCAGCATCGTTTAAAAAGTCAACTAAGTCAATTGCAGATGGATACGGGTTTCCAGTTAAGGTCCATTGTAAATTGGCAACACTGCTTGTTATTGTACCATCATTAGGTTTTCCTCTAAAATCGTATTCTTGTTTTGTAGAACCATCACTATCTACATCTACTCCCTTCATAGTAAAACCAAGTCCTGTTACAATTGTAGAAGCACTTCCTACGTATACCCATTCTGAATATTCATCAGAAGTAATAAATTGATAAATCCATCGATTAGAAATTGTAAGTGGTGAAGAAATACCATCATGAGAACTAGTATTAGCAGCAAGATTACTTTCTGTAAGACCAACAACATCATAAAATTTTGTTATCCCGAAGTTTTCATTTCCTATAGATGCTGATGCATTACCTACTGGAGCACACCAATAATTATAATCGAATCCATCTGCAAACCCTTGTTGGTAAACCGATAAAAAACCAGTTCCTAGATTAGTTGATGCTCCAGTTGTACCTTGAATTAATTGTGCATCTCCTCTTAAATATATACTTGCTTCTGTAGCAGCAACATTTGTGTTTAATTCTAAATTAATTTCTTCACCAACATATAAAACAACATCGTCTACATATACATATGAATCTGTAGAAGCTGTAGCATTTGGCCTCACAAATAATTGAGCAAATACTGAAAATCCAAGAAATAAAAATAATATACTTGTTAATAAGGTTTTCATAATGAATACATTAAGGTTATTTTTTGATTTGGAATTTAATAATAATCAATAAGTAAATATAATAAAAAAACAAAAGTGTAAGGCCTTAATCTATTGATTTTTATACAATAGTAATTATATTTGAACTTTATAAGATAAGATGTTTAAAAAAGACGATAAAGTGTCGGTTGTCGACGAAGAAATTAATGGTATTGTAAGTAAAATTGAAGGTGATTTGGTTTTTATTATTACTGATGATGATTTTGAAATGAATTTTTCAGCAAAAGAATTGGTTTTAAATAATGAAATCAATGGGTTAAATTCGTTTACTTACTTTGATATTAATCAAGTATTAAAAGAAAAGGAAACACCAAAAAAGAAGCATGTTAAGGCGGTAAAACTTAAAGATAAAAACATCCCTCCAATGGAAGTGGATTTACATATTCAAAAATTAGTAAAATATACTAAGGGCTTGTCTAATTATGAGATGCTTACAATTCAACTAGAACATGCTAAAAGACAATTAAATTTTGCAATTCAAAAACGTATTCAAAAAGTAGTTTTTGTACACGGAGTAGGAGAAGGGGTGTTAAAAATCGAGTTAGAGTTTCTTTTTAAAAAATATGAAGGCCTTAAGTTTTATGATGCCGATTATCGTAAATATGGAGTAGGTGCTACCGAAGTGTATTTCTTTCAGAATAAAAAATCTTAATTAAACTCAGGATCGATAGAAATTAATTGTAAAGATACATTGTTAATTGTCCCCATTGGAAGCGTTTCTCTCACAATTTCCTCATTTCCGTTAGACATTACAATATCTTGTAAAGTAATTGTAATATCACTATCGATACTATACGTATGTGTTCTGTATTCATCAATTACATTACTATTTGTTACCGCACTGTTTAAGTAATCTGGCCCAATGGTCACATCTGTAATGTCGTCGGTTGGGTTTAAATTTTCATTAAAATCTTCATAGCGAGTTAGTATTCCATCTCCATCATCATCATCATCTAAATAATCTGGAATCGAATCGCCATCAGTATCTTTTGGATTTGTAAAAGGATTGTCATCACCATCTAAATTTTCGGTATCTAATTCGAATGAAGTAGGTACATTATCGCCATCATCATCAAAATCGATAGAATTCATAAGCCCGTCGCCATCTGTATCTTCATCGAGTTCATCTTCGGTTGCTATTCCGTCGTTATCATCTTCAATTGCGGTAACTTGCAAGAAAGCAACACCAGAATTTCCTATAAAATCATCTATTATATTCGGGCTTGTTGGTGCTATATTGTCGCAAAAGAAAGAATCGTTAATATCACCGTCATAAGATCGAAAATTAACAAAATTAGAAGTTCCGTCTAATACGTATTCGGTTTCTGAAGTCGCATTAAAAATTAGATCACTTGTACCCAATCGCAATGAAAGGCTTTCAAAGCTATCGTTATTTATTTTATAAAAAATATAATCCCCAGTTTCTCCGCAATTTTCTAAAGTAATAGTATCAAAATCAAGCGTAGTTATAATGATATCTCCATCATTACAAGAGAATAAAAGTGTAATAAATATAAAAAAGAAGCAATTTTTTTTCATTTTAGAAGTGTAAAAAGTTCTGTGAAAATAACAGGATTTAATTTTTATGACGAAGCTACTACAAATAAATTTTAAATATGTCTATTTTTGCCATATTCCTTTAAAAAAATGAAAATTTAAGGAAGCTTTATGATGCCATGATGAACGTATATTTCGATAACGCTGCAACTACACCACTACGAAAAGAAGTGGTAGATTTAATATCTAAAATTTTAATTGAAAATTTTGGAAACCCATCTTCATCACATTCTTATGGTAGATCATCTAAAGTTTTACTTGAACAATCAAGAAACTCGATTGCTTCAATTTTGAATGTATCTGCTTCAGAAATTATTTTTACTTCTGGAGGTACAGAGGCCGATAATCTAATACTCAATAGCTGTGTTAGAGATTTAAAGGTTACTCGAATTATTTCATCACCAATAGAGCATCATGCTGTACTTTATACAATTGCGCAATTAAAACTAATTTATAATATTAAAGTAGATCACGTAAAACTTAATTCCGTCGGAAAAGTAGATATTAATGATTTAGAAAGTTTACTGAAACAGTCAAACGAAAAAACATTGGTAAGTTTAATGCATGTTAATAATGAAATTGGAAACATGCTCGATATTAAACGAGTGGCAACATTATGTAAAGAAAATAATGCACTATTTCATTCTGATACTGTGCAATCAATTGGTCACTTTGATTTAGATTTTAATGAAATTCCTATCGATTTTGCTGCCGTAGCTTCACATAAATTTCACGGACCAAAGGGTGCTGGTTTTGCTTTTATTCGGAAAAATACAGGTTTAAAACCCTTAATACTTGGAGGAGAACAAGAACGTGGTTTAAGAGCAGGAACCGAATCTATCCATAACATTGTTGGTATGGCTGAAGCACTTACGATAGCTATTTCAAATTTGAAGGAGGAGAAAGCCTACATTACTGAGATTAAAGATTACTTTAAAAACGAATTAATAAAAGCAGTACCTGAGGTTTGTTTTAATGGACTCTGCGACGATAATAAGGAAAGTACCTATACATTATTAAATGTTGCTTTACCAATCTCAACCAATAAGGCAATGCTATTACAATTTCAGCTAGATCTTAAGGGTATAGCTTGCTCAAAAGGAAGTGCATGCCAGAGTGGAAGCAATTCAGGGTCACATGTTTTAAACGCTTTTTTAAGTGACGATAAGCTAAAAAAACCATCGATTAGATTTTCATTTTCTTCTTTTAATACTAAAGAAGAGGTAGATTATGTAATACAAGTTCTAAGTGAATTTGCAAATAACCAATAGGTATTTTGTATTTGTAACCTTCATTTTTTATACCTTTAGTATTATTAACCAAAATTATATATTATGAAGAAATTATTTTTAATAGTTGCTTTTATCATGGCTACTAGTGTTGGGTTTGTATCTTGTAATGAATCGGTTGAGGTATCGCCAGATATGGCTGCTTTTATGGAAGTAATAAATAGTTCAAAATCTATAGACGAAGCAGCGGCAAAATATGGATATTCAAATGATGATATGCCTTTAGCATTTTACGATGTGAAAGAACCAAGTGTAACTGCTTCAATTACAGAAGATGGTGAAACCTGTTACGATCTGAATGTAAAACACGGAGATGTAGATAGTGACATTACTGTATGCTGGTCTGCTGGTAAAATAGTTAGTATTTCTCTTTTAAGTTTCGCAAACACCAATTAAAATTTCATTTGCAATCGAACATTAAACACTCTTGCGGTTAAAAAATTAGGAATAGCAAATTGTGCTTTTGTATTAACATCACGTACAAAAGTATTTGTAATTGAATTTCTTACATCGAAAATATTAAATATCTCTGCGCCTATAGTAAGTTCTTTAAAAGCCCCAAGCCAATTTGTTTTCTTGTCCTTATCGGCTGAATCAACTAAAACATATGATATTCCAACATCTGCTCTTTTGTAGTCTGGTAGCCTTGTTTGGTAGTCGTACGGATCGGCAAAACTAGGAGAACCTCCAGGGAGTCCGGTATTATAAACAAGATTTAAATACATTTTTAAACTTGGAATATTAGGCACATAATCCTGAAATAAAATTCCAAATTTTAAACGTTGGTCTGTTGGTCTAGATATATTACCTCGACCATCAAGGTTTTCTTCTGTTTTTAAATAACCGAAACTAACCCAACTTTCGGTGCCAGGAACAAACTCACCGTTTAAGCGTAAATCGACACCATAGGCATAGGCTGTTGCGTTGTTGTTTGCACGATATCGAATACGTACGTTTTCTAAAGTAAAGGTGTTTACATTGGTTAAATCTTTATAATAGGCTTCACTATTAAGCTTAAAAGGTCTTCCCCAAAGATTAAAACTGTAATCATTTCCAAAAACAACATGTATCGATTGCTGTGCTTTTACACTCGGAATTACAGTAGCCGATTGATCTCGTAATTCGCGATAGAAGGGAGGTTGATGGTATATGCCTCCAGATAATCGAAAAACCATATCCATATCCCAACTGGGTTTTAATGCTATTTGTGCTCTCGGGCTAAATACTGTTTGTGATGTATTTTCGATACCATCTCCAGACACACTCCAATTATGTACTCTAACACCTGCATTTAACCATAAATCATTATTACCCAATGTTGTTCGGTTACTCCATTGAACATAACCAGATATACGATCTATCTGAACTTTATTAGTTGCTCGTGTAGAAGAAAAAGGTACGATTGGAGCATCAAAAGGCTCATAAGGTTGGTTGTTTATAAAATCTTCTAATGGCGGACGAATAGAAAAACCTGCAGAATCGATTATTTCAAATTCTTGAATTCGATCGCGAATGTCTTCATGAGTAAATTTTATTCCGTATTCGAACTGGTTTTCGTTCTTATTATAAAATCCTTTGTGTTCAATATTTATAATAAGTGCATCAAGATCGTTTCTTGCGTGTGTAAACTGCGAGCCAATACCTTCAGTAAATTCTACCTCACCTAAATCTTCTGAGCCAATATCGTTATTTACTTGCCCTAACTGGTAAATAGCTAAAATATCGAAATGCTCGGCTTCTTGTGTTTGGTAAATCGAAGTAATTAATTTTCCAGTATAGTTTTCATTTGCAACAAACGTTGCTTTTAATGCTCCAAAATAGGTATCGTAACTATCACGTTCTTGCCCTTCATAAAAAACAAGTAAAGCAATAGGGTCGGCTAAGGTTCCAAAATTAGTTTGACGTGTAATTGGTTCGTAATCATATCTATTAGAAGAAATGTTTCCGAGGAAACCAAGCTCAAATTTATTGCTAAATTTATAGGTTAAATAGGTTTGCGCGTCAATAAATCGAGGTTTAAAATTTGTTTCAGTCTGTTTCGAATTCACAAAAAGACTATTGTCTCTGTATCGCAATCCGATAATTCCTGAAAGTCTTCCGTTTTTAGATATTCCTCCCGCAGAAACACTGGCGCCAAGTAAACTTAAATCGGCAGTTACACCAAAATCAACAGGTTTTTTATATGTAATATCTAATACTGAAGAAAGTTTATCGCCATATTTGGCTTGAAAACCACCTGCCGAAAAATCGACATTAGACGTCAGGTCGCTATTTACAAAACTTAAGCCTTCTTGTTGGCCACTTCTAATTAAAAAAGGGCGGTATATTTCAATTTCGTTGATGTATACTAAATTTTCGTCGTAGTTCCCACCACGAACAGAGTATTGTGTGCTTAATTCATTATTACTATTAACACCTGGCAATGATTTTAACAGGCTTTCGACACCAGCATTAGCACCTGGAATTTTACGAATAGTCTCGGGACTTAATGAAGTAACTCCTTGTACAAATTTATTTTCTCTACCCGAAATAACAACCTCTGCAATTTGCTGGATGTTGTTATTCATAACAGGATTAAACTCAAAATCTTCATTGGCATCTAAGTTTACAGTAATCTGTACATTTTTAAAACTTACATGCGAATAAATTATTGTAACATCTTGATTAGAAGGTACTTCTAATAAGTAATAGCCATCAAAATCGGTTAACGCTCCGTTTGATTCGTAGGTTACATTTAACCCAGAAATTGGGATGTTGTTTTCATCTAATATAACGCCTTTTATAACTGCGTTTTGTGCAAAAGAGTTAATACTTATAAAAATGAATAAGGCGAGGAGGAGTAAATTTTTTGTTTTCAAAAAGAAAGTTTTATTTATTTTCTAAAAAAAGTTGTTTCAAATGTAGCACTATTTCCAACATTATCTACAACGATAAGCTTTAAATTATTTTCGGTATCAGAGATAATATTATCTGCAAAATCATAAGTTAAAACGTCTTTTTTATAATTATATTCCATTAAAATAAACTTTCCATTTAGAGTTGCACGATATGCTTTAATACCGCTTAATTCGTCTTCTATCTTGATTTTTAGTGTTTTATTTTTACTTATCCATTTTTTTTCTGAAAAATTTACAGGTGTAATTTTTGGTATTTCTGTATCGGCTACTAAAGTATAACTACCAAACATTCTAATATATGTTGAAAGCTTTGTTCCTTTTCTGAACGTTTTACTGTAATATGGTTGACCTTTATAATTTAACCTTCCTATAAATAATTTATCTAAATGCTTTTCGTCGTAATTTGAAGCATCGACACTAATGGTAATGTTTTTATGTATTGGTATAACATCTTTATGAAAATGAAGCGTATCACTACTAGCTTCAATAGATAGATAGGTATCTTCGTACAAACTATTTCTAGGAATATAAACACTAAATTTACCTTTTGTAATTGAAGTAATTTCATTAGAGAAAATAAAATCTTGAGTTTCTTTAGCGTCTTTTTTGTTGAGTATTGGAAGCTCTTTACCTTTAATTGGTATAGATATTTGTGAAACATTTCCCTTAAAATCCTTTATGTCGATCTTAAATATGGACGAAAAATCATTTTCGATATCTAACATCCCATTATTTAACTGATTTTTAAATATACTTAATGGGTTGTTTTCTTCAATAAATAATTTTTGAACCCTATTCCTATTTTTTTTCCAATATGAATAGTCGATTAGTCTATTTAAATATCTTGTTTCAGCAAAAGAGAATTTATCGAATGTTATAGTGAGCTTTTCTTCACCATTAAAAGCTGTTTTAATTTCATAAACCCCATTTTTATTGGAAGCCCCATTCTGTTGATCAATAGTTGAAACACCAAAACCAATTTTTCCGAAGGCATTAATATTTTCAGTTTTATAAGAACCATCTTTTTGTTTTATCAATCTTAATTTAACAGGAAAATTACTCTGGTTTATATGCGAATCTTTTCCAATAGGGTATGCAATAACAGTATTAATAAGCGGTTTTTTGGTATCGGGAATTTCAATTCCAAAAAGCATAGGATTCATGGGTCTTGAATTTGCATCGCGAATTTCGAAATGAAGGTGCGGACCACCACTACCACCTGTATTTCCAGAAAAACCAATAAGGTCTCCTTTTTTAACACGAAGCTTTTCGGCATCTGGAAAAAGTTCAATCACATACGTTTCTTTATTGTATTGATTACTTTTTACGTAATCCTGAATAGAATCGGCATAACGTTGTAAATGCGCGTAAACAGTTGTGTAGCCGTTTGGGTGCTTAATGTATAAAGCTTTTCCATAGCCATAATGAGCAACTTTAATCCGACTCACATAACCATCGGCAGGAGCATAAATAGGGATGCCCTCTCTTTGCTGTGTTTTAATATCGAGACCACTATGAAAATGATTA
>Ga0256847_1000711_pt1 | contig 19685 bp, 13 predicted proteins | sample TeddybearmetaG_FD_189099 | JGI IMG/M metagenome (GOLD analysis project Ga0256847, IMG submission 189099) | Hydrothermal vent microbial communities from East Pacific Rise, Pacific Ocean - Teddybear | ecosystem: Environmental > Aquatic > Marine > Hydrothermal vents | place: Pacific Ocean: East... | reverse complement strand
AAGTAGCCCGCATTCGTTCGGCATATCAAAATGTCTTGTTGTCTATTCTTAAAGGTGAAGATCGCTCGGCCGCAGTAACAACGCTAAGTAAGATAGCGTTAGGGCTGGAAAAGGTCACTGAAGGCGCGCCGTTGGCCCGCCAATGGCAAGCCTTTGGCGAATTTGTCGCGGCGTTGAGACAGCACACAGGGGTGCTGGAAAGCGAAGCCGTCAAGTTGTTGCGCCGAGTGGATCTTGAAATTAAAACGTTGGCAAAAAATGGTGAAGTAACACTTCGCCGGCCTGTCAATATGGAACTCGTAAAGCAGTTGTTAGATGCAGCCGTAGCGCGAGAAAATACCAGCGCGGCGGTCACAGGCTTACAAGAAGCTGTAGCACGAGATGTCAGCAATAATACCCTAGCGATATCCGGCCGCCAGGCCATGGGAAGTGCCGCAGAAGCATTGCAAGAAGATCTAAGCTTAGTTAAGGACAAACTAGACTTATTGGTGCGTGCTGACTCGATAGACCTGGAAGCGCTGCGTTTGCTTGTCACACCGTTAAAACAAATTGGCAGTACGTTATCTTTACTTGGGTTTGAAAGTTCGCGAGAAATAGTTTCGGACCAAGTGGATGCGATTGAAAACTTGGTCGTGCTGGGTGATTCTGACCCGCAAGGGGTCACCAGCATAGCTGGTGCGCTGGTGCAAATTGACGAAAATTTGAGCAGCGTGGTGTTGGGTTCTGGGCAAACAGAAATAGAACAAATTACTAATGAGGCACAATTACAGGTGCTTCGTGAGGCTCGCAAAAACCTCGATCTTATCAAGCAATGTATTGTTGATTTTGTCACCGCGCACTGGAGCGTTGGTCACCTAGAGGTAGTGCCTGAAAAATTGGCAGAGATCATGGGAGCCCTAGAAATTATACCGTTGACTCGGGCCATCGAGATGCTGGGTAGAGTTCAGCTCTACGTATCTGACCGGTTAATGCAAGGGCATCGTCCCGAATGGCAAGAGTTGGATCAATTTGCCGATGTGATCAGCGCAGTAGACTATTACCTAGAGCGCCTAGCCGATGAAACCAGTTCTGGCGTTGATGATATATTGGTGGTTGCCCAGCGTAGCCTAACAGAGCTTGAAAGCCTTGCACCGCAAGCGACAGACGTAGCTGAGGATGCGACACAGGCCGCGGCGGAGGAAGTTGAAGAGCTGTCTACCCAAGCAGTAGCAATAGCAGAAGAAGAATCGATCGCAGAGCAAACCGATTCGGAAGTTGATGAGCCAGCATTTGTAGCAGAGGAATCAACTGAAGAAACTAGTGAGTCGTCAGAATCATTCGAGCTGGATACGATAGATGTTGTTGCGCTCGAGCAGGTTAGTGGTGCGCAGGCAACCCTCACTGATTCAGATGCCGATGAAGCCGATCAGGTGAACCTAAGCGAACTTAGTTCGGAAGCGGGTAAAGAGCCAAGCTTGGTATTGGAAGCGGATGCAGGCTTCGACTTGGGTAGTGAAATTTTTGCTGAAATTGATGGCTCGGTTGATCTTGTCACAGCAACTGAAGATGCGCCCAAAGAAACTGAAGTCCAAGCAATTGCCAGTGACGCTGAATCGCCAGATCCTGAAATCGTTGAGATATTTGTCGAAGAAATTGATGAGGTTCTCGAGAATATTGCGGAAAACCTGCCTTTGTGGGCAAGTGATTTTGACAATACTGATGCCTTAATCGAGATACGGCGTGCCTTCCACACCTTGAAAGGCAGCGGACGAATTGTTCAAGCTGTCGCGATTGGTGAGCTGGCTTGGGGTATCGAGAATATGCTGAATAGGGCTATGGATGGTACCGTAAGCCCGAATAGTCAGTTTGTTAGTGTCATTGGCGCAGCCAGCGCACTTGTGCCCAGTTTGCGTGATGCTTTTGCACAAGGCCTTCAAGGCGACCTGAATGCGATTAGCGCACTTATTGACCAAGCCGATGTTCTCTCTTCCGGAGGCGAGATTGAATCGTCGCCCATAGTTGAACAACCTAGCGTTAAAGCGGCTGATGAGCCTACCGAAGAAATTGCCGCGGACCTAGCGGATGAAAGTCTCGTGGTTGAAGATGATGTGCCTATTGTTGAAGCACCTTCCATCTCAACCCAGAACCTCTTTATTTCCGAAGCGCTTGAACATCTTGAGGTACTGCACAGAGAAAATAGCCAGCAGCCGTGGCAGCTAAGCGATGCCATCGCACGCGTGTTTCACACACTTGTTGGTGCCTCTGCACTGGCAGAGCTTGAGCAATTTAATCTCATTGTTTCCTGTGCGGATCAAGTTGTAGAAGCATTCCGTAAGATGCCTGCAAACGACGATATCCAAGAATTTTTCTTAACGGCAGAAACGCATATTCGTGAATGCCTGACTGCGTTAGAAGAGAATCAAGCATGGGAAGAGCCGTTAGAATTTGTAGCGGCAGCAGATGATTTGCTGGCAACGCAAGGGGCTACCCCTCGAGCGGTAGATCAGTTGCTGGATGCCCCTGCCACCGCTAGGTTGTTTGAAGCAGAAGATGAATTTTTGGCTTATCTGGTCGCCGCTGATCGTGGTGAATCGATAGGTACCACTGACCACATTCAGAGTGCCTTGGCAGAACTGTCTGAGCTTGCAGCCCCGGTGAGTGCGCAACCTCTAGTAGACGTGGCTATGGCTTTAAAACATGGTCTAGAGCAAGCTGGTCAAGCTCAACGCTTACCTTCAGGCGGGTCTACGATACTGCGTGCGGCATTTAACCAAGTGCTAGATCAGCTCAATGAGCTTGCGGTTGGTAGCGAGCTTGGTAGTCAAGGTGAACTCACTGATGCGCTATCTAGCATAGATTTCAGTGGCCAGCAGGAATCTACCCAATCGCCGGCGGATGAGGCAGACGAGACAAATGCAAATGTGCAGGCAGTTGAGCAGACGGATTCTGTCAACTTAGATCAAGAGATTGCGGACCTTGCAGAAATAGATGCAGATTTGGTTCAAGTATTCTTCGAAGAAGCGGATGAGATAAACGAAGACCTGGAAGCGGGCATAATAAGTTGGTCACAAGAGCGCGAGAATCGCCTCTATATGGAGACTTTACTTCGCGGCTTGCATACGCTCAAAGGCGGTGCTCGCCTATGTGGGCTGATGTCTTTGGGTGATATGGCGCATGACTTCGAGTCTATTGTCATCGAAGTCCAAGCAGACGAGCGAATCATAGATGATGCGCTGTTTACAGAGCTCAATCGTCGCTACGATGAGATCACTAGCTGTGTTGCTGAGGTGGTTGCGCGAGTGAATGCTGGTGCGGCAACCAACCTAGAGGGTAATTCTGCGCAAGTGCCCTTAGATGCTGTACCGGTTGCAGCTGTCTCAAGTGGTGCTGTTGAGGTAATTGCTGACTCGGAGCAGGATTCCACACCTTCCACACCTTCCACACCTTCCACACCTTCCACACCTGAAGAAATTCTGACTCTTGAGAGCGAGCCCGCGCCCGCGGACGAAGCCGATCAAGGTCAACTCGATGACGTAAACAAGGTAGTTGCGGCCATTGTTAAGCCGCCAGCGCCAACCCCAGTGGACAGCAATGAACTGCCTGCATCTGTAGTGCCCCAGAAACGTACGAGCAACGCCGAAAAGCCAGCGCCAGCTGAGCGGGGAAACCAAGAAATGGTGCGTGTGAGCTCTGGGCTGCTAGAAAATTTGGTTAACCTTGCCGGTGAAAGCTCGATCTTACGCGCGCGCGTTGAACAAGGTATGAGTGACTTCACCGTGTCATTGGATGAGATGGAAACAACCATCGAACGCTTACGTGAACAACTACGCCGCTTGGAAATTGAGACCGAAACGCAAATTTTATACCGCCATGATCGTCATGACGGACCGCAATATGAGAACTTTGATCCACTAGAAATGGATCGCTATAACCAATTGCAGCAACTGTCGCGAGGTCTTTCCGAGAGTGCCTCTGACATGTTAGACCTGAAAGAAACATTGCTCTTTAAGGCGCGTGAATCAGAAACTTTATTGTTGCAACAAGCTCGAATTAACACCGAAATTCAGGAAGGCTTGATGCGGACACGCATGGTGCCCTTCAGTCGGCTGTTACCACGCCTGCGCAGAATAGTTCGTCAAGTGTCTGGCGAGCTTGAAAAAGATGTCGAATTTCATGTCCAAAATGGTGAAGGCGAGTTAGATCGCAACCTGCTAGAGCGCATGGTCCCACCTTTAGAACACATGCTCCGTAATGCAGTGGATCATGGTATTGAAAACAGCGAAATGCGGCGCAACTTTGGTAAATCCGCCCGGGGACGTATTGATCTACGCCTTACCCGAGAAGGCGGCGATATTGTTCTAGAAATTAGTGATGATGGTGCCGGCATTGACGTAGAAAGTGTTCGAGCGAAAGCTATTGAGCGCGGTCTAATGACAGCTGGCGCTGATCTGGGCGATGAAGAAGTATTGCAGTTCATTCTAGCCCCAGGGTTCAGTACAGCTAAATCTGTAACACAAATATCTGGGCGTGGTGTAGGGCTTGATGTTGTTGCCAGCGAAGTTAAGCAACTCGGTGGCAGCATCAATATTGTTTCACGCGCAGGCAAGGGTACGCGTTTTGTCCTTCGCGTTCCGTTCACGGTATCTGTTAACCGCGCCTTAATGGTCTCAGTGTCAGAAGATCAATATGCTATACCGTTGAATACTATCGAAGGAATTGTGCTACTGAGTCAGGATCAGTTGCAGGCATTGTATTCTAGCGACAGCAAAACATTCGAGTATGCAGGCGTTCCCTATCGGGTTCGTTATCTCGGCCAGTACCTTGGTCGCGAATATCATGGTCCAGGTGGCGGCCAAGTCAGTGTGCCAGTGGTATTGGTGCGTTCCGGCGATCACGCCGTTGCGATTCACGTGGATCAGGTTCAGGGCAGTCGTGAGATTGTCGTAAAGAGCTTAGGCCCACAATTTGCTGGCGTAGGTGGTATCTCAGGCGCGACGATACTAGGTGACGGCAGTGTAGTCGTCATTCTCGATCTGTTAGCGCTTATACGTGCACAGCAATATGAAAAAGTGCAACGCAATACTGGTGGGCGAAACGCTCGAACTGGGCCTCGTTGTATCATGGTGGTGGATGATAGTGTGACGGTACGTAAGGTGACGTCTCGATTGTTAGAACGCCAAGGTATGGATGTGATGGTTGCCAAAGACGGGGTTGAAGCAGTGGCGTTGTTACAAGAGCGCAAACCAGATGTCTTGTTGCTCGATATCGAAATGCCACGTATGGATGGCTTTGAGGTCGCACGCCAAGTTCGACATGATGAACGACTGGTTGATTTGCCTATTGTCATGATCAGCTCGCGTACAGGCGATAAGCACAAAGAACACGCTAGTCAGTTGGGTGTGAACAAATTTTTGGGTAAACCGTTTCAAGAAAATGAATTACTAGCGACTATTGATGAATTGGTAACACGCCGTTAAGGCTTGTCCAGCATCAATTCTCGGTTGAGAAATTGAGTAGTAGAGAAGTAGTTGTGATGAGGAACGAAGGTTGAACACGGCGGTAGCAGTGGTAGAAGAAACAAGCGAGTTGTCATGTGTGATCATTCCCACCATCGGTGCGCAATTGTTGCTGCCGAACGTGTGTGTTGCTGAGATTATGCCTTGGCGTCGAGTAAAGCCGCTGCCTTCTGCGCCAGCTTGGTGCTCGGGGCTTGTGGGTTGGCGTGGAAGGACGGTACCAGTCATTCATTACGCGGGTTTCGCCGACGCCTCGGCGCCTGCAGCAGCCACTGCGCGTTGCTTGGTGATCATGAATCGATCGCGAAATTCCTCGGGGCCAGCATTTTATGCTGTTGCAGCCACAGGATTACCTCGTATGCTTCAGCTTGTTGATGATGATTTACTCAATGCAGATGTAGAGCTGGGTTCGGCGGATGTCATGCAGTTACAAGTAGGTACGGAACTCGCCACGATCCCTAACCTAGGCTATGTCGAGGACAAAATAGCGGAACTTGAACGCGCCCTAGGTTAATCACTGAGTAGGCAAAAGCGCGAAACCTATTCTTGTCTGCTGCTATTCCCGACAAATATGCTCCATCAAAGCCAATGCCACTGTAGGCACAGTTTCGGCACGTAAGGTTGCGTTGCTAATCCGAAATGTTGGTAAGCAATGTTGCGCGAAGAGCGATCGTTCAGAATCATCCCAGCCACCTTCTGGACCTATCAGCATGAGGTGAGTGGTGGGTTGTAGGGTGCTAGGCAAAGGCACACCTGCCATGTCTAATACCACAATGTTCGTTGAGTTATTTTCAATCAACTCTTGAATCGACAAAGGCGCATGTAGTTTTGGAAGATGTAGGTGGCCGGATTGCTCACATGCACCAGCCATAATTCTACGCCAGTGTGCTAGCTTGTTTTCAAGTCGGTCTGGGCTTAAGTGCACGTTACCGCGGGCGCTACGCAGCAGGTGTATAGAGCGTGCTCCGAGTTCTGTTGCTTGTTGCAATGCTCGGTCCATGGCCTGACCTTTCAGAATGGCAATGCCGATATGTAAGCTCGGTAATGGTTCCTGCTGAGTTGGTGAGACAGTTACAATACGCAAATCACAGCGTCGGCTTTTAGCAGTTAAGATCTCGGCGGTAAAAGATGTTCCTTGGCCATCAAAGCAATCCACCACATCTCCGGCCTGTTTGCGCATAACTTTGCATAAATAGTGGGCCCGCTCTGCGGCAACGCTGATTTGCCGTTGGGGTTGGGCGAGCGTTTCAACAAGAAAGCGCAATGGCATGCTCGTTTACCTCTCTTGCCCGAAACATAGGTCCGCAGCATTCATGCTAGCCAATATTTTCGCAAATGCGTGTTGTAGCGCCCCAACGATTGAGCGTATAGAAATGCAATCCTGGAGCGCCTAATGCAATGAGGCGTTCGCACAGGCGAGATAGATATTCCACCACGTAAGCTTGCACAGCGTGGTCATCATCGGCCAAATCACTGAGTGCGTAGCGCAGCCAACGGGGTACATCTGCGCCGCACTTTTGTGAAAATCGTAAAATACCTTCTAGGCTGGCGATTGGCATGATGCCGGGAACTATGGGCGCCTCAATGCCAGCATGGGCCGTGCGAATTAGAAATTCTTCGTACGCATCCGCACTGTAGAAGTATTGAGTAATCGCGCTGTTAGCGCCCGCATCTACTTTGCGTTTAAAAAAATCAAGATCTGCCGCTGCACTTTTGGCATCGGGATGTGTTTCTGGGTAGGCGGCGGCTTCAATATGGAAAAAGTCGCCAGAGTGACTACGAATTAGTTTGATCAATGCTTCCGCATTGTTGCTAAAACGGTTGGCAGAAAAACCCGACGGTTGATCGCCACGCAGTGCAACAATTCTCTTAACGCCCATTGCCTTATAGGTATCAAGCATTACGCAAATGTCATTATGCTCGTCATCACCCATGGACAAGTGCGGTGCTGCGTTATAGCCCGCTTCTAGAAGCTGTTTAATGGTTTGTTGGGTGCCGTCGCGAGTTGAGCCACCAGCACCATAGGTGACAGAGAAAAATTCTGGTGTCAGCTTAGCGAGCTTATTTGCCACATTGGTAATTAGCCGACTACGACCATCAGCGTCTCGTGGGGGGAAAAATTCAAAGCTAATCGGCGGACATGAAGTCATGACTATTTCTAGGACGTTGTCAGGTGGCGTAAGTACAGCCCACCTAGTTCATCCGACCTCTATTATTAACGTTAATCAGAGCAACACTGAACAGCAGAGTTTTAAACCGCAGCAGCGAGCTCTTCTGCTTTATCCGTGCGTTCCCAGGTGAATGCCTCTTCAGTTCGACCAAAATGCCCATATGCTGCGGTTGGTTGATATATGGGCCGCTTCAGGTCAAGCATGGCAACTAGACCACGAGGGCGCAAATCAAAGTGTTCACGTACAAGTTGAACGATCTGCGCGTCACTCACAGTGCCGGTGCCAAAAGTATCAATGCTAATAGAAGTGGGCTCTGCCACGCCGATGGCATAGCTAATTTGAATTTCACATCGTTGCGCAAGGCCTGCGGCTACGATGTTCTTCGCCACGTATCGGCCTGCGTACGCCGCACTGCGGTCGACTTTGGATGGGTCCTTGCCGGAGAATGCGCCGCCACCATGGCGGGCCATACCACCATAAGTATCAACAATAATCTTACGACCAGTTAGACCGCAGTCGCCTACGGGACCGCCGATAATGAACTGCCCAGTAGGGTTGATATATACCTTGGTATCGCTATGCATCCAATTGGCGGGTATTACGGGTTTGATGATTTCTTCCATAACAGCTTCGCGCAAATCCGCTTGGCTAACGTCTGGCGAATGCTGGGTGGAAAGCACCACGGCTTCGACGCCAGTTGGATTGCCTTCACTGTCGTATCTAAAGGTGAGCTGACTTTTGGCATCCGGACGCAAAAATGAGAGGCCATTGCGCCGTTTGTCTGCTTGCTGTTTGACTAGTAGATGAGAGTAGGTGATGGGCGCTGGCATGAGCACATCAGTTTCATTGGTGGCATAGCCAAACATCAAACCCTGATCGCCAGCCCCTTGTTCGTGGTCATTAGACTCATCAACACCCATGGCAATATCTGCTGACTGTATGCCTAAAGCGTTAATCACGGTGCATTGAGCTGCATCGAAGCCTATGTCTAAACTGTCGTAACCGATGTCGGCAATAACGCTGCGAACGAGCTTGTCTATATCGACTATTGCATTACTGCGAACTTCTCCGGCGATCATGACGACACCAGTTTTGATCATAGTTTCTGCGGCGATACGTGAATCTGGATCTTGTGTTAAGAGTGCGTCAACGATGGCGTCGGAAACTTGATCTGCGACTTTATCTGGGTGACCTTCGGATACAGATTCGGATGTAAATAGAGAATAGTCAGACATATTGCTTAGTTGCTCCCAATCACGCCAATCTAGATAGTCGAGCGTAACTTACGATAAATGGACAGCCGCTCATTCTACTGTATTCCCTCCATGAGGCCTATCCTCGTGATGTAAGGATATTTATTTGCGAAGATATTTGCAGCCAACAGCCCAAGTGCGGACAATAGCGCCGCTTCGCACACGCAGGATTTCCCATGTCGACAAGAATTGAACGCGCAAATGCAATCCGGATTTTAGCAATGGATGCTGTCCAAGCCGCTAAAAGTGGCCACCCTGGTGCACCCATGGGGCTTGCTGATATAGGCGAAGTGCTTTGGCGTGACCTGCTCAAGCATAACCCGCTTGATCCGCAGTGGATTGATCGAGATAGGTTCGTGTTATCCAATGGTCATGGCTCAATGTTTCTTTATAGCCTACTGCACCTTACGGGTTATGACCTCAGCCTGGACGACATCAAAAATTTTCGTCAGCTGCACGCAAAAACAGCCGGCCATCCGGAGTATCGAGAATGCCCGGGTGTAGAAACTACCACGGGTCCACTCGGTCAAGGCTTTGCCAATGCGGTGGGGATGGCCTTGGCAGAGAAAAAGTTAGCCGCCGAATTTAACCAGGCTGAACACGAGGTGATCGATCATCGCACTTGGGTCGTGGTGGGGGATGGTTGTTTGATGGAAGGCATTTCCCATGAAGCTGCCTCCTTGGCGGGTACCCTGGCACTCAAGAAACTGATCTGTGTGTATGACGACAATGGCATTTCTATTGACGGTGACGTGCAAGGTTGGTTTGCAGAAGATGTGCCGGCAAGGTTTGAGGCCTATGGCTGGCGAGTTATACGCGCCGTAGATGGCCACGATGCTGCGGAGATTTTGCAAGCACTCACGACTGCCGTGCAAGATGATGGCCGCCCTACATTGGTGTGCTGTCGTACGACCATCGGCTTCGGCTCGCCAAATAAAGGTGGCACAGCCGGCGTGCATGGCGCGGCACTAGGTGAAGACGAAGTTAAACTTGTGCGCAAAACACTGAACTGGAGCGACGAGGCTTTTGACGTGCCAGAACATATTCGTGCCGATTGGGATTTACGCGAACGTGGTGCGCAATTGCAAACCAATTGGCAAGCTAGGTTTGACGCCTACCGCGAGCAGTATCCGCAACTTGCCGCTGAGTTGGAGCGCCGCATGCGAGGTGAACTGCTGGCAGATTGGGATGCACAAATTATGACGTTTGCCCGCGCGGAGCAGGCTAAGCCTACTCCCATTGCCACGCGCAAGTCGTCGCAACTTGCCATAGGTGAGCTCGCGCAAGGCGTGCCTGAATTATTTGGTGGCTCAGCTGACTTGACCGGTTCGAACCTGACGAAATGGGTTGGTGCTTCGGACGACCAGCATATGAGCTATGGTGTTCGAGAATTTGGCATGACCGCGATGAGCAATGGCATGCTGTTGCACGGTGGTTATCGGCCATTTACCGGCACCTTTTTGGTTTTTATGGAATATGCGCGCAACGCAGTGCGCTTAGCAGCACTCATGGAAGTGCCAAATATATTTGTGTATACCCATGATTCGGTTGCCCTAGGGGAAGACGGACCCACTCATCAGCCCATCGAACAATTAACAAATCTTCGCACCACACCTGGTTTAGAAACTTGGCGGCCTTGCGACACGGTGGAGTCTGCTATTGCCTGGCAACAAGCACTGGGGAGTGAGCGATTGCCCAGTGCGCTAATTTTTACTCGGCAAAACACAGTTGCGCAACCACGAGATGAAGCTGCATTCAAAAATATCGCTCGCGGTGGCTATACCTTAGTGGAATGCCAAGGCGTGCCCGACGTTATTCTCATTGGTACCGGCTCAGAGGTCGAATTGGCGACGCAAGCGGCTTCCGTACTGGCCGACGAAGGACACCAAGTTCGAGTCGTTTCTATGCCCTGTACCGAACGATTTCTTAGCCAAGACAGTGCGTATCAAGAAGCCGTTTTGCCAACGGCCGTGCGGGTACGTGTTGCTGTGGAAGCGGCCCATTCTGATTACTGGTACCGCTTTGTTGGTCTTGATGGCGCTGTTGTAGGGATTGATCGCTATGGCATATCTGCGCCCGGTAACGAAGCAATGACAGCCATGGGGATTACTGTAGATAATGTATTGGCGCGTGCGCGTGAGTTAATCGGCGCCACCCAGGCGTGACGAATATGCGTGTCCTTGGCATCAACCAAGTAGATCTGAAAAACAAGCGTGTGTTGATCCGGGCGGATCTAAATGTGCCGATCAAAGATGGTGTGGTGACTAGTGACGCGCGTATAAAGGCGTCTCTTGCAACGATTCAGCTGGCGCATGATATGGGTGCGGCAGTTATTGTCATGTCTCATTTGGGTCGCCCGGTCGAGGGCGAGTTCGAATCCTCTGCATCTCTTGCGCCTGTCGCAACTTGCCTGAGTGAGTTGCTCGAAATTGAAGTAGCGCTAGTACCGACAATCGAGCGTTGTAGCGAAGTATCGCTAGGGCAAATCGCCTTGCTTGAAAATGTGCGGTTCTTGTCTGGCGAAAAGGCCAACGACGATAATCTTGCGCGAACCCTTGCAAGTCAATGTGATGTTTTCGTTATGGACGCCTTTGGTACAGCGCATCGTGCGCACGCATCTACCCACGGTATTGCAAAGTTCGCTCCAGTAGCTTGTGCTGGGTTGTTGTTAGAGGCTGAGCTGTCCGCGCTAGGGCAAGCCTTATCTGCCCCAGAGCATCCCATGGTAGCTATCGTCGGTGGCGCTAAAGTATCAACAAAGTTGCAAGTCCTCGATAGTTTAAGTTCGCAAGCAGATCAAATTATTGTCGGCGGGGGTATTGCCAACACATTTATTGCCGCGGCAGGTTATGGCGTCGGGCGATCACTTTATGAGCTGGACCTCCTTGATGCTGCCCGCGCCATTGCGGCTAAGGTTAATATCCCAATTCCTACAGATGTCATGGTAGGCCAGGCATTTGATGCGAGTGAGCCCGCCACTGTAAAAGCTGTTGATAGCGTGGCCGACGATGAAATGATCCTCGATATCGGTCCGGTTACAGCTCGCGCATGGGCTGCGCAACTGCAAACTGCGAAGACTGTTTTGTGGAACGGCCCCGTCGGTGTTTTTGAATTCGATCAATTCGGCGAAGGTACTCGTGTATTAGCAGAAGCTATTGCTGCTAGTGATGCGTTTTCAATAGCCGGTGGTGGCGATACATTGGCCGCGATCGACAAATATGATGTGCGAGCCGGGATTTCCTACATTTCCACAGGTGGAGGCGCATTTTTGGAGTTTGTTGAAGGTAAAACACTACCTGCCGTGGCTATGTTGGCGTCCCGGGCGGGCGAGTAGACAACACGAAAGCTGTCGCAAACTTACAATTTAGGCGGATCTTGCCCATGACGAACGCTTGTTCAAGCACTATGATGCGCGCCTATTACCTATTGAACATTATTAATTGGAGAACGCTATGGCTTTGATCAGCATGCGGCAACTGTTGGACCATGCGGCTGAGAACGATTACGGCATACCTGCGTTTAACGTCAATAATCTTGAGCAAATGCGCGCGATTATGGAAGGTGCGGACGAATGTAATGCGCCGGTTATCGTGCAAGCTTCGGCGGGTGCCCGTAAGTATGCGGGCCCCAATTTCTTACGCCATCTCATTTTGGCAGCAGTCGAAGAATTTCCTCATATTCCTGTTGTTATGCATCAGGATCATGGTGCTTCTGCCGCGTCCTGTCAGCGTTCTATCGCGCTGGGCTTCTCGTCCGTCATGATGGATGGCTCGCTGCTTGAAGATCAAAAAACCCCGGCAGAGTACGAATATAATGTTGCTGTCACCAAGCTGACTGTCGACATGGCGCATGCGTGTGGTGTTTCCGTTGAAGGCGAACTTGGCTGTTTGGGTTCCCTGGAAACAGGTGAAGCAGGCGAAGAAGATGGCGTTGGTGCGGTGGGTAAATTGACGATGGATCAACTACTAACAGACCCAGAGCAGGCTGCGGACTTTGTCAAACTCACAGGCGTAGATGCACTCGCCATAGCCATCGGTACATCACATGGCGCTTATAAATTTACCCGCCCCCCAACTGGGGATGTGTTGGCTATAGAGCAAATCAAAGCAATCAATGCGCGCATTCCTGGTACTCACCTGGTCATGCATGGAAGTAGTTCTGTGCCGCAAGATTTATTGGCAACCATCAATGAATTTGGTGGAGAAATTCCTGAAACCTATGGCGTGCCCTTGAGCGAGATACAAGAAGGTATTAAGCATGGGGTTCGCAAGGTCAATATTGATACCGATTTACGTCTGGCCAGTACCGCTGCAATTCGGCAATATCTTGCAGTCAACAAATCTGAATTCGATCCGCGAAAGTATTTAAAAGCCTCTCAAGAAGCCATGAAGAAGATCGTCATAGAACGCTATGAAGCATTTGGTACATCAGGCCATGCGGACAAAATCAATGTCATATCGCTAGATAACATGTTTGAACGTTACGCAAGCGGCGAGCTTGACGCGGTCGTCAACTAACGCTTAGCGAAAACTTGGCGACTCCGATACACGAAGTGACGGCATATGATGCCGTCGCGCTCACGGATCACCTCGCTGACTCTCCGTATGGGCAAGCTGTAGGGGCAGAGAAATTTGTCGACTACGCCAAGTACTATGGTCTTATCTTCACAGATGTAGACACACGCGTAGAGCATCAGATGTACTGCCTTGATTTACACCTCGGTGCAGAGCAAGAGCGCATCGTTGTACAGCATTTCATTCCGCCTAACGCCAAAAGCTATGCCATGTTTCTACACGGCTATTTTGATCATGTAGGGCTTTTTCGCCACGTCATTCAACAGCTCTTACGGCGCGGCGTTGCCGTCGTTAGCTATGATCAAATAGGTCACGGGCTTTCCAGTGGCACGCCTGCGGTCATTGGCGATTTTGATCAATATGTTGCCGCTACCCGCCTTGTATATGCCCATGCACGACAGTGTTTTCCACAGGTGCAAGAGGAGCAGTGGCATTGGATTGGTCAGAGTATGGGCAGTGCGGTGGTTATGGAATATCTGCAACAACGTGATTTACCTAATCGACCGGTTGGGGAAATAATATTGTTTGCCCCTTTGGTGCGACCTTATGCATGGTGGATTAACCGCTGGCTGTTCAGGGCGGCTAGTTCATTTTTAGAAGGGCGGCCGCGGGTTATTACGGAAAATGCGAATAACCCGAAATTTATCGCACGTCAACGGGTAGACCCCTTGGCCCCACAGACTATGTCCATGCTATGGATCACAGCCATGGTCACTTGGTATCGCCGCTTTATACAATACCCGGTATCGACGTTGGCACCTAAGGTCATTCAAGGTGATGCCGATCGGACGGTAGATTGGCGTTACGGCTTGAAAACTTTCCAGCGTCGCTATCCAAACCATGTGGTGTTTGTAGTACCAGCCGGCCGCCACCATTTGGCCAACGAGTCTGACCAAGTGCAAGTCAGCATGTGGTCTTTCCTAGATCAACATTGCCAGTGGTAGCCAGCACGCCGATTTAGCACAAACGCTGCTAGTATCAGCTACGAAGACAAACGGAGCCCGCGGTGTTAGCTGATATTTTTTCTGCAAGTCAACTCAAAACAGATGCTGAGTCTTTGTCAATTTGGGGCAAAGACTGGACCAATGGTTATGTTGTGGCACCTAGTGCCATCGTCTTTCCAGAATCTAATGAGCAGGTCACCGACGTCGTGGCTTATGCCATTGATGCGGGTGTTGCGTTGGTAGCCTCTGGAGGTAGAACCGGATTGTCAGGTGGCGCCGTGGCAAGCCATGGTGAAGTGGTTGTGTCTTTTGATCGCATGAACAAAGTGTTAGATTTCAATGCGGAAGATCGCATTGCAACCTGCCAGGCTGGGGTAGTGACGCAAGTGCTGCAAGCACTCGCTGAAGAGCAAGGCCTATTCTATCCGGTGGATTTCGCCTCATCGGGTTCCAGCCAAATAGGTGGCAATGTTGCTACCAATGCGGGTGGAATCAAAGTCATTCGCTATGGTCTTACCCGAGACTGGGTGGCGGGATTGCGTGTTGTGACGGGTAAGGCTGCGCTTCTTAATTGTAATGCGGGCCTGGTTAAGAATGCGACGGGTTACGACTTTAGACATCTATTTATTGGCTCCGAAGGAACCCTGGGCCTCATTACAGAAGTAGATGTGCGGCTGGCCGCGGCGCCTGAACCGCAAATAGTCTTGGTATTGGGTGTGCCTGCTATCGCAGATCTCCTCAAAGTACTCAGTACTTTTAATAAACAAATTGCCCTGTCCGCATTTGAGTTTTTTTCAGATTTGGCGCTTGAAAAAGTTCTCGCACATCGAGATTTACCGAAACCGCTCAGCGAAAATGCGGACTACTATGCGCTTCTAGAGTTCGATGAATCTCAGCTAGATGCGGCGACGAATTGCTTCGAGGCGTGTATGCGAGCAGGCTGGGTGACAGATGGTGTAGTTAGCCAATCACAGGCCCAAGCAAAAAATTTATGGCAACTTCGGGAAAGTATTTCAGAAAGCCTTGCCCCTTACACCCCCTACAAGAATGATCTATCGGTGCGTATACAGGATGTGCCAGAATTTCTCCTAGAGGTTGACTCATTTGTTAACCAAAGCTACCCAGGCTTTGAAGTGGTTTGGTATGGCCATATTGGAGACGGTAATCTGCACCTAAACATCTTGCGGCCTGAGCACCTCAGCGTAGAAGAGTTTATGGCCAAAGGTCACGCTATGAGTCCGAAGATATTTGCGCTCGTGCAAGCCCGGCATGGCAGTATTTCTGCTGAACACGGCGTGGGCTTAGTGAAAAAAGATTTTCTGAAATACAGCCGCAGCGAAGATGAAATTGAACTCATGCGAGGGCTAAAGCAGCTATTTGATCCCCATCAAATTTTGAACCCAGGGAAGTTGTTATAGCGTTTTGTTAATACTTGTTGTGAGCCGTGTTGCAGATGGATGGCCAATGCTTGAACTAGGTTTTGCAGGCCCTAAAAACGCCGCGCCATAAGTGTTGCTAAGACCGGCCGCCAGGCTTAGCAACACTTATGGGAATCCCGGAGGGGCGCAAGTCGGCCGGCAAAACCTGGTTCAAGCAATGGCCTTGGTCATCATATTCACCAAAGATTTTGCGGAGGTACTGGCGACCTTGGTTACAGCTTGGTCACGCCACCACTAGCCGCAACCAAGACGGTACTTGCACAATCGTGAGCAAACAAACCATTACACACAACACCGGCTAGATTATTAATCGCAGTTTCCATGGCTAGAGGGTCTTCGACCATGAATTCGTGCACATCGAGAATCAAATTGCCGTTATCTGTGACAACGCCTTCGCGCCAAATAGGCTGGCCGCCCAGCTGTACTATGCCTCTTGCCACTAGGCTTCGAGCCATAGGGATCACTTCAACAGGTAGTGGGTACGCGCCGAGTGTATTAACCACTTTGCTTTCGTCAACAATGCAAATAAACTCATCCGCCGCTGAAGCAATTATTTTTTCTCGGGTGAGGGCTGCGCCACCACCTTTGATCAGTTGGCGATTTCGATTAACTTCGTCGGCACCGTCCACATAAACATCAACGCGTGCGGTGGCGTTTAGATCGATCACGTGGATGCCGTGTGCTCGCAGGCGTGTGGCGGATGCCTCACTCGAAGAAACGGCTGCGTCGAACAAGTGTTTAACGCTCGCAAGTTCGTCGATAAAAAAATTGGTGGTTGAACCGGTTCCCACGCCTACAATACTTTGGTTGGTGAGTTTCGGTGAGATTTGTGCAAGAGCTGCTTGCGCGGCTACTTGTTTGAGAGTGTCCTGGGAATTGATGACGTATTCTCGGGCCTGATGAAATTTCGTAAAAGATGGTGCCCATGCTCGAAAGCTATGTAAAGAAGATTCTCGGATCACGTGTTTATGATTTAGCGCGAGAGACACCCCTAACTCCTGCGCCGATGTTGTCTAAGCGTGTGGGCACGGAAGTGTTGCTTAAGCGCGAAGACCTTCAGCCCGTATTTAGTTTTAAAATTCGTGGCTCCTATAACAAGATGGCGCAAATGACGGTAGAAGAACAACGCCGTGGCGTCATTGCAGCATCCGCTGGCAATCATGCCCAAGGAGTAGCCTATGCAGCGTCGAGCTTAGGCATTAAATCCACCATCGTTATGGGTCGCAATACCCCCAGTATTAAGGTTAATGCTGTTAAAACTCGAGGTGCAAAAGTAGTTTTACACGGCGACGGTTATCCCCAAGCGGCTGAACATGCTGCGGTTTTACAAGCTGCTCAAGATCTCGTTTTTGTGCACCCATTCGACGATATTGACGTCATTGCTGGGCAAGGCACCGTGGGAATGGAAATTGTTAATCAACACTGGGGCCAGCCAGATGCGATTTTTGTACCTGTGGGAGGTGGTGGCCTAATTGCCGGTATAGCAGCTTATGTGAAGTATCTTTATCCGCGTACGAAAATCATCGGTGTCGAAGCGCAAGGCTCTGCTTGCTTACACGCCGCCTTGCAAGCGGGACGTCGCGTAAAGTTGCCGTTAGAGACACTCGACTTGTTTGCTGATGGCGTCTCTGTGGCGCAAATTGGTAAAGAACCGTTCAAGATTGCAAGGCGCTATGTAGATGATGTTGTGGTGGCAAATATCGATGAAATTTGCGCTGCCATTAAGGATATATTTGAAGAAACCCGAGTCATAGCCGAGCCAGCGGGAGCCCTGGCGGTGGCTGGTATGAAGAAATATCTAAGTGAGCATGACCATAAATTTAAGTCTGTGGTGGCGATCGTGAGCGGCGCGAATGTTAATTTTGATCGGCTCCGGCATATCTCTGAACGGTCTGAGATTGGCGAGCAACGTGAGGCCATATTGGCCGTTTCTATCCCTGAAACCCAAGGTAGTTTTTTGCGTTTTTGCCGGGCTTTGGGTAAGCGTTCTATAACCGAATTTAACTATCGTTGGTCCCGGCACGGTGAAGCTCACATCTATGTTGGTATACAGGTGGCAACCCCAGAGGATAAAAGCCGGGTCGTTGAAGAGCTCGAAGGCAAGGCATATGCGGTGGTCGACATGACCGACAATGAAGCCGCCAAATTGCATGTGCGCCACATGGTGGGTGGGCGCAGCGTTGAAACAACAGATGAGCTGTTGTTCCGTTTTGAATTTCCTGAGCGTCCAGGTGCGCTTCTGCAATTTCTAAGTGGCGTCGGCACGAAATGGAATATTACTTTGTTCCACTATCGTAATCACGGTGCCGCGTTTGGCCGTGTGTTGATCGGATTTGCGGCGACTACAAAAGAAAAGCCGCAACTGCGGCGCTTTCTACAGGAAATTGGTTATCGCTTTTGGGAAGAAAATGACAATCCGGCTTACCAGTTGTTTCTAAAATAAGTGCTTCAATTTGGAAAGGCCGATCCACTTAGGATGTCGAAACTAGTCTTCTTGCCAATAACGCAAGAATTCTTCATCGAAGACCAACTTACTCGAGTCTTCCAGCCGATCGATATATAGCTTGCCGTCTAGATGATCAAATTCGTGTTGGAATACCGTGGCTAGAAACCCGCTGAGCTCTAGAGTCTCAGGCGTGCCTTTCTCATCTGTGTAGTCAATATGTACGTGTTGCGGGCGCTGAACAAAGCCGCGTAAACCGGGCACAGAAAGACACCCTTCCCAATAGCCTTCACGGGTCTCATCAAGCACAGAAACGACCGGGTTGATGAATGTCGTGAGCGGCAATGCTTGCAGATCACCGTAGCGGCTTGGGCCGCCAGCTATTTCAATAATCGCCAACCGCAGTGGCACGTCAATTTGTGGGGCAGCCAAGCCAATGCCCCCATAATCATACAAAGTATCTGTCATATCAGCGATGAGACGGTTGAGTTCTTCAGAGCCAATGAGCTCCTTGGCCACGGGTTCTGCGATTGAGCGTAGATTTGGATGTCCCATGCGTATGATTCGGCGTACAGCCATCGATCTTTGCTCTCCGGATTGTTGGCTTAAATTGTTGGTTTAACTAGAGTGTAGAGAATCGTCAAACTCTACCACGCCTTTTTCTGTGGCCACAGCGTGCAGGGGCACATCCCACGCAGCCTTGGGCAGTAGAGGCGCACTTTGCTGGCATGCAAAAGCAATGCCTATGGTGTAAATCTGCGCATAATTTTGCGCCAGAAAACGGTCGTAATAGCCGCCACCCATACCAAGCCGGGTACCTGCCCTATCGTAAGCTACCAATGGCACCAGCATGACATCTATATCACCGGCGCTCATGGCAGGTGAATCGACAGGCTCCTTGATGCCAAATTTGTTGGTTCGTAAGGGCATGCCTTCGCAGTAGTGACGAAATGACATAGAGCCTTGGCTCGTACCTAGCTGTGGCACTACAAGATCACCACCCAAGTCGAGATGGTGTGCTATCCAGGGTGCAAGATTAGCCTCATTAGGCAATGCGAAATAGGCGGCAATGGTCTGGCCGACATGAATGCGCGGATGGTTGGCTAGATGTTCGCAAATGATGAGACTTGCATCCCGGCGAACCGGTTCAACAAGCGCTTCGCGGACTTGTCGAAAGTGTCGACGTAAAACAGCACGAGTAGGCATGTGTAGTTTAGATGAAGAGCAGGCTGAAGATTTAAAAGTGCTCCCGGAGATGTCGCTATTGGTTTGCCCTGAACCGCCAAGGTTCAAGGCGGAGGTCTGTGCAACATCTAAGGCGACCCATCAGATTGGGCAAGCACACGGACATTGTCACCAGAGTCTC
>Ga0256847_1000710_pt1 | contig 19727 bp, 11 predicted proteins | sample TeddybearmetaG_FD_189099 | JGI IMG/M metagenome (GOLD analysis project Ga0256847, IMG submission 189099) | Hydrothermal vent microbial communities from East Pacific Rise, Pacific Ocean - Teddybear | ecosystem: Environmental > Aquatic > Marine > Hydrothermal vents | place: Pacific Ocean: East... | reverse complement strand
CTGATGGTGGCTTGCGACCATTTCATCCGGAGTTAATTCCTGCTGACCATTCAATAGGAGATACAAATAGCGCAAACGGAGTACTCATGATTGGCGAAAAAGGGATTATGACTTGTGGTACCTATGGAAGGAATCCTAAAATTTATTTTAATAATGGAGAGGTATTAGTTTCAAATACTATAGAGAGTAAAGAAGTCCTTCCGGAGCATGGACATCATGCCAGTTGGGTTGAAGCTTGTAAAGAAGGTTTTGGAAAAAATAAGCATAAAGAATTGACATCTTCTTTTGATTATGCAGGACCGCTAACGGAAGCTGTTTTAATGGGGAATCTGGCAATTAGAAGTTATGTAATTCGAAAAAAGAATGCCAATAATAGATTTGAATATCCTGGTAGAAAAAAATTACTATGGGATGGTATCAATATGAAAATTACAAATTTTGACGAAGCAAATCAATTTGTAAAAAGAGAATATCGTGAAGGTTGGAGGTTATAAGAATCGAGAAAATTCATTATAAATGGAAGATGAATAGTTTGAGTTTATAAAAGAAGAACTTCCAATTAATATTAATATTAAAATATCTTATAGTCTATAAAATGTCATTCATTGTTCAATTAATGTTGTTTGTATATTTTTTTAAAAGAAAGATTAAATTATAAGTATGTTTATATCTTAGTTTAAGTACTAAATGTTTCATCTTGTAATATTTAGTAAACTTTAATACCCAAATTTATTTTAACTAATTCAATTAATTATGAAAAAAAGATTATTTAGAAAGTTACTTTTTCTTTCAGTTTTTATGCTTTGTGCTTATGCGCAAGCTCAAACGGTTACAGGAACGGTATCAGACTCTAGTGGCCCCATGCCTGGAGCTACAGTACTTGTAAAAGGTACAACTAATGGAACTACTACTGACTTTGATGGTAAATACTCTTTAGATGAGGTTTCTTCAGACGCTGTTTTGGTTGTTAGCTTTGTAGGATATGTAACTCAGGAAGTAAATGTAAATGGTCAATCTACCGTGGATGTAACATTGGTAGAAGATGCAAATCGGCTTGATGAGGTAGTGGTTGTTGGTTATACAACACAAACCAGAGGCGATATTACAGGTTCGGTAGCCTCAGTTGATATGTCAGAAGCAGTAAAAGCACCCTTAGTAAATGCAGCTGAAGCTTTACAGGGTAGAGTGTCAGGTGTTACTGTTGTAAATAACGGTAGTCCAGGAAGTACGCCAAAAATTGTTATTCGTGGGTTTGGTACTCAAAATAGTTCCAATCCTTTATACATTATAGATGGTGTGCAAACAGAAGATGCCTCAATATTGAATAGTATCAATCCAGCTGATATTGACCAAATGAATGTGTTAAAAGATGGTGCCGCGGCTATTTATGGAGCAAGAGCTTCAAATGGTGTTGTTATCATTACTACTAAAAGTGGTGGTTATAATATGGATAAGGCTAAACTTTCTGTTGATATGTATACAGGAATTTCTAAAGTATCAAATTTACCCAATCTGTTAAATGCACAACAGCATGGAGATATGATTTTTGAAAGTTTAATTAACTCGGGCGAAGTGCCAAATCATGTACAATATGGTAGCGGTGCTACTGCTGTTGTACCATCAACATTACAAGGTTCAAGCATACCAGTTCCTGTAAATGTAAGCCCAGGAGGGACTGATTGGTTAGATGCAATCACACAGATTGGCCAAGTTCAAAATGCATCTGTTTCTTTACAGAATGGTACTGCAACGGGTAAATATTTTATGTCAGCAGGTTTTTTAAATAGAGAAGGTATTCAGTTAAATACTGGGTTTAAACGTGGTAGTACTCGATTAAATTCTGAATTTAAAATATCTGATAAAGTACGTATTGGAGAACATGTAAATGCTTCTTTTTCAAGAACCGCAAATGCTGGTAATCAAATCAATGGAGCGTTGAGAATGAATCCTTTGGTACCCATATTAGATTCAGAAGGGAATTTTGCAGGTGCTTATGCCAATTCTAATGAATTAGGGAATACAGCAAACCCAGTAGCAGTATTAGAAAGAGGAAAAAATGATTATAGTAAGAATTTTCGAGTTTTAGGAGATATATATGTAGAGGCAGATTTAATGGAAGGTTTAACAGCAAAAACTGTATTAAGTGGGAGTATAACCTCTTTTAATAGTGTTGGATTTACAGCATTAGATCCTGAAGCAGCCGAATCAATATCTACAAATAGATTACGAGAAGGAAACATAAATTCTACTTCTTGGATATGGACCAATACCTTAAATTATAAAAAAAACTTTGATGAACATAGTTTAAATGTATTGGTAGGTGTTGAAGCTTTAGAAGAACGAAGTAAAGGAAGTGGAGTAAGTAGAACAGGCTATTTATTTGAAACGCCAGATTTTTATTTATTAAATAACGGCTCTGGTACACCAAATATTGATTTTGCATTTGACGGCTCAAATACATTATATTCACTTTTTGGTACCGCAAACTATTCGTATGCTAGTAAATATTTTGTGACAGCTACAGTACGTAGAGATAAAACCTCTCGTTTTAAAGGAGATAATAAAACAGGTGTTTTTCCATCTTTTAGCGCAGGTTGGGCATTGAGCAAAGAAGATTTTTATCCTCAAGATGCCATAATTAATAGAATAAAATTAAAGGCTTCTTATGGAGAATTAGGTAATCAATCAGTAGGAGCAGGTAATCCTGATATTAATATTTCTGGATTAGATGAAGTATTTGCAAATTATGCTATAAATGGTAGTTCTATTTCTACAGGAGCTATTTTAAGCCAGGTAGGTAACCCGAATATAAGATGGGAAACAAGTCAATCAACTAATATAGGTGTTGATTTGGGTTTATTTAATGATGCGTTGTCGATGTCATTAGAATGGTTTAGTATTACTACTGAGGATTTAGTTGTTCGTGATAATAGCTTAATTCCAACTACAGGTCCAGATGCAACTCCACCATTAGTTAATTCAGGCTCTGTAAAGAATACAGGTATTGATTTTAGTTTAAGTTATAAACAAACTACTGATTCTGGATTGTCATATAGTATTAATGCGAATCTTTCTTCTTATAAAAATGAAGTTACCGAATGGATTAATGCCTTTCAAACAGGAGATAGTTTTAGAAATGGAGCTATTACAAGAACAGAAGAAGGTCAACCGATATCTTATTTTTATGGACGTGTAGTTGACGGTATCTTTGCTTCAGAAGCGGAAGTTGCAAGCGCACCTGACCAAAATTTCACGTCTGATGCGGCTGGTGTGGGTAGATTTAGATATGCAGACCTTAATGGTGATGGTATTATTAATGATGATGACCGTGGATTTATTGGTTCTCCTCACCCTGATTTCACCTATGGAATTAACATAGGAGCAGATTATAAAGGTTTTGATCTTGCTGCATTTTTTCAAGGTTCACAAGGAAATGATGTTTATAATTATGAAAAAATATTTACAGATTTTCCAACCTTCTTTAACGTAAACAGAAGCACAAGAGTATTAGATTCTTGGTCTCCTAGCAATACTGGTGCAAGTTTACCGGCTTTACAAAATGCAATTACTAATAACGAAACTTCTACTAATTCATATTTTGTAGAAGATGGATCTTACCTTAGGTTAAAAAATCTACAGATAGGATATACTTTTACTGAATCAACAATTGGTAAACTAGGAATGGAATCTTTACGTTTTTATTTACAAGGAACTAATTTGTTTACTATTACGGGATACGACGGTTTAGATCCGGAAATAAATTCTAATAGAGATAATTTAACATTGGGTGTTGATTTTAATACATACCCTATATCAAAAATATTAAGTTTAGGTGTTAATATAAAATTTTAAAAAGATGAAAAATAAAATAATTTATTTACTATTTATGTTGGTTGGTTTACTAGCATGTAATGAGGAGTTCTCTGAAACTCCTGCTATAGGAGCCTTAAGTGATGAGGCTTTACAAAATGAGTTAGGAGTTGACCTTTTGTTAACTAGTGCATATTCTGTTTTAGATGGAGAGAATAGAAAAGGTGGATCTGATTGGTCCAAAGCAGGTGATAACTGGTGGATGGATGTAATATCAGATGATGCCCATAAAGGAAGTACAGATGGGGATCAAGCGGATTTATTTTTGTTAGAAACTTTTGATTGGGCAAGCTCAAACCCTTATCTTATAGGAAAATGGAAAGCCATATTTGCAGGTATTAATAGAACAAATGCAGTGATAGATTTAATTGGTAAAGTTGAAGGTATTGATTTTACTGAGAAAGAAGCAGAAGCCCGTTTTTTAAGAGCGCATTATAATTTTGAATTGCAAAAAATGTTCGGTAATGTGCCTTTTATTTCGTTAGAAAATTTTCAAAATACTGAATTTAACCAACCAAATACTGGAGCAATTTGGACTCAAATTGAAGCGGATTTTCAATTTGCAATTGATAATTTACCAGCTACACAAGGTGATGTTGGAAGGCCTACATCATGGGCAGCAAAAGCATTCTTAGGAAAAATTCAATTATACCAATCAAAATGGTCTGAAGCTTTAACTTTGTTAAATGAAGTCATTAATAGTGGTACATATTCATTATTGTCAGAGTTTGCAGATAATTTTAGAATTGCTGGCGATAATAGTATAGAAAGTATTTTTTCTATTCAATTTACGGCAGATGATGGTCAATCTTATAACGGTAATAGAGGAGGTACATTAAACTGGGCAGGACCTTTTGGTTGTTGTGGTTTTTATCAACCAAGTCAGGATTTGGTAAATGCTTATCAAACTATTGCAGGTTTACCTTTATTAGATACCTTTAACCAAACAGATGTTGCTAGTGATTATGGTATCAATAGTAATGAAGCTTTTACACCACACACAGGTACGTTAGATCCTAGATTAGACTATACCGTTGGTAGAAGAGGAATTGAATATAATGGTTATGGATTACACCCTGGTAAAGAGTGGGTTAGATCAGCTTTTGTTGACATTTCTGGTCCTTATACTGCTAAGAAAAGTATTTATCAAGAAAGCGAAACAGGTAATATGGGTACAGGCGCTTGGGGTCAACAACGTTCAGGTATTAATTACCATATTATGCGTTATGCTGATGTCCTATTAATGGCTGCTGAAGCTGCTGTGGAGACTGGAGATAATACCATGGCGTTGGGTTATGTAAATCAAGTTAGAAATAGAGCAAAAAATATGACCTATGTTCAAAATATAGCTGGTACGGCTGATGCTGCAGATTATAGTATTGAACCTTATGCTTCTTTTGCAGATCAAACTGTTGCTAGAAAAGCGGTACGTTTTGAACGTCGTTTAGAGTTAGGTATGGAAGGACATCGTTTATTTGATTTAAGAAGATGGGGTAATGGAGTTGCTATAATGAATGCTTATGCTACGAATGAATCGCGTACTATTACTTCTTTTGCAGGTGATTCAAGAACCTATGAAGGGAAACATGATATGTTTCCAATCCCTATAGAAGCTATTGATTTAAGTGGTGGCGTATTAATACAAAACCCTGGTTTTTAATTTATAGTAATATATTATTTGAATTAGTAAAAAAGAGCATTATTTTAATGCTCTTTTTTATTTAATCCAATCATAAATTTTTATCTTTATGCATATAAAAATTTTCAAGATGAAGAATGTAATTTTGTTAATACCAATAGCTTTATTTTTACTTTCATGTAAAGACAACGGTAATATTCGAACTTCTAATAAAATTTTTGAGAAATTAGATTATAAACAAACAAGTATTACCTTTTCTAATAATTTATTAGAAACAGATTCGCTAAATTATTTGAATTATGCGTATATGTATATGGGAGGAGGCATAGCTGCAGGAGATATTAATAATGATGGTTTGATAGATTTGTTTTTTACTGGTAATATGGTTTCTAATAGATTATATCTGAATAAAGGAGGATTAAAATTTGAAGATATTTCTAAGAAAGCTGGAATACTAGGTGATGATAGATGGTTTACAGGCGTTACCATGGCAGATGTAAATAATGATGGATTTTTAGATATTTATTGCTCTGTTGGAGGTAAATTTAAACCAAAAGAGAATTTATTATATATTAATAATCGAGATAATACTTTTACTGAAAGCGCTCAAAAATATGGGCTTGCTGATATAGGTAATAGTATTCAAGCTACCTTTTTTGATTATGATCTGGATGGCGATTTAGACTTATATGTGGCTAATTATCCACCAACAAATTTTAATACACCTAATCATTTTTATCAATTTAAAATGAAGCATACCAAGGATATTGAAAGCGATAAATTGTACAGAAATGATGATGGTAAATTTACCAATGTTACAAAAGAAGCTGGATTACAATCTTTTGGATTAACCAATAGTGCTACCATTGGTGATATTAATAATGATGGTTGGCCAGATATTTATGTTTCTAATGATTTTAATGTACCAGATTACTTGTTTATCAATAATAAAAATGGAACTTTTAGTGAGCATATAAATGACCTTACCAAACAAACAGCTTTATATGGTATGGGAGTAGATATTGCAGATTATAATAATGATGGATTATTAGATATTATACAAATGGACATGACTCCTGCTAATAATCGTAGGTCAAAAGCAAATATGGCGAGTATGAACCCTTCATTATTTTGGGGTACAGTTAATGCAGGATTTGGCTATCAATACATGCAAAATATGCTACAATTAAATAATGGATTATTAAATGATTCATTACCAGATTTCAGCAATGTATCTCGTTTAGCAGGGATAGCTACAACAGATTGGAGCTGGGGCTCATTATTTGCAGATTTAGATAATGATGGTTGGAAAGATATTTTTATTTCAAATGGTACTCGAAGAGAAATTAACAATAGAGATTATTTTAATTCCCTAGCGAAGCAACGATTAACAAAGGATAGTTTATTAAAAAAGACATTGGAAATACCTTCAGAGAAAATTGACAATTTTGTGTTTAAGAATAATGGAGATTTAACGTTTACAAAAGTAAATAAAGATTGGGGTATCGTATATAAAGGATTTTCTAACGGATGTGTATATGCCGATTTAGACAATGATGGTGATTTAGAAATTATAACTAATAATATTGATGATGCAGCAAGTATTTTTGAAAATAAAAGTGCTGAAATAAATAATTTTATTACACTAAAATTTAAAGGGAATGAAAAGAATAAATTTGGACTAGGTGTAAAGGCAACTATAAAAACAAATGGTCTTAGTCAATTTCAAGAAATGACATTAACCAGAGGGTTTCAATCATCAGTTGCCCCACAACTGCATTTTGGTATCGGTAAAGCAGAAAAAATAGATACCTTGAGTATTCAATGGCCAGACGGGAAACAGCAACTACTCACTAATGTTTTAAAAAATCAATTTTTAGAAGTTGATTACAAGGAAGCAATATTAAGAACTTCAAAAAATGAAACGATAACTGCGAAACTAATTTTTTCTACTGAAAAAGATACAACTACCATCGTTAATCACCAACATGTAGATAATCTACATGATGATTTTATTGAAGAAATTCTATTGCCATATCAAACATCAATGCTAGGCCCAACCGTTGCTGTTGGTGATTTGAATGATGATGGTCTTGATGATTTTATTATAGGTGGTGCCTCTCAAAATCGAGCTGGTGTTTATTTTCAAGGGAATAAGGGTTTTCAAAAACAGCAGATAAAACCTATTGATGATGATAGTGATTTTGAAGATTTAGGGATTTTATTATTCGATGCTGATGCTGATGGTGATAATGATATTTATATAGTAAGTGGTGGTAATGAATTTGACCCTACTTCAAAAATGTTACAAGACCGCTTATATGTAAATAATGGAAACGGTAGTTTTATAAAATCGACCACAGCATTACCAAAAATGATTACTAGCGGGTCTAGAGTTTATGCCTCAGATTACGATAAAGATGGCGATTTAGATTTATTTGTTGCTGGTAGATTAGTGCCTAAAAGTTATCCACTTTCTGCAAACAGTTATTTACTTGAAAATGTAAGTACTAAAGGAAACCCTAAATTTATAGATGTTACCAAAAAAATTGCTCCTGAATTCGAAAAATTAGGGATGGTGACCAGTGCAAGTTGGGCAGATATTGATAATGACGGCTGGGTAGATTTGGTTATTGCTGGTGAATGGATGCCTATTACCATTTTTAAAAACAATCAGGGCACTTTTAAGAATAGCACAAAAGAATTTGGTTTAGAAGATACTGCTGGATGGTGGTTTAGTATCAAAGAAGGAGACTTTGATAAGGATGGAGATATAGATTTTATTGTTGGAAATAACGGATTGAATTTTAAATATCAAGCCAATGAAAAAGAAACCTTTGATATTTATTTTAACGATTTTGATAAAAACAATACTAATGATATAGTATTGAGTTATTTTAATGAAGGTGAAAAATTCCCTGTGAGAGGCCGGGAATGCTCCTCACAACAGATTCCTGCAATTGAGAAAAAGTATGAAAATTATCAAAAATATTCAATAGCAACATTAGAAGATATTTATACAAAGAATGATTTGGAAAAATCGCTACACTTTCAAGTAAAATCTTTTGCCAGTGTTTATATAGAGAATAGAGATGGAAAATTTATTGTGCGTAAATTGCCGAACATGGCGCAATTTTCAAGTATCAATCAGATTTTGGTAAACGATTTTGATGGAGATTCAAATTTAGACATTGTTATAGCGGGTAATTTGTATATGACTGAAGTAGAAACACCAAGAAACGATGCAAGTATTGGTTTACTTTTAAAAGGTGACGGCAACGGTAATTTTGAGCCAATTGTGGGGTCTAAAAGTGGTTTGTATATCACTGGAGATGTAAAAGATCTTACAACCATAAGGATACAAAACGAAGACTATATAATTGCTGCTAAAAATTATGAAAATATTCAATTTATTAAAATTAATAAAGAATAATTTTCATAATAGATAGTACTTCCAATAAAAATTATATTTCGCCATTTTCACTTTGGTTTCGTATATTTGATTTTTAAAATTTAAATTATGAGGAATCAAAATTATTCTAACCACCGCCGTTTTGTACCACTATACCATTTTTTTGTATTATTAGGCGCGCTATTTTTATTAATAGGTTCTATTGTAAATTTGGTTATATCTTCAAATGAAAATCATTATAATGCTGCATTGTTAGCTTTCGGATCCTTATTGTTGCTGTTTGCAGCTTTTTATGCACGTTCATTTGCCTTAAAAGCACAGGATAGAGCCATTATGGCCGAAGAAAATTTCCGTCATTATTTATTGACAGGTAAGCCTTTAGACAGTAAACTGTCTGTGCGTCAAATTATTGGTTTACGTTTTGTTTCTGATAAAGAGTTTCCTGAATTAGCAAAAAGAGCTGTAACCGAAAACTTATCAGAAAATGACATAAAAAAAGCAATTACAAATTGGAGAGAAGATAACTATAGGGTTTAATTGAAGAGTAGTTATTTAAAAGGTTTTGTCAAATGTCTGTTCGAGCGCAGTCGAGAACTATTTCGAGTTAATAGTCACAACGCCTCGACTCTGCTCGACGAGACAATAATTAGCTTTCTTCCTTCTTAATACAACCTATATCTAGGTGCTTTTATACCTTGCATTCTTAAAGAAACCAATGCTTGACCACGATGGTGGGCGATATGTTCACTAATAAATTGAAACCCTTTTTCCTTTGCAAATTTTGGTTGACTAGGATCGAAAGGTATGGTAAACATTTCTTTCTTACTTTCAACATCCATACTTTCGTACGTTGCAATAATAGCATCAAAAGCCTCTGTTACAGATTTAATACAGGCTTCTTTAGAAGCTCCCATTTCTTTTTCCATTTTACCTATATTGGCAAATACTTCAGGGTCTGTTGGCATGGGTTCACCTTTAATGAACATACCCAGTAAAAATTTAGATGACATTCCAATATGTGCCATTTGCTCTCCAAAACTTCTAATAGAGTCGTGAGGTCTAAAGGTATATTTATCTTCTGGCATAGCTTCGGCAATTTCTAAGGTATATGCCTTAGTACCATTTAGCATAATAATATAAGAATCAACAACATCAAGATTAGCCGAGTTGTTTTTGGTATTGATAAAAGCCGTATTACCCACTAGGACTATCCCTAGTAAAAAATAGAAAATTGTTTTCTTCATGATTATATAGTTTAAGTTATGGTTAAAATTACGATTTTTTAATGAATTTAAATTTAGATATTGGATTGGAGCAATGAAGATTTGAAGTTCTCATAATCATTAATTTTTTTGTATCATTACATTTCAAAAATTTTACTACATGGATAATCAAGATAATATCTCTAAACTACAAATTGACGACCAAAAAATAATTCAGAATAAAGAATTATCCATTTGGGAAGCATTGGTACCTGTAATTATTTTGATGGGGATGCTTGCGTACAATATCTTTTTTGTTGAAGGTCAAGAATTACTTGGTACGTATACCAATCAATATATACTCTTAATGGGTGGTGGAATTGCTGCTATTGTAGGTCTTTTAAATAAAGTGACTGTAAAAATAATGATAGAAGAAATCTGGGAAAACCTAAAAAGTGTTTTTGTTCCTATTATGATATTATTTTTGGTAGGTGCTTTGGCTGGTACATGGTTGGTTAGTGGAATTATTCCAGCTATGGTATACTATGGATTGCAGGTATTAAACCCAGCAATATTTTTACCAGCATCGGTTATTATAGCAGCTATTATTTCTATTGCAACTGGAAGTTCATGGACCACTTCTGCTACAGTAGGAATTGCCTTGATAGGTATTGGTAGTGCTTTAGGTATTTCAACGGGAATGATTGCTGGAGCTGTCATATCAGGTGCCTATTTTGGCGATAAGATGTCACCCTTGAGTGATACTACAAATCTTGCCCCTGCAATGGCAGGAACAGATTTATTTACACATATTAGATATATGGCATTTACAACAGTGCCAACCATAATTATAACACTCATAGTTTTTAGTATTATAAGTATGAATATTGAAACAACTGGAAGTGTTGATTTGAGCGGATTACTAGGCTCAATTAAAAATACTTTTAATATTACACTTTATTTGTTTATCGTTCCGTTAGTGGTCATTGCTTTAATTGTAACAAAAACAAAACCACTTATTGCGCTGAGTATTGGTGTTGCATTAGCGGCAATATTTGCTTTTATATTTCAGTCGGAAGTGTTAAGTACTTTGTCATCTTCAAATGTTAAATCCGTATTCAATGCCATTTTTGTGGATACTGAAATTACAACGGATAATGAAAAATTAAACGAGTTGTTTAGTGCAGGAGGAATGAAAGGAATGATTTGGACAATTTTACTGATTATCAGTGCCATGATATTTGGAGGTATAATGGATGGTATAGGCGCATTAGCTCGAATTACAAAAGAATTATTAAAATTAGCAACCACGGTATTTGGTTTATTTGCAAGTACTGTATTTAGTTGTTTAGGTTTGAATGCAATTGCCAGCGACCAATATTTAGCCATTGTTATTCCTGGGAAGATGTTTAAAAAAGCATTCGATGATAAAGGATTGGCACCTGAAAATTTAAGTAGAACATTAGAAGACTCAGGTACAGTAACCTCTGTTTTAGTGCCATGGAATACCTGTGGAGCCTATCAATCTAGTGTGCTAGGAGTTGATACTTTATCTTATGCAGGCTATGCGATATTTAATTATTTAAGTCCGTTTATGACCCTATTATTTGCTGCCTTTAATATTAAAATTAGACAGGTGTTAGAAAAGGAAAATTAATTTTTTAATTAGTTATTTCACATTTCAAAAAACAAAATGAATTCCAAAAAAAATTATATAGAGATTAATAAACAATCTTGGAATGCAAAAACAGGGATTCATTTAGAATCAGAATTTTATGACCAAGAAAGTTTCTTGAAAGGAAATACTTCACTCAACGAAATAGAACTGAATCTACTTGGAGACATAAAAGGGAAAAGTGTTTTACATTTGCAATGTCATTTTGGACAAGATTCCATTTCATTGAGTAGGCTTGGGGCTGAGGTTACAGGAGTTGACTTATCTGACAAAGCCATTGAAACGGCAAAAGAATTATCTGATAAAATGAATAGCGATACTCTTTTTATTTGCTGCGCTATTTATGATTTACCAAAATACCTTGATAAACAATTTGATATCGTATTTACTAGTTATGGTACTATTGGTTGGTTACCCGATTTAAATAAATGGGGACATATAGTTTCAAAATATCTAAAACCAGAAGGTAAGTTTGTGATTGTTGAATTTCATCCAGTAGTATGGATGTTTGACGACGATTTTAAAAAAATTGCATACAATTATTTTAATTCAGGAGCAATTGTTGAAACTGAAACGGGAACGTATGCAGAAGTAGAAGCCAAAATTACACAAGAATATGTAATGTGGAATCATTCAATAAGTGAAGTCTTGAATAGTTTGATAAACAACAATATCAAGATCAATTCATTTGATGAGTTTGATTATTCGCCATATAATTGTTTCAAACATACTATAGAATTTGAACCTAAAAAGTTTAGAATCAAACATTTTGAAAACAAAATTCCGATGCTATATTCAATTGTTGGGACGAAAAATAGCATTAGTTAAACCATTTATCTAAATTTTAATGTAACTAGAATTGATAAATGAATGCGCAGTTTGTCATTCCTGCGCAGGCAGTCCCGAAAATTCGGAACAGAACAAACTTTCAATAGATTCCTACCTGCGCAGGAATGACAAAAGTATTATAGAACAGATGTTTTCAATTACTTAATTGTTTTAGTTATGTCGAAATTATATAATCTTAAGATTGAAGGTTTCTCTTCTAATGGTTATCGGGACAACTTATTTATAAACCAAACTAATCTGTTCGGCACATTTTTCGCCATCTATGGCTGCAGAAATAATACCACCGGCATAACCGGCACCTTCTCCACAAGGATATAGTCCTTTTATTTGAACATGTTCTAAGGTTTTGGTATCTCTAGGTATTCTTACTGGTGAAGAAGTTCTCGATTCAGGAGCATGCACTACCGCTTCATTTGTTAAATAACCTTTCATAGATTTTCCAAATTGCATAAACCCTTCTTGTAATGTTTGATATATGAACTCAGGTAAAACTGACCCTAAATCAACCGAAGTTGTACCGGGCATATACGAAGTCTTAGGAATGTTATTTGATAATTTCCCTTCTGTAAAATCTACCAATCGTTGTGCTGGTACTCTTTGTGTTTCTCCCGCTAAATGCCACGCTTTTTGTTCAATTTGTTTTTGAAGTTCAACACCTGCCAATGGCCCTTTGTCTTGAAAAGGAGTAAAATCTTCTAATTTCAATGCTACAACAATACCAGAGTTTGAAGTAGGTTGATCTCTTTTAGATGGTGACCATCCATTGGTAACTACTTCACCAGGAGCTGTAGCACAAGGTGCTATCACACCACCCGGACACATACAAAAAGAATACACACCTCTGTTGTTAACTTGTTTTACAATGCTATATGGTGCGGGAGGTAAGTATTCATTTCGTGTTTCACAATGATATTGGATGGAGTCAATTAATTGCTGAGAATGTTCAACACGCACTCCTAATGCAAATGGTTTTGCTTCAATTTGAATTCCTTTTCGAACTAACAATTCGAAAATGTCTCTAGCCGAATGACCAGTAGCTAAGATAATTTTATTAGCATTTAGTATACTTCCATTTTGAGTTTGAACTCCAGTTACTCGATTGTTTTTTAGTAAAATATCAGTAACACGAGTATTAAATAATACTTCGCCACCATAGTCCAAAATAGTTTGGCGAATGGCTTGAATTATTTGTGGTAGTTTATTGGTACCTATATGAGGATGTGCATCTATAGCAATATTTTTTGTAGCACCATGTGCAATTAGTAAATTCAAAATTTTGTTGACATCACCTCTCTTTTTTGAACGGGTATATAGTTTTCCATCAGAATAGGTTCCTGCCCCTCCTTCACCAAAACAATAGTTAGAATCTTCATTTACTATATGTAATTTTGTAATTGCAGCGAGGTCCCTTCTCCTTTCTTTTACATTTTTACCCCTTTCTAAAACAATGGGTTTAAAACCCTTTTCAATTAATTTCAATGCGGCAAATAATCCGGCAGGACCAGCACCGATAATTAATACTTCTTTAGCTTTACTTACATCATTATAATAAGGGATTTCAATAGACGTCTCAATAAAATCTTCTTTTATAAAAACATTGATTTTTAGGTTAATTTTAATATTTTTTTGTCGCGCATCTATCGACCTTTTTAATATTTCAATATACTTTATTTCATTAATTCGGAGTTTATTTTTTTTAGCAATAAATTGTTTTAGTTGTACAGGGTTTTGAGCGACATCAGGATTGACTTGAATTTGAAATTCTTGTTGCATAGATTAATTAAAATAGAATTTTCAATATAGGATAAAATATAGTACTGTGGGATATTAATAAATAAAATAATTGTCAACCACCCCGTATTTCATCCCAATATAAATGACTATCATAGCCATCAAACTCTAATTATCGGGATGAAATCCACCCCTTCTTGAAAAGGAGGGGAGTTTTAATATATGAATTATTAAAAATGGTTGAAGTAATAGTTAGAACCAAAACTCTTCCTTGCTAAGGGAAGGTGGTCACGCCTTAGCGTAAACGGAAGGGTTTTTTATATAAAGAAATTCCAAACCAATCCAAAGCGAATCACAAAATCACGATACGGATAATTCGGTGCTGAATAATAGTTAGGTGTATTCGTAAAAGACGAATTAAAATGTTCAGCTTTTAAATAAATTCGAGTACGTTGTATCTGGGCATTTATAAAAAAATCAAATACAGGATAACCACCTATTTTTTGCTCATTTTGAATGGTGAATTCTGCCAATAATGGATTGTAACTATTTGCAAAATATTCAGAAAAATACTTAAACGTAATACCTGTTTGTAAAAACAAAGGGTCTCCTTTAAAAATATGGTCAGAGAAATACAATGTATTTCTGGTGACTAACTCTGGTACTCTAAAAACAGAACCTCCTTGAGATACGTTTTGATACATGATGGTATTGTTGAGCGCAAATTTACCGAACTTAAATTCTTTTGAAGCTTTTACCTTTAAATAATTAACGGTTTTTCCAAACTGCTCTGGTAACGGTTGTGATTGAGTATTCGTAGTATCACCAAAGTAAGTATAATTATCTATTTGAGTAATTTGCACTGAAGCATTCAGTAATTTTTCTGAAGTAAGTTCAAAGATTAAACTTCTGGTACTTTCATTTTTTAAATTTAGAAACCAATTATAATTCACATAATCACTTTGATTCAATAAAAAGTTGAGGTTTGGTGATTTACTATTCGTTAAAAAAGTGCCTTTAAAAGTAAACAAACTATCCTGTTTAAATTCGCCTGTAGCTTTTATGTAATTTCCGTTAAAATCACCTGTCAATAATGTTGCAGCCTCTGCATTTATATTGAATTTTTTAAAATTTGTTTTCCATTCACCTCCCATAGAAATTGTATTTCCGTCAAGATTAGAAGGGATGAGTTGGTTGTCAATGATAGTAGTACTTTTATATCCATAATCATAATCAAAATAATTAGCCTTGAAAATTAGTTCACCTAAAACCACAGGAGACTTTAATGCTAAAAATAATTGATTGTCCGTGGTAAGATATGCCAGTTTATCGTTAATTATATTCGAAAAGGTATTGCCAAATATATCAGTATCAGCAGTATTTTGCTCATATTCATAATGTTTTCGTTCATAATTTAAAATATGCCCGACTTTAAGGTAGTTTTTGGTATTGTTTAAAGAATCTTTTCGTTGCCATATTTTATAATCATGTTCAATATAATAACGATTTCCTCGTAAGATATTAGTGGCATCATTAAAGTTTACTTCTAGCCTTCCTCTATCCGTAAAGTTACTGTCATTGTTCTCGAAATTGATGATTGATGTGGCTGTTAATCCACCATTTTCATCATTGCTCAAATCTTGTGCAACAATATGGCTTCGTAAAGTATATATATTGTTTTTTGTAGCATAACTATAGGTAAATCGCATATTACCATGACTGCTCAGCGTATTTCTATATTTACCAAGAGAGCGCAGCCCTTTATATGCAAGAGAAACATTGTGTCTTTTTGTAGTGTTAAAGGTAAATAATGCATCTAAAACTTGACCTTGTTCATGTCCAGTTCTATAAAACAATATCGTAGTTGGAGTGGCTACATGATAATAGTCTACATCTTCAACCTCATAATAATTATAATGTTTGGCACTTGCTCCCATCTTAGGAAATAAAGAAACCTCTGAAAAATCATAACCTAATTTATTAAAAGTTTGCCCTTGGTTATGAAAAGGTAATAATTCGAAATTATCCTTGTGTAAAAAATTAAACAAATAATCTTTGCGGATGGTTAATGTAGTATCAACATAGGTAGTATCTTTTTTATGAGATATAATTTTATAGTCGGTAAAATGTGTTTTCCCACTGAGTGTAATGTTCTGCTCTTTACTAAAAGCCGTTGAATCTAATCTTTGTTCTTCTAAATCACCAACATTTTTTAAATCTTTAAGAGGTCTTTTTGGTGTAATTTGAGCTTGAGAAACAATTACTAAAAGCAAGAAAAATATAAAATGGTATTTTTTTAACATTGACACTTAATTGAGGGCTAAGATAAACTTTTTGATTCAAAAAAAATTGCTAAATTTTTGTTATAAATTTCAACAAATACTACTATTTTTGATTAATGTTACAACACAATTTTTCAGGATTTAAACTAGAAGCGGGTACAGACGAAGCTGGTAGAGGATGCCTTGCCGGACCTGTGGTCGCAGCGGCAGTAATCATACCAAAAGGATTTAAACATCCGTTGTTAAATGATTCTAAACAACTAACTGAAAAACAACGGTGCCTATTAAAACCATTTATTGAAGAAAACGCAGTAGCGTTTTCAGTTGCTTTTGTTTGGCAGGATAAAATAGATAAAATTAATATTTTGCAGAGTTCTATATTGGCAATGCATCAATCCATAAAGCAATTAGATATAACCCCTGAGTTTATTATTGTTGATGGTAACAAGTTTCATAAGTATGAATCTGTTCCACATCAAACCATTGTAAAAGGAGATAGTAAATTTATGAGTATTGCAGCAGCTTCTATTTTAGCGAAGACATATCGCGATGTTTATATGAAAAAAATACACAACGACTTTCCTAAATACAATTGGAAACAAAATAAAGGATACCCTACAAAACAGCACAGAGATGCCATTCGTAATGTTGGCATTACTCTACATCATAGAAGATCATTTAAACTCTTACCGAAACAACTGACTTTCAACTTCTTATAAAGGGAATTTTTCCCCTTTTATATTTTTTAGTTGATTTCATACGTTTCTTTTATTAAATTTGTAAGGCTCTTCACATATATAATATTGATACCATGAAATCATCATCCAAATTAATTGTAAGTATTTTAGTATTAGGTTTCTTTTTCCCTTTTACTATACATACTCAAGAATGTAATGCTGCTTTATTTTTAAAAAAAGGAAATCTATTAGAGTATACCTCTTATGATAAAAAAGGAAAAGCTCTATCAAAAGCATCACATGAAACATTATCTATAAAAACAGAAGGAAATAAGCTTTCAGCAATCATTAAAATAGTTTCTCAAGATATAAAGGGAAAAGACTCTTTTTCTTCTGAATATAAAGCAAGCTGTGAAGATGGCCTTTTCTCAATAGATATGGCTCGTTTTTTTGATAATAGTAAATTGCAACAATATGATGTAAAAGATTTTACTGTTGAAATGGACGGAAATATATTAGAATTTCCTGTTGGTATGAACCCCGGAGATATACTTAACGACGGTAACTTTACTGTTAAAGTGAGTAAAGGTGCTTTTACTATTATTACCATGATTTTTAATATCACCAATAGAAAAGTTCATGCCAATGAAACTATAACAACCAAGGCAGGTACATTCGATTGTCAAAAGATCACCTTTGATTTTGACACTAAAATGGGTATTATTAAAGTAAGAGGCTCAGGTATTGAATGGTATCAAAAAGATAGAGTAGTGGTGAAGTCTGAATCATACAATAAAAAAGGAAAGTTAATCGGATTTACTGAATTGACGAGTATGAAGTAATAGTAAAGTAATATTTTTAAAACCGAAGCCTACACTTCGTTTTTTTCTTTTGTAATTATAATATATGTAACTTTATTTGTTACAAAATTTATAGTTGTAATTAATTGGTTTACTTATAATTGCTTAAATTTATAACATCAACCATTGAACATACTGCTATGAAATATTTACTAACCTGCTTTTTGCTTTTTGCTACAATATTAATATTCGGACAGAGTCAAAAAGAGAAAGACTCTTTAAAAATCTTAAACTTAATTAATACGAGTTTAAATGAAGAAGATTCTACAGCTCAATTGGAGATATTTAAAGAAGCATTATCAATATCAAAAAAGCTTAAATCTGATTTTGGAATTTTTATTTCACATAAAAAAAATGCTGAATGGAAAGCTATAAAATATAATTCAGATTCAACGATTATCCAATATAAAAAAGGGTTAAAAGACCTTTCTAATAACAGTTTTTATAATTTTCACTTTTTAGGATTAATTGGAAGTGAATTTAAAAAACAGTCTAATTACGATTCTTCTGCTTATTATTATAAAAAATGTATTGCTTTTGGGGGGAAAGTATTCAAAAATGATCTAATTGTAAAAGGTCATATTTTCTTAGGTAATTTATGGCATCAAAAATACGAATATGATGAGTCATTTAAAAATTATGCAAGAGCTGATTCTATATGTGATTTAGATGAAAAACTAAAAATATCTGTACTAAGAGCACAAGTAATTAATTATTTGGGGTATAGCGTTAGAACTACAAATGGATATGAAAAAGCATTAGAATACTATTTAAAAGCGAAAGAACTATATCAAAAATTAAATAAAGAAGAAGGTATTCAAGAAGTGAACATTTCAATTGCTCAAGCATATGTTTCCATGAACAAATATAATTCTGCATTAAAACTTTTGAATAAATCTGTAGCTTATCATGCCAAATATGCACCTCAAAAAAACTCCTATACTTATGCTATAATTGTAAGAGGGTTTCTTCTTGCAAAAATGAATAATTATAGTGAAGCCGAGAAAGATTATAAATTATACTATAATCTGGCCGTTGAAGAGAAAAACGAGTTACGTGAAAGAAGAGGACTAGGATATCTAGCTGATTTTTATTTAAAGAGCAGCCAATTGGACAAATCAGAGATTTACTTCGAAAAAGCTATTGAGAAATCTAAAAAGTCAGGTGATTTGGGAAAAGAATTTGAATTGACGAGGTCATTAATTGACGTATCTAAGAAAAAGAGAAATTTTAAAAAAGCAGTTCAATTATATGATGAATATGTTTCTTTGAATGAAAAAATTGAAGCCAAGAATACTGTATTGAAAACTCAAACTCTTGAGGTCAAATTTCAATCAGAGAAAAAAGAACAAGAAATCATCCTGTTAAAATCACAAAACGAATTAGCAGAACAACAAAAAACCAATCAACGCAATCAGTTATTAGGCGGAATAGGAGTCACTTCTTTGGCAGGATTGTTCTTTTTCTTTTTATATAGAAACAGGCAAAAAACCACTAAAAAACTACAGGAATTAGACAAAGCAAAATCAA
>Ga0256847_1000709_pt1 | contig 19734 bp, 11 predicted proteins | sample TeddybearmetaG_FD_189099 | JGI IMG/M metagenome (GOLD analysis project Ga0256847, IMG submission 189099) | Hydrothermal vent microbial communities from East Pacific Rise, Pacific Ocean - Teddybear | ecosystem: Environmental > Aquatic > Marine > Hydrothermal vents | place: Pacific Ocean: East... | reverse complement strand
AGGTCAGGATGTTTTTGAAAATAGCTTTGAGAGTTATGGAGCGCCAAGAATCAAAGTAGAATTATTGAAGTACGACCACCGTGTTTCTAGACCCAGAGTGGCTAGGGTCATGAGAGCAAATAGGTTGTTTTATTTTATCTCCATTGGATAGCAACTCTGGAGTATATTTTAAGGATTTACCCCTAGCGTTTTCAATAGCATCATTTTCTTTGTCCAGTGCATCCCATCTATGTTTGATTCTAATTTCTTGTAATGCATCTAGTGCTAGTTTTTGAACGTGGAATCTATCTATTACAAAGGTAGCATTCGGGAATGACTCTTATCTAAGTGTCCACTTTTTTGTTGCAAGAATAAGAAAAACCTACAACTATAGCATAGTTCGATGTGGGCCAAATAGGGGAGCCCCTGATTCTCCAGAAAATGAGGTGATTTATTTCAGGATATGTGTTGTTTGAGTTGTTTTATTAAATAACGACTTACCATCTATGTTTTAATATGGAGGTTGTATTAGGTCTTTGTAGCCAGTAGATATAATTAATTTAAGCTAAATTTGAACAACCAATACCTTAGTTATGAACAACATGATTGTAAAAATTAAAAAAGTACTCACACCGTTTTTTAATACCAAAGCAGCTGGGCTTTATTTGATTTTGTTTGCCCTAGCAATTGGTGTTGCCACTTTCATTGAAAATGATTTTGGCACCAGTGCTGCTCAAAAAGTAATATTCAAGTCGTGGTGGTTTGAACTTCTTCTTGTTTTATTCGGTATTACCATCATTGTAAATATTTTTAGATTTCGAATGATTCAACAAAAAAAGTGGGCTGTCCTGCTTTTTCACGTTTCAATAATTATCATACTTATAGGTGCTGGAGCAACAAGATATTTAGGTTTTGAAGGAGTTATGCATATCCGTGAGAATAATAGTTCTAACAGTTTTTTATCATCGAATTCTCATTTAAAGTTTAAGGTTATTAAGGATGGAACCACATATGAATTCGACGAACCTGTTCTTTTTGCTTCTTTAGGAAATAATAACTGGCAAGAGTCCTACTTAATTGGAGGCGATTTAATAGAAATTAAAATAAAGGAATTTATTCCTAACCCGAAACAAACCCTGACTACCAATGATGATGGGAAACCAACGTTAAAGTTGGTCGTGGCTGGTGCGAATGGAAGAGAAGAATATTTCATCTCCAAAGGAGAGACCAACCGCTTTAGAAATGTGATTTACAATTTTAAAGATGTGCCTTATCCTGGTGCAATCAATATTACTTATAACAATGACTCGTTGTTGTTTAAATCAAATAAAACCCTTACCCAAATGGTTATGGCAACCCAGAAAAGGGACACTATCTATCCTTCCGATGAATATAAACCCTTGTTGTTACGCTCTCTTTATTCGGACGGCACAAACAATTTCGTTTTTTCTGAATTCCATCCCAAAGCTTCAACCCGTATTGAGTCTGAGGACCTTAAAGTTAGAAATGAAAGTGTTACGGCATTGTCGTTGGATATTTCCGTAAACGGCAAGGTCAAGGAAACATTGGTATATGGAGGCAGAGGTTTACCAGGAAGACCAGAAGTCCTTAACTTTGATACTACACAAGTATCTGTTTCATATGGGTCTAAAGAGGTAGTTGTTCCTTTTTCCATTAGACTAAATAAGTTTATTCTTGATAAATACCCAGGTACTAATAGCGCCTCTTCATACGCAAGTGAGGTTACCTTATTTGATCTTGAGGAAAATGTGAATATGGATTACCGTATATTCATGAATAATATTTTAGATTATGATGGCTATCGTTTTTTTCAATCCTCATTCGACAAAGACGAAAAAGGGACCTACCTTAGTGTAAATAGTGACTTTTGGGGTACACTAATTTCTTATTTGGGATATGCGCTATTAACTTTAGGTATGATTCTTACATTATTTAGCAAGCGTACTCGGTTTTATTCAGTAATTCAAAAGGTTAAAAAATTGAGAGCCAAAAGTGGGACGTTTATTTTTCTCTTATTTCTGACTACTTCCTTCACTCTTCAAGGACAAACAAATACCCATGTGGAAAATGCCATAGATTTAGAACATGCAGAGGCGTTCAGTGAAGTGGTGGCACAAGATTTTAAGGGCAGAATGAAACCCATTCACACCCTTTCAAGAGAAATCATGCGAAAAATCTCTCGAAAGGAGACTTGGGATGGCTTGACAGCTGACCAAGTAATGCTAGGTATGTTTATAAACAAACAGGACTGGTATAATGTGAAGCTTATTAAGCTGGGAAAACATGAAGACATTCAAAAACTTCTAAATGTCACTGGAAATTATGCCTCATATAAGGACTTTTTTGCTCAGACAGGAGAATATAAACTTAGGAATGAAGTTCGAAGAGTTTATGCTTTGGAGCCTATTGACAGAGGAGTTTATGCCAAAGAATTACTCAAGATTGACGAGCGACTTAATATCCTAAGCATGGTGTTTTCAGGAAACTTGTTGAAGATTATTCCCAACCCTAACAATTCAAATAACACATGGGAGGCCTATAGTAGCCATAATAATAACGATGGGCACAATCATAGCACGGTAGCAACTAATTTCTTTAATGCATACGGAGCGGCCTTAAAAACGGCAACTTCTACAGGCGACTATAAACATGCTGGTCATCTATTGAATGAATTAAAGACATTTCAAAATACTCAGGGAGGCAGCGTAATGCCTTCCTTAGCTAAAATAAAGGCTGAAATTTTGTTGAACGAGATGAACGTCTTTACTCGACTGGCGATGTTTTACCTCTTGCTTGGAATTGCACTTCTATTTTTTCTTTTTGTTTCTGTTTTTAAACCGAATTGGAATTTGAAGAAAGTGTATTTTATTTTATTCACACTAGTCCTAATAGGCTTTGTTTTGCATACTATTGGGTTAGGCCTTCGATGGTATGTCTCTGGAAGAGCACCTTGGAGTAATGGGTACGAATCGATGATTTACATTGCATGGACTTCCACTTTGGCTGGTGTTCTATTTACCAGGAAATCATTTGGCGGCTTAGCGGCCACAATGGTTTTAGCTTCAACGATTCTTTTGGTTTCAACCTTAAGTTTTCTTGACCCAGAAATTACACCGTTGGTTCCTGTTTTAAAATCCTATTGGTTGACCATCCATGTATCACTTGAAGCAGGTAGTTATGGCTTTTTGATGTTGGGTGCTATTATTGGGTTAATCAACATTATTCTCATGATCTTTATTTCAGAAAATAATAAAACTCGCTTAAAGAGAATTATTCAAGAGATGTCATATATCAGTGAAGTAACTCTTATTGGTGGTTTATTTATGGTTAGCGTTGGAACCTATTTAGGCGGTGTTTGGGCCAATGAATCTTGGGGACGTTATTGGGGTTGGGATGCTAAAGAGACATGGGCTTTAGTTACTATTCTTATATACGCCTTTATTTTGCACATGAGATTGATTCCTAAGCTCCAAGGGTTGTTTGCTTATAATGTGGCGACTATCTTTGGTCTTGCATCGGTAATCATGACCTATTATGGAGTAAACTATTATCTATCTGGGCTGCATTCCTATGCGACTGGCGACCCAGTTCCAATCCCTCAATGGGTTTATATAGTAGTATTTTCGATTATCGCAATAAGCATAATAGCTTATTTTAGGAAGAGAAAATATAAAAGTATTTCTTAGTCTCTCACTCTATAACCGTTCCGTTTTCCAAAATAAGGTCGTAGCGGTAGCCCGCCCCGAAGTCACGATTTAAACTTACAAGTGCTTTAATAGTGACTACTTTTCCCTCTGGAACAAAAGTGTTTGAGGTCACCACTAAGTCAAAATCATCCTTACTGCCGTCTTGTAAGTGAATCCAATTTCGTTCCATGATATTTGGATTAATTTTTACACATTTTCCAGTTATTTGAACCGTTTTACCATCATATTTTTTTGGATTGGCAACAATGTCGGCAATTTTGATATCTCCTTTGTGTTGTGCAATTTTTTCGGTGTGTGTAGGAATATTTTCTTTTTGAACAAATTCTGTCTTGGTTTCACCAAAATCTACTTTCGCTATCCCAGTATTACCGCCATGTCGCTCAGCGACTAAGTTGGAAACCAAAAAGATTCTATCAAAAACTCTCTTGTATTCTTTACTCTCAAAATTGGTTTTCAGTAAGCCGTTTCTATAAAAGTAAGTTTTGCCTAATATCACATCTTGCTTTCTAGTGGCAATCCAAAATTGCTCTCCGCCTTCAGTAACATTGAGGTATACGTATTTTGTAGTTGGTAGTATTTCATTGACCACAACAGTATGTAAGTTGTCTGTAAAAGATGAGTTTTTTAATAGCGGAGTTTCCGTATTTTTGTCCACTTCTGAAAAAATTCCGCTATTAGTTGTCGCTTCGCCTGAATTAGATTGAGCTGTGATTACCTTAGGGCCATTATTGCAGGCTACTAGCATAGTAAATATGATTAGTACGAGTACTATATTTTGAACTTTCATAATTATCGCTTCTTTTTCTTTTTGCTATAAAATCGTTTTATAAGTCTAGTGTAAAATCGGTAGTTATTTTCTGTATCAAGTTGAGAGAACTCTCCAGAAATACTAAACTGCCATGTTCGTGAAATTCGATAAGACAAAGCCATTCCGTAATAATCCTGAACAAAATCACCTTCTCTATTTTCATAGGTATAACTTGCCTTTCGATAATAAAAATCTCCATATAACTTGCTCTTCACTAAATCTCTAGAGTGTCTTATAGAATAGATGTTGCTACTTAGGTAGTTTGAGGAATTCATATTATAGGATACATTCAACCGACCACCGAGTTTAGGAATCTTTGTAAGTGTAAGGTAACCATTTATATTATCCGATTTATTTTGTTGGTCACTTTGAAAACGGTTACTATAACTCAACCCTGCCCACAACACTTTAAAAGGTCTTAAATTAAGGCGCATTCGAACACCTTGTCGAGCCAAATCATCATCTAGGATACGCTCGATGTCGGTTTGAAAAGTTTCATAATAAACAATTCGTTTTCTTGAATCGTAGGAGATCATCAGGTTGGCTGCCCTGCTAAAACGGTATCGAGCTGACAAATACAAATTCGTTAAGCGGGTTTCGTTACCCTTATTACCAAAAACATCCAATTCCAAGGAACTAAATAGATTAAGATTGGAGGCAATGGTGCTATAGTGTTGAAAATATAGATACCTACGATCCGTAGAACCGTTATTAGTTTGTTCCATGGCTCCCAGGGTTGTTTGACTAAAAAAATTCTTGCTGTCCGTCTCAATTCCGAAGTAGCCACCATACTGTAACAAATCGGAATTGAATCCATAGTCAAAAAAATCAGGACGGAATCCACCAACAGCTCCTACGTAGAAATTTCCAAAGTACTTTTCTACTTGCAACCCGTCTACTGCACCTAAGGATGAAGCTTTAGGATTAATTTTCCTTCCTGCAGTTACCGAAAGACTAGATGTCGCATCGAATCGAACATTTAAATTATATACGTTGAAAATACTGGTTCTTCCTTTAAAACTTGTTTCTGAATTGGTAAAGATATTGCGATAGGCAAGAAAACTTTGTATTGAGAATTTCGAATCACCAATATGATCGGCTGTAAGGGAAAAACGGGTCATGATACGATTTCTGTCCTCTCTAATGTCAGAAAACGAATTGTAACTACCAACAGAAACCCTTCCTCGGATTTTCTCAGAATAAATAGATTCTTTTTTTAAATATTTAGGTTCGGTTTCAATTATATCAACAGGATTGACCTCTTTTTCAATTGGTCCAAATGTGTCGTCCAGTTTTTCTTCAGAAGTAAACAAATAAGTAACAGTATCGCCTTTCTTTACAGCACAATTATTGATTAGAGTACAAACTGCGGAAGTTGAGGATTTATCTGTTACACGTAAACATTCCGAACCTGAAAGTTGAAGGATTTCGTTAATCTTTATTTCTTCGGTTGAATCAAATTTTACATAAATATTACTGGAGGTCACAAATGAAACGGTGCCTACCAATTCCGTTTCCTTGTCCTGAGCATATAAGCCAGAGGAGGTGAATATTAAAATCAATATGGGGACAACTATATAGTTCATTTAAGGTAGGTCTGCGGCTATAGGTTAAAAGGGATTGGGGTGACAAGTAAAACAAGCGTTACTTTCATAAATATAACCATTGACCCCATCGTGTTCATCGTTGGTATCGTTCTTTTCGTGGCAGGTTACACAGGTGAAAATTGAATAATTATTAGAATTAATATGGCAATCGACGCATTCGTTCCACTCCCCTTCGTGCTTTCCAGTATAAATTGGAAAATACATATTGTCATGATCCCAGTTAGCAGGCATCCAACCCGGATTGGTCGTGTGACAAACTACACAATCTGTTGGGAAACCAGCTGCTATATGGTTTGGATTTGTTGCTTGATTATAATCATCCGCGTGACAAGCAAAACAATCGGTCGGGGTGTTGTTGAAATTTCCATTGACATGACATTCATTACAATCTTGTATATCATGTCCTAGAGTAAGTGGGAAAAAGTCATGATCCAAAATCGCTGGCATCCAACCCAGATTTGTCGTGTGGCACTGAATACAATCTGTTGGGAAGTTGGCAGCTTGATGATTTGGATTAGTAGTTTGCACATAATCTTCCATATGACATGCAAAACAGTCAGCCGAAATATCAGAAAAATTGGTCACATCATGACATTGACTGCAATCTTGAATGTCATGCCCTAACGTTAATGGAAAAAAATCATGATTTATACCCGTTATATCATCCCAACCCATTCCAAAAGGGTCGTGACACTCGGTACAATCTTGAGAAAAGCCAGATATGGCGTGGTTCGGATCCGATGTTGCCAAATAATCATCTTGATGACATTGAATACATTCGTTACCCATGGGTGTAAACACCAGTGTACTTGCGGTATTATGACATTCTATACAACTTAAATTGGTATGTACCCCGATTAATGGGAATCCGTTTTCTTCATGAATTTCAGGAATATTAAAAACCAACCAATTGTCACTCGTATGACAACGCACACAATCATTTCCAACGGATTGGCTGTGAACATCTATATGGCAAGAAATACAGTCAGTAGGAGCTCCTTTAAATGTTAGATCACTATGGCAAGCCTTACAATCTGTTTGTGTATGGGAACCTTCAAGCTCAAAGCCCGTGTTGTTATGGTCAAATTGAAGTGTTTCGAATTCAATTTCCCATCCATTAGGGTTATGGCATTGTGCACAATCTATCTTTAGCTCATCACCATGTGGTGATTGAGCCAATAGAGGCAATACTCCAAATAGGAGCGCGATTATTGATGACAGTCGATACATTCTAATTTATTTAAAGCGTAAACTACAGTAGACTCACCACTTTCATGAATTACTTCGTGACAGGCACTACAACTTATTTCTTCATGACGACCTTCTAAAGGAAAAGCTGTGCTATTATGGTCGAATTTCTTCGGAAACCAGCTATCTGTGACATGACATCGAGTGCAATCTGTAATGCCACTTATAGCAAACAAATCATCATGTACATTTTCATGACATGATATACACTCAGTGTTCAAGGTAGTAAAATTTTGAGAGACAATTGTTTCATTATCAAATATATCAAAATGACATTCTCTGCAATTTACTTCAATATGTTTACCGTCCAATGGCCAATTGGTTAAGGAGTGGTCAAAACTGACCTCGCTCCAGGCATCATTAATATGGCAAACGACGCAATTATTATCCGGATAATAGTTTTTACTAATAAAGTTTTCATGAATATCTATATGACAATCGACACAGTCGGTGCCAAGATTTGCAAAGGTCCATTTTTCATCACCTTCACTTATATGGCATGCAAAACAGGGAGTCGCTACATGTGCACCTTCCAAAGGGAATGATGTTGTCTGGTGTTGTTCAAGCGTATATAGGCTATAGTCAAATCCCAGTTCTAGAGAATGACATTCTATACAATCTGGTGAAATATCGTTTTTGGTAAATTCTCCATCATGATAGTCTATATGACAGTTGCTACATGCACTAAATTCGATTGGCGTAGAAAATCGCTTTTCATGACATTTTTTACAATCAACTTCAAGGTGTTTCCCTTTCAAAGGATAATCCGTAATAGTATGGTCAAAAAAGTCCATACGATTGAGTGACAGGAAACTACTCTCTTTATGACATTTCGCACAATCTTGTCCATATTTGTTTTCATGGGGATCCTTATGACATTCAACACAGCTATTTTGATCAATATTGATATTATCCTGAAAAACAGCAATTGGATTACTCGTAGGGCTATGACAGCTAAAGCAATCAATCTTATTATGTTGTCCCTTAAGTTTATAACCCGTTAAATTGTGATTAAAACTCCCTTTTCCAACAAAACTTGTAAAGGATGTTTCTGTGTGACACTGAACACAAGAGCCGATAATTTGACCATTGTGAGGGTCATTATGGCAGGCCTTGCAATCTGCAAACGGAATATCACTAAATTCATAAAACTCCTTCCCATTTCTAGCAGTAACGTTGTGGCATTCAATACAGTCTACTTCAATATGTTTTCCCATTAAAGGGTAATTAGTATTATCATGTTCGAACTTAGAGGCAGGCTTGAAAGCATTCATATCATGACAGGTCATACAGTCATTGGATAGTGTTTTCTGATGAAAATCATCATGGCAGGAAAGACATTTCTGCTCCAAGCCCAAAAATGTGTTTTCTCTCTTCTTTAAGTCACGATCAAATATAAAATCAGGGATATGGCATTTTCTACAGTCAATGGCGTCATGCTTTCCTTCCAACACATAGCCTGTCAGATCATGGTCAAAGTTGTTCTCATCGAACCGGACCATGTCAAACTTTCGTCCATGATGCTCACTGTGACAATCAAAGCAATCTTTGTTGACCACCTTCGAGCTTGAATGAAAACCTTTATTATGATTCAACAAGGATTTAATTTCCTTATGACAGTCGAGGCATTTTACATTTGACACTTTCTTTCCAATATCATGACATAACGTACAATTAGTCATCCCTTCCAACTTCGAGTGAGCATTTGTAAGGTCGCCTGGAGATATTTGACTGTAACCAATACTCACTGCGAACAAAAACAAAAGTGCGGTATGTATTATTTGGAATTTCAAATTTCTTTATTTATGACTTTTCATGATATGACCGAAACGCTTTGTGATTTTAACTCCGGGTTTTTCCAAAAATTTAGTTGGCAAGATTCCGCCAGCAAAAATATAAACCAAATCATTTTCAAGTTTTCTTTCGCCTTGTTCTTCTTTCATTTTATAGTGACAATAATCATCGTGAATTGATACTAAACTCGAATTAAAAATTACCTGCATCGACTTATCATCAATTGCTAGGTGTGCTTTTTTTCGATTCTTGGGCTTACACCTCGTATATCCCTCAGAGTGAACCAACTGACTTACATTATTGTTTTCTTTAAGGAGCAAAGCTGCTTCTATTGCTGAGTCACCTCCACCAATAACGATAATATTCTTTCCGGATATTCTCTCTGGCTCCAACAGCCGATAGGCCACCTTTGTAGATTCCTCACCAGAAATATTTAATTTTCTAGGGCTTCCTCTACGTCCTATTGCTATGAGTACATTATTTCCAAAGTACTCTTCACCATTACTGGTTAAAACTTTGAAAGTTTTGTCATCTTGAGGAATAATATCATCGACTTTAGTGTTCTCTTGAATTTTTATGTCGTTTTCGGAAATAACTTTGATCCATAATTCGAGTAATTCCTCTTTTGAGGTATCATGCAATTTCACTTTTCCATGTAGTGGTAGATTCATGGGTGAGGTCATGACAATTTTTGATCTGGGAAACGTAAATACTGTTCCTCCTAGAGAATCTTGTTCCAATGTTAAACTTGATAAGTTGTGTTTTTTACATGCTAATGTTGCTGAAATTCCAGCTGGACCAGCGCCAATTATAATAACATCGATAACATTTTCCTTTGATGGTTTTTTACTTTTTACAATGCTCTCTATGGCTTGCTGGCCTTGCTCAACACTATTCTTTATTAAACCCATACCTCCTAATTCTCCGGCGATGTACATTCCGCCAACGTTGGTTTCAAAATTTTGGTTGACATGGGGAAGCTCAATTCCTCTAGACTCGGTTCCAATACGAAGTGAAATGGCTTCAACTGGACAAGAATGGAAACAAGCTCCATGACCTACACAATTTGATGAGTTGATTAAAGTGGCCTTACCATCTACTATTCCTAAAATATCTTTTTCAGGACATTCCGAAACGCAAGCCGCACTACCAATACAGGTATTGAGGTTGATGTATGGGTGTAACGAGACAGGCTCAAACAGGCCTTCTTCCTTAGCGATCGCAACTTTTCTTTTGGTTGCGACAGAGGTTACTTTCTTTTTACGCAGGTAAAAAAACACAATGCTTCCGCATAAAATAAATACGATACCGTATACAAGTATTTGTTCTAACATCACCTCCATTAGAATATCCATTTATATCCAAAAGCGAGAGTAACTGCTACATGGACTATTAATATTACAAGCATTATCAGGGCAAATGGAAGGTGTACAACATGCCAATATTTAAAAAGTTTTTGCATGGTTTGAAGTCTTGTGATTTTTCTAGACAGGGATCGCTCATTTTTTACCATAGTCAGAATAGATTTTCTTTCTCCCTTAGGTAGTTTTCTGTTTTTCAGTTCTTTTCTTAATCGGAATAGGGATACTCTGTTTTTTGCTATTTCTTCTTCCTTAGTGAAACTAATGAATAGTTGAACCGCGAAATGATCCAACTTAAACTTTTCATTCAAGACCTTAGATAGATCTGTTTTCATTTCTTTCACTTCATTCAAGCTCAGTTCTCTTCCTTCTATGCTTCGGGGAATTTGAATATAAATGAATCTACCTATAACACCACTTAGAACGACGGCAACCATACTCCAAAAAGCAATGGAAACTATACCTCCAAATTTAAAGGCCGTATGAAACAATATCAGAATCGGACCTAGAGCACATAGGAATATGTGAAATTCTAATAAATATTTTAATCGTAGATATTTTGATAAAAAGTTATAGCGTTTCCGAGCGATATAAATAGACACGCCAAACAAGATCATTAACGTCCCAACAATTCCTAAGCCATGTCCAAACGCACCACTTGGCTTAAACCAGTCATGCCGAGGATGATAAAATCGTTCTTCTAAAGCAGTATGATAATAAGAATAACCAGTATAGATTAAATAAACGGTCACAGCTATGGTTATAATAACCATAGTACCAATGTAGATTTTATGTGTTGTTTTATTCAACTATCAATGTTTTTTGTTCAAGGCAAAACGGCAACAAATAGCATTCTTTTTATTTCATTTTTAAATTCTTCATTTAGATTCAAGTACTAAAATACATTATTTTCTGTAAATGAGTGGTTTGCAATGATTACGCTTGCCCAATATACTTTCTCGTTTATGTTTTTGATTAACTAAGGTTAGATCGTTATTTACATAACAACTAAGGAAGGAAATCTCCTGAAAGAATTTAAGATTAAAAAGAGTTTTGGTCTAATTCTGTTTTAGAAAAGTAAAAACAACGTTCTTAAATATAAGAAGAAGTTGAGAGATGAAAATAGGAAGGACATATTGAGTAAAATAGGAAAAACCCTACAAATATAGAGGTAGTTCGAGCCCAAGAAGGGGTCTAAAAATCAATTAAATCCCTGCAAATAAGTAAATTACAGTTCGATGTAGAACTAAGAGGGGGAGCGAAAGTAAAAAAACCAGTCTACTTTCATAAACAAACTTTTTGCTTTTTAAGGTATTTCCTAGTCGTCAAAATGACCAACACGCTATTTCCGCGTGTTGTCTTTATCTTCAATCTTCCAAATCCCTATGTAAATTAACGATGAGCCAGGTCAACTCATCAACGAAAAAGGCCCCCTAGTTTTCCCCAGAAAAAACGAGTTTTAAGGAAATATCAAACTAATTGCCTCCTTTTAAATATTAATAGTGGTATCTGCATAAAACACTTCAATTTTCCATACTCGTTTAAGTCGATTGAAATTTAAAGCGTGTATTTTATCGATGATATTTGCATTTCATAGATAAAAATTGTAGAATTGAGCCACAAAGGCATATTGCCCCCCCAACCAATAATTTAGATATCATGACTTTAAAATACAAATTTAGGCTACTTACAGCTGTCGTATTGCTATTTACAACCCTCTCTGTTGCTCAAAACAAAGTGGTCCAGCCATCAATTATTTCAGACGATGTAGGAATTAGTAAATATCACGAGCGCGAAGAACTTGAAAAGATGCGAAAAGGTTCTCTATTACAACTATACAATAAACGTATTGAAGTAATCATCAAGATTTTACCAAATATTGCATTCGCAACAAAACCTGGGGTTACCATGACTACTTTAGGTATTCCTTACACCAAAGAAAATCTCGCTGCACTTAAAGAAAACAAAGAGGCCACAACCATTTATTTTGAAAACACGCTACAGTTTCAAAAAATTGTACTCCCTTATTCAGACAAGAGTGACTTGATTTCTGCCATATTATTTTATGAAGAAACTTTGAAGGCATTGCATAATTATGAAGACTTTAATTAGCGAAGTGTGGATTCACATTTCGCTAATTTGGCATTCTGACGTTCAAATTCCTGCATTATTGGTTGGCTTATGTTAAATTTTATGCATTTCATCGTATTTATTTGCATTTCGTAGGAATTTTCTTATATTTATAGACTATTTTTAGCAGTATTTAACATAATTACCTTTGTATGGATAAAAACTACTTTCTCGTTATTTTCTTGTTATTTTTCCCCTTTCTCTGTTTATTTTCTCAACAGGAAAAAGGAATATCCGGCAACGAAAATTGGTTAAATATTTGGACCGAATTTAATTCGAGCGCCGAAGAGTATCCCGAACCTACACAAATACTTTCAGGAAGCATTTCAAAGGACACTAAGTTGTCCAAAAAAGAAACATATCTTTTGCTTGGTGATGTATTTGTTATTGACAGTACAACGCTCTCTATTGAAGCTGGCACAGTCATTCTTGCAGATTACAAGTCTAAAGCTTCACTGTTTATAAGCGATGGCTCTAAAATAATGGCAGAAGGAACCCAAACAGATCCGATTGTTTTCTCATCTAATAGAGATGTTAAGAAAAAGGGGGATTGGGGTGGAATTTTTATTTTAGGTAGCGCTCCTGTAAATAAAATAGGGGAAAAATGGGCGTTATTGGATTATGGGCTTAAGGCACCATCTCCAGAGACTATGAGTTACGGTGGCGATGATGTAAATAGTAATTCTGGAATTTTAAAATATGTTAGAATTGAATATGCAGGAAAAAGAACGAAGGATTTCGGGAGTTTTAACGGTCTTACACTAGCTGCAGTTGGTGACAAAACAGTGATAGAAAATGTAATGGTTTCCTACTGTGAAGGGAGTGCCTTCTATGTTCTTGGAGGAAATACAATACTATTTCAACTGGTATCGTTTAGATCGAAAAGAAATGACTTTGTATTCAACTACGGAGCCCAATCTTTACTGACTAATTCATTAGTCATCAAGTCGCCCTATCATACCGCCTCAGGGTCAGCAAGTAGTATTTATTTGGCATCCTACAATGATAAAGAGGAAGTAGATCCAACCAAAAAAGGCACATATCTTGTTGCTGGGAATCTTACGCTCATGGTTTTGAGTAATGACTTAGAGGCAGACACGAAAGTTGGGCTTGTACATGAAGCGATGTATGTTAATGAAGGAACATCATTTTCAATAAATAAAAGTGTTTTTTCTGGCTACAATCCTGCAGTGATTCTAAATAATAGTGTTTGGATAAATGATGAAAATCTCCAGAATATGCGATTCACCAATATGTATTTTAATAATTGTAGAGGAAATATTTTTTCTGAAAATATACCCAACAATGAAGATCTAGAGAATTGGTATGGTAATAGTGCCTTTAACAATGTATATTCATATGGGTCTGATTTTGAAACCTTTATAGACGTCAAAGGTTTGAGCAACCCAGATTTTAGATTAAGAATCAACAAAATTATAGCCAACAGTCTTCTCGACGAAGAATAATAACGTATACCAAAAGATTATCTGACTTGTTCAATACTTATATCTTGACCAAGTCTGGATGTAAAGGTATCGCTAATAAAAAGGGTTACACATTAAAAATATCTGGATGGCAAAAACTACTTTTCTAAAATTTTTATATTTCTTAATTGCCTTTTTTATGGTGTCACACAACATAAAAATGGTAGCTCAGATAGTTATAGGAACTCCAGATCTTCAATTCACACAAGCGTGTGCAAATGAGTCCTTCAATATGTTTGGGGTAAACTTTGTTTTTAATCCAGAATCCGGGATAAGTTCATCCAATCAATTTATGATCGAAATGTCGGATCCTGAAGGTGATTTTTCCGAAGCAAACATTGTATTTACCTCCAACCCAGGAGCCATAAGTAGCTCTCCTGCCTCGGTCAACTTTTCGCTTCCCACGACTACAGCAGGTGAAGGGTATAAAATTAGAATAAGAAGCACCCACCCAGCTACTTCGAGCACCCCATCTGTAAGTTTTTCAGCCTATTACAAAATACAGGATAGTCCTTTTACCATTAATAACTTTTTTCCAACGTCGCATTTTTGTCCCGGTGGAAGTTATCTCTTAACAATTGACAATCCCGGTTCAGAAGGAAATGACTCTCCTTTAAAGTACCCATCCCTTTCCTTTAACTGGTTTAAGGAAATTAATCCTACAACATCCGTTTTCGTGGCTCAAGGCCCTACCTTATCTGTAACCGTAGCGGGGGTGTATTTTGTTGAAACCAATTACGGCACCTGTACCTCCGACTCTTTTTCGAACCGAGTCACGGTATCAGAAGCCACCTCCGAAGATGAGGTATTTGCAATCATAACATCTAGCTTGGGAAACCCCTTTTGCGCAGCTGATGGACCTACGACATTGAGCACCGGTGAAGGAAATAGTTACCAATGGTTTAAAGAGGGCTCCCCTATATCTGGAGCAACTAACCAGACTTACGAGACAACCATCTCGGGGGCTTATTCTGTAGTAGTAAGTTTTGGAGGCTGTGAAGCCACAGGAAGTATTGAATTACAAACCGGAAGTTTTACAAGTAGCATCGATGTTCCCAATGTCAATATGTTGGAAGCTGGAGATGTGCTTATCGTTTCAGTTACGACTGATGCGATTGATCCCGAATTTCAATGGCTGTTAAATGGTGAAGTAATCCCCAATGCAATACAAAGCACATTTAATGTAACCGATTTTGGTTTTTATAGTGTCATCATAACACAAACCAATGAATGCAACGCTACAAATGAACATTACTTTCAGGTAGAAGAATTTATAAACCCTTTTCCTGAAGTAGAAAATATACCAAATCTAATAAGTCCAAATGGCGACGGTATTAATGACACTTGGACGATACCAACACCCTATGTGAGTGGCAGCAATACAGAGGTCGTAATATATTCAAGTCGGGGAGAAATAGTATTGAGTACAAAAGATTATTTAAACAATTGGCCGGAAGATCAGCTTAGCACAAGTAGCGTAAACCAAGTCTTTTATTACATGATCATACCCCAAGGCCTGCAACCTAAAAAAGGCTCCATAACCATAGTTAAATAAATTGAAAGCAATAACCATCCATACCATCCTATTATTCTGTTTCGTACAGATGATTTCCTATTCTCAGGTCGAGGATGGTGTGGTTGCGCTTAATATCCCCGCTAGAAACTCATTAATGTTCAACAGGTTTGTAGCACATCCTACCTTTAGTTTCGTAAGGGAGCAAAACAAGTATATAACAGTAACAAACAAAAGAGAATTGGTAGGAGTTGAGGACGCCCCACTTACCTATTTTCTTAATTATTCTGGGCGCATAAAGGAAAATATCGGTGCTGGTATTGGAGTATATCAACAAAATTATGGGGTGCTTACCACCTTTGGAGGGATTCTAAACTTTGCATATAACGTTCGAGTACAAGAAGACAGTAATTTTACATTTGGCCTAAATATTGGGGCCTACAAAAGTGGGCTAAATAGTGGTAAAGTGGTGACTAACTTTGACGATCCAGCCCTTAATAATATTCCCTCAAACTTTCTACTTACTGCAAACCCTGGCTTTAATTATGGTACCGGATTTATAGATATTGGCATTTCCCTTAATAATATAGTGACTTACAACTTCAACGCTTCTGGATTAGTAGAGAACAACCCAAAGCAAGGTATACAGGGCCATTTGATGTATACGGGCTATATTGATGGGTATGGTTTTTTTGGAGAAAGCAGGTTTTCCGCCCTGGCAAGATCCGAATTCCAAAAAGATGCCACTATTGTCTCAGGAGTAATGATGCTAACCGTTCCGAAAGGTATTTGGGCACAAGTAGGCTATAACACCATGTATGGGGGGTCTGGGGGACTTGGCATTAATCTGACCAAACAAATTGCGATAGAATATAATTATGAAAAACCATTTGTAGGATTTACCAACTTAGGAGATTCACATGGGATTACGCTTGCCTACAGATTTAAGAATACTAATTATTATGAGTATAGCAGAGATGATGATATAGCAGGTTTATTCACTTCGGAAAAAAAACGCAAGAAAAAGAAAACAGTTGCTAAAGTGCCTGAAAAACCTAACGCCGAAGAGCAAGCTAGACTGAAAACTGAAAAGATCGCTGAAGCACAAGCAAAACTGGTTGCAGAGGAACAAACAAGACTAGTTGCAGAGGAGCAAGCGAAATTGAAAGCTGAAAAGATAGCCGAAGAGCAAGTTAGACTGGAAGCTGAAAAACAAGCAAGACTAGTTGCAGAGGAGCAAGCAAGGTTAATCGCTAAAGAACAAGCGAAATTGAAAGCTGAAAAGGTCGCCAAAGAGCATTTAATTAAAAATCCAACGGACAACATCGGCAAGTCTATGAACGAATTGGTGGTGCAAACTGAAGATTCTCGTATTAGACAGGCCCAATTATTGAAAGAACTGGAAGCCGCTGTTGCCATTAAGGACAGAGACTTGAAAGAATTGAAGGAAGAAAATAATAGTGCGGAGCCTAAATCTATAATAAGTATTAGTGAAGAAAATGAGAAAATTGAGCTTCTAAAAATAAACTTGGATACGGTTATAATTAGAAATAAGAAAAAAATTATACGCTTAGAATCCTTGTTACAGGATCGAGTTAATACTCTTAATGACCCTAACGATGAAACAAACCTTTACTATCAAAATTTAATAGCCACGCTAAAATCTGAACAAGAAAAGTCCATTAGAAACCACGAAACGTTGGTGTCTTCCTTAGAACAAATAACTATTGCTATAGATTTATTCGCTTCAGAGAAGGAGCGAAATGAAGAAAAAGAGATTGCTAAAGCGCTTGAAAAATCCAATGCTGAAGAGCGTTCAATTAAAAATCCAACGGACAATATTGGCAAGTCCATGAACGAATTGGTCCTGCAAACCGAAGAGTCAGGTATCGAACAAGCCCAATTATTGAAAGAGTTAGAAACCGCAGTTGCCATTAAGGAAAAAGACTTGAAAGAGTTGAAGGAGGAAAATGATTTTAGCGAGCAAAACATTTTTGTGGAGCCAAAACCTTTTAAGAGTATTAGTAAAGAAAATGAGGAAATCGAGCTTCTAAAAATAAACTTGGATACGGTTATAATTAGAAATAAGAAAAAAATTATACGCTTAGAATCCCTATTAAAGGATCGAGTAAATACTTTTAATGACCCTAACGATGAAACAAACCTGTACTATCAAAATTTAATAGCCACGCTAAAATCTGAACAGGAAAAGTCCATTATAAACCGTGAATCGTTGGTGTCTTCTTTAGAGCAAATAAACATTGCTACAGGTTTTGAGCGCAAACGTCGTATCAAACGGGCAGCTTACGATAATGACCTTGATAGGTATACACAAGACGAAAAAATGCTAATTAGCTTGAGGGAAAATGTCTCATTAAGAGAAACTTCATTAGCTATTGAAGATATCGACTTTGGTCGGGAACGAAACGGCAATATTCAAATTCTTAAGAACGTGCAGTATACGGAAAGTGGCTATTATCTAGTTCTTGCGGTGCACAGTGATGTAAGTAAACGTGATGAATTTTTAGTGCAGGTAATTTCATCTGGATATAGAGAAGTGGACTTCTTCTATGATGTAAACACCAGTGAATACTATATCTACTCCAAAAAATTCAACGCCATCAGCGATGCTGAACGTGCATTAAGAACAAAATTAAACAAACCCTATAATCAAAATATAACCATAATTAAAATCGAAAATTAGCATGACATAGGAAGTAATATGCAGCCCCCCCGGCCTCCTAAAATTTAATTTGGGAGATATTCAACTAAAAATTAGTCGTCATGAACAAACCTACTATTAAAAGAGTCCCCATACTTCTTATAGTCCTATTTTTCGGCATACAGTCCTATGCCCAAAATTTCGTCCCATTTACACCTAGATTCAATCAGGATCTTAAGGGTGATATCGTTCTGATAGGAAATAACATCTTGGGGCCCAACAATAACCCTTTCAATGATAATACAGCCTATAATCACAATGTGGATATGCAATATATCGATATTGATGGGGATCCTTTAACCTTTAGTTCATCTAGTGCCGATTTAGAAATACCCAATCCAAACTGTTACGAAATACGCCATGCTAGCCTGTATTGGGGCGCAGTAACCAAAGGCACCCAGCCCTTTACAAGCGTAAAGTTTAAGGGGCCTACAGGGGGATACAATGATATTACGGGAACGGTTATTTTTGATGCAAACGGAACCTCTGTTGACGGCGGAGACAGTTTTCCTTATGCCTGCTATGCGGATGTTACTTCCATTGTAACTGGTTTGACGAACAATTTGGGAACCTATACTATGGCCAATGTGTCGAGTGCTTTGGGAGAAACCGGTTTAGATGGTAATAATACGGGGCATTCTGCTGGCTGGTCTCTTTTTGTGGTATACGAAGACCCTACGCTTCCAGGAAAATCAATCACCAGTTTTGATGGTTTTAGTGCCATTAGTGTTCCTGGAAATAATCCAAATTTAGATGTTCCTGTTTCTGGATTCAGGACAGTTCCTGCACCAGCACCTGTACGAGCCAATTTTGCATTCGCCACCTTAGAAGGAGATAAACCGATTCTCGGCGATCGTTTAAAACTCAATGGGACTACTCTTTCCACGGTCGATAGAACCGCCAATAACTATTTCAACAGTTCAGTAACTCGATTAGATGCAACACCTGTTGATAATAGAAATCCTAATAGCACCAATACCCTTGGATTTGATACAGGCGTGATGAGTGTTCCAAACCCAGGGAATACAGTAATTGCCAATGATGCTACTTCTGCTACCCTGCGATTTGAGACTAGCGGAGATACCTATTTTCAATACTTTCTTGGCTTTGCCGTAGAAATAATTGAACCAAAGATTGTACTCACCAAAATTGTTGAAGATGAGTTTGGCAATAACATTGGGGGGCAAATAGTCAACCTAGGTCAGGAATTAAATTATGTGATAGGGTTTCAAAATACCGGAAACGATAATGCCACTAATTTTACAATACGTGATATATTACCTATCAATATTATTTTCAACTTTCCTGGAGATCTAGTGCTACCAGCAGGTGTAACTGTAGTTAGTTATAATCCTACTAC
>Ga0256847_1000708_pt1 | contig 19739 bp, 15 predicted proteins | sample TeddybearmetaG_FD_189099 | JGI IMG/M metagenome (GOLD analysis project Ga0256847, IMG submission 189099) | Hydrothermal vent microbial communities from East Pacific Rise, Pacific Ocean - Teddybear | ecosystem: Environmental > Aquatic > Marine > Hydrothermal vents | place: Pacific Ocean: East... | reverse complement strand
GAACTGGTAACCGTTTTTACCACGGTCTTTGATGTGGTACATAGCAATGTCGGCATTTTGAATGAGCGACTCACCACTGTCCCCCGCTTCAGGATACATTGCGATACCAATGCTGGCGCCCACATATAACTCATGGCCATCAATAACAAAGGGCGTGCTTAACCGGTCAAGAATTTTTTCAGAAATTACCACCACATCGTCCCGCGTTCTTACCTCGGGAAGCAGCAAGGCAAATTCGTCACCGCCAAAGCGGGATAAAGTATCACCGCCACGCAGGCAACTTTGCAGGCGATTGGAAACTGCTTTTAGCAAACGGTCACCCATTGTGTGGCCGAGCGTATCATTTACCAGTTTGAATCGATCCAGATCAAGAAACATCACCGCCAGCTTACGCTTGTTTCGCTGCGCCTGTGTGATGGCAAGGCTGAGCCGGTCTTTTAACAGTGCACGATTAGGCAGGTGCGTTAATAAATCATGGTAGGCCTGAAAATTGATAAGTTGTTGCGCTTCTTTGCGCTCGGATATGTCCCTGGCGGTACCATAGGTGCCTACAAAGTTTTCCTTTTTGCGCTCGTCTTCCTGCTGATAAATACCTTTGGCCGTAAGCTCAGTCCAGACCACCCTGGATTGATAGTCGCCAGAAGACCCCCCAACAGCATCGTATGCGCGCTTGTTGCGCAACCGGACTTCTGCATTACGCGTTGACCGCCGACCTGTGCGACGGTCATTAAACAAAAAGCGGGCAGCATCCAGATCCTCTTCAGCCACTATTTCGGAATAGTGTTTACCTATTAACTCCTGCTGGGAATAACCCAGCAAAGCTTCAACCTGGTCATTCAAAAATGTAAAACAGCCATTGCGATCCAGCATGTACACCAGATCCGGTGAGCTGTGCACAATAAAGCGGTACAGCTCTTCTGACTCACGCAGGTGATCTTCCATCTGCAGATTACGCTCTTCCAGACGATGGTGCTCCAACGCCTTTTTAACTGTAGCCAGCAACTCAGCAGCCTCAAAGGGTTTACGTACAAAATCGAAAGCACCATGGGTCAGAGCATTTTTAACGCCATCAAAACTTGCATCTCCACTCACTACAATTACCTTGGTGACAATTTCGTGATCAGCGACATATTGCAGCACATCCTGTCCACTCACCTCAGGCATGATCAGGTCGAGTAACACCACATCAAATTCTTCGCTGGCCAGAAACTCGAGTGCCGCCCGACCACCCAATGCTTTTTTAACCTGATAACCCTGGCTGACTACGACCTCAAACAAGCTGTTAAGTAACTCAGGTTTGTCATCCACTAGCAAAAGCCGTGCATTTTCGGGACTGGCATCCATTATTTTTACGCGGCGTCTCTTTTTATCAAGCAAGCGCGCATACGCGGTTGGCGGGGGATGATTGTGCATCTTAGATATCTGGCCCATATCTCGTGACTTCTAGCCGACTACAAGCCGCTAACGGTATGATATTAGGAGTGATTTGTAAACTCGTGGATTAAGGTTTTACGCTCACGAGAGGACATAATTGTAAGTGCAAATTGAGATATCGACCATTGGTGATATCAAATTGACATTATTGTTTAACTTTCCGAAGTAGGGCAATGTTTAGGCATTGGGGGCGGAAAGACAATAATATGGCTAAACCAACGCATAACTTCGTCGTTCGATTTCCACAGGGACTGCGAGATCGTATCTACGAGGCATCACAAATGTATCGCCGTAGTATGAACTCGGAAATAATTTCCAGGCTTGAGCAAACCCTAAACGGACTACCAGATCAGCAGTTTGAAACCTCAATAGCACCAGCATTTTTTCCGGAGATTGAACGTGCACTACGAGGGAACCTAAGCGGAGAGGAAAAAAATCTCATTTTTTGTTACCGGCGTCTTTCTGCTTCGCAACGAAAAGCCCTAATAGAGCTGTTGATCTAACAATGCGGATTTTTCTACAGAATATCTATCACTCGTTAGCTGGGAATGGCAGAGTAAGTGATCGCATGAAGGAGAGCTATAAGTTCTCCCGTATTCATATCCGAAAGATTGCAATGGTGGGTGTTGTAACTCACCCCTTGTTTTATATCTATTGGGATCAGATAGGTGATCCGGTTTATGACAGTCTAACTTTGAGAATGGTTGGAGCAGGCCTGTGTCTTCCAGGGTTATTCTACGACAAATTTGACAAAAACAACGCTCAACGCCTTCTCATGTACATTTGGTATGTTGCAGTTGCGTTCAATTTGCCTTTTTTCTTTGCTTTTGGGTTACTTCAGTTTGCAAATGCACCGTTAGAACATCTGGATCTCTCTTTCCCATGGTCTATTCAATACGCTATTTCATTAATGTTGCTGCTCCTTCTAGTTGTTGATGGAATTGTAATTGCACTACTATATTTCACCGGCACATTTCTTGCCTGCATCTTGTTTTGGCTCACAGCCGAAACAATCCGATTCGACCAGATCAACACAATAATTATTCCATTTTTACCCAGTTATATCTTTATTCTCGTTACTGGAAGCATTTTTAATCGCAATCGCGAAATAATCCAGCAGGAAAAACTTGCGGCTATGGCCAATATTGGTAGCAACATCGCCCATGAATTGCGCACACCACTTCTGGGAATTAAAGCCACAGCACAGGGTCTTCAAAACTATCTACCGGCTTTGCTGGATGCCTATCAGCTTGCCCGGGATAATAACCTTCCTGTGCAAAATATAAGAAAGGGCCAATTGGAATCGCTTAAAAACGGGCTACGCAGAATTGATGCAGAAACAACACACTCAAATACCATAATAGATATGTTGCTGGTCAATTCATCCAACCAGCCACTACAGGGGGCATCTCTGGAGAGAATATCCGCACACCAAAGCGTTAGTGATGCTATTGAACGATTTCCGTTTAACGGCGAACAACAACGGAAACTGGTTCATGTTACCTATGAGCAGGATTTTTCGATTTACGCCGCTCCGCTTTTGCTGGTACATGTCTTTTTCAATTTGCTCAAAAATTCACTCTATTACATCGAAAAATCGGGTAAAGGGGAAATTTTCTTTACCTTTAGAAAAGGAGAATATACCAATGAGATAATGGTAGAAGATACCGGGACGGGAATCTTAACTTCCGACCTTGGCCAGGTATTTGACAGATTTTTCACAACAACCGAAATCGGGAAGGGTTCCGGAATAGGTCTCAGCTTTTGCAAAATGGTAATGCACGGCCTTAGTGGAGACATCAAATGCGATTCCCTGACTGGAAAATACACGCGATTTTATCTCCAGTTTCCGAAGGTGACTCATGTCTGAATTCCAGCTACTGCCCTATTACCATCCCAACACGATACTTTTCGTTGACGATAACAGCTCTTTTCTGGAAGGATTGAAGCTGCGAATTCCCCCCTCCCTTGCATACGAAATGTTCACGGATCCGAGTAAGGCATTAGATCATCTCAATACGCCTGTATCCATTGCGCCATTGGCAGATCGTTGTTTTAGCCTGCAGGATCATGATACTTCTTTTGAAAGTACCGCAATTTACTTGGATCTAACTCTCATAGAATTGGAAATAAGTCGGGCAACACGATTCTCTCCCCCGGCTGTGGTGGTGGTTGACTATGATATGCCAATGATGAACGGGCTGGAATTTTGCCAAAAAATTCAGAACAAAAAAATTCAGAGAATATTGCTAACCGGTGTTGCTGATGAACAAATAGCAATCGAGGCGTTCAATGCCGGTCTAATAGATCGCTTTATTCGCAAAAATGATGATCACGCACTCAACACCATCTTTCGATACATTGATGAACTTCAAAAAAATTACTTTGCGAACTTAGTGGACAAACTAAGTGCATCTCTAGCAATGCAACCACCACAATATTATCAGGAAAATGCGGTTCTCGAATTTATTACCGGAATCCTTACTGACCACAATACACTGGAATATTATATGGTTTACGAACCAACCGGGTTTCTATTGGTGAATTCGGCAGGCACTGTTCGAAGGCTCGTTCTGCAAAATTCCGACAATATCGCGAACAATATACAGTACGCTGTGACGCACAACGCTCCACCTAGTATTGTCTCAAAACTTAAAGGCAACAAAGTTCTTGCCTTTTTTTATCAGCAAATAGACACACACAGCGATGAAACCTACCCATGGGAAGACTTCATTTTCACATCCGAACATATCAAAGGCTCGGAATGGCATGCGGCCTTCGTGGATTCTCCACCTATAGATATCGAATACCAGCCCGATCAGGCATCCTACAACAGTTATCTACAATCCCTGGACGATGCCTAACATACGAACGGCCTATTGGAAATTTAAACCCACCAGCCACTTGTCAACACTCTGTCCATGAGCAGACAAAGAAGTCTTGATATTTTGATGTTCATCATTGGACAATTGCCCGATTTGAGCCACATATTCGTTCAAGGACAATGCACCGTTTTTACTCGAACCTTCATCCTCTCCAACTCCCAGTTTCTTCTGAACATATTCAACCCAATATGCTCTATCATCCTTATCCAGGGCGTCAAATTCCCGCCGTGCCCTTAGATGAATAAGCAGCTTAACCATACGTTCATCACTAAAACGGATACTGGCTAAAGCTGTGTCTATACCACCCCGCTGCTTCGGTTCAGCCTGCAATATTTCCCACACCCTGTGGCAGCTCGCCTTATCCTGGTTGTTTAAAAAACCACCTTCATAAAGCTGTGCTTCTACATCGCGCTCTGGCGCAAACTCTCTGTCCTGATAAATCAGTGCTATCTTTTCTTTCAATTCAGACCGATTTTGTATGTGCTGACGAAGCTGTTCAGCGGCATCCATATCTATTTCAAGGCGCTCCTGGTCTTCTTTTCGCATAACGTTTGCCGGTGCTATGAACGGGCAGCGGTTAACCTTTATTTCTTTTAGCCCAGGTCGCTCGCCTTCATGGCTTGTGAACAGTAGTGTTTTCAACTCTTCAAGACTGGCCTTCTCAAGCATTTGGAAGTCACTGTTTAGATCCAGCACCACAACTGAGTTCGCATCCCCTCCCGCACAGATACTCATCACCGGCGCGATAGAATGGCGCACGCGCGAATACATGCCGGATACGTGCATATATACTTTCTCGCCAAATGGTTGCAACAATTCCAATACAGTACGTTTGTTTCGCAGGCCCAGGTAATATTCGAACAACTTCGGCTGATTTTGTTTGATTAACCGCGCAAGTTGAATGGTAGCCCGCACATCCGACAAGGCTTCATGTGCGCTGGAGTGTTCCAGATCGTTAGCAATTGATAACTCCTCCAGGCGAAAACTGGTAACAGTTTCGCCAGTCCTGGCATCCTCTGCGCCAGGCCAGTTAATGCCTTGCGGTCGCAGTGCAGCAGTTGCACGTACCAGGTCTATGATGTCCCATCGACTGTTTCTGTTTTGCCACTCCCGCGCGTAGGGGTCCAGAAAATTTCGATAGAATGTGTAGCGAATAAATTCATCATCAAAACGCAGGCTGTTATAGCCTGCGACACAGGTTTGGGGAACAGAAAAGGCAGAGTTGATTTGGTCTACTCCCCGCATTTCCTCCAAACCCTGTGCGTTAATCACCTCAGGGGTCAGGCCTGTTACCAAACAGGCACCCGGATCAGGAAGTACATCCATAGGCAGCTTGATGTAAAAACTGCTTTGCTCGCCCACTTCCTCAAGATTTTCGTCCGTGCGAATAGCTGCAAACTGAACAATTCGGTCCCATTTGGGCTGTGTACCTGTGGTTTCAAGGTCATACCAGTAGAAGGATGCCTTGCGACCACCGCTACCGTCCCAGTTCATACCTGGCATCTCCTGAATTAATTGTTGTAAACAGAGCACAACATTCGCCTGCGCTTCAAAGCGTACCGTAGTTGGGCTGTTCATGACACTAAATGAATATCTCAAACATATAGCATGCTGCTTGATGTCTCACATATAGTGAACCAGTACAATAGGCAACCTTTTTACATCCGTTAACCAACAAAGCCGTGCGCCTGGACAATACGCACAGCGGACAAGTAACTATGCAATCCCTACTATCCCAACAACCCCGAATCGAACTGGGGCACTTACCTACCCCCCTGGAAGCAATGGACAGATTGTCAGATGCACTTGGGGGGCCTCGAATCTGGATAAAACGGGATGATGCCACCGGTTTGGCTGCTGGCGGGAACAAGACTCGCAAGCTGGAATTTCTACTGGGGCAGGCTCAGCAGGAAGGGGCTGACACAATAATAACCTTTGGTGCAATTCAGTCCAACCATGCCCGCCAGACCGCAGCCGCCTGTGCAAAGGCGGGTCTTGAGTGCCATCTAATTCTGGGAAGAAGTGTTAACTGGAATAATCCACATTACGAGACCAGTGGCAACATTCTGCTCGACAAATTACTCGGTGCTACCATTCACTATATTGAGCCAGATGATCGCGGCAATAAGCATGCATCACTACTTGAAACACTGACCGTGAAAGGGAAGAACGTGTTTACCATCCCCACCGGGGGATCAAACAAAACCGGAGCTTTAGGATACGTGCAGTGTGTTGAAGAACTAATTGTTCAATGCAAATCCTATAAGATTCAACCAGACAAGATCTTTTTTGCGAGCGCGAGTGGGGGTACACAGGCCGGTCTCATCGCTGGATCTATAGCCCATGATTCACCCTGGGATATCATTGGTATTAATGTATATGAGAAGAATGCGTCTAAATTTGACAAGCGGATAAACAAACTGGCGACGGAAACCGCAGCGGGCAATCCGCTCAATGCATCAATCAGCGCGTCAAAAGTAATCGTAGATCACCGCCATCTGGGTAATGGTTATGGAATACCTACCCCGGAAACCATTGAGGCAATTAATCTGCTTGCACAAACAGAAGCTGTCATATTAGACCCCGTATACTCAGGTAAAGGCATGTCCGGGCTTATTCACCAAGTTCGCAATGACGAACTGTCCGGAGCAGATGACGTGATCTTCATCCATACAGGCGGAATCCCTTCGTTGTTTGTGTATGAAAATGCCTTTTTGTGACAGGCGGCACATAAACTGTGACGGACGTCATACCTTTTCCGGGACTAGTTGAGGACAATAAGCCATCGGTTCTGGTAGCCACACGATGTGACGCATCATACCGAGATACGTAGCTCGATCTAACGAAGGATACATCCTCAAGGATGAGGAAGAGTTACTTATTTTGTTCAACATGAGGTTGATCTGTAGTGCAAAGTTTCGCCAATCTAATAGATGCCATAGTAATTCCTGTCTCAGCAAATGAGTAGGCTAGACAATACCATTGAGTGGTTGTTTCCGAAACTGGTTTTGGAAAATACGCCGTGGATGGGGATGTGGCTTGAAGAAACAAATGCCACGTTCTGCAAAAACGCGTTAATCTTTTTACCGATTGCATGCGCAGGATATATCGCCCACTACTTTTTCTTTGACAAGGCTCTGGGCCTGGAACCATTGAATCTATGGTTCAACTTTCGGTTTTCGGTGGCAACTCTTACCCTAGCGTGCTTCGTTTTTTACCTGTCTCCACTAAAAAATAGAAGCTACTTCAAACTACCATTGCTGATTACATGGTGGGTTATGAGTTATCTACAGGCTAGGGTGCTGGTTTGGTATCCTGAGGCAGATTGGACTTGGGTATTTATTTTCATAATTGTTGGTTCAATAATGTTGCGCACGTCAGCATTAAAAAGCGCCATTTTCACAGCCTGCGTCATACTTACGGTGCTGCCTTCTTTTATTGAATCTAATATCTCTACCCAAGATATAGCCAGCGGCATTGTGGTTTCCCTTAGCGCGGTAATAGTAATACGATCTTCGTATATTTCGGAAATTAGAAACTTTTTGTTGGCTCAAGAACACTTAGAATCACAGAAAAAAATAATCGAACTCAATGTCGAATTCGCGGATCGAATTAGAACATTTATACCTCGTGTAATCGCGGAGAGACTAGAAAAGCACGTCAAAGAAAACCAAATGTCCGTACTCCAAGCCTCTATTGAAGTCTTAGAACCACGGGTAACCGAGGTAGCTTGCCTGTTTAGTGATATTCGCGGATTTACATTAGGGTCGAAAGAACTGAAATCCTTTGTTACCGAAAGCGTACTGCCGGATGTCAAAGTCTGCTCTGATGCGGTTGAAGCGCAACGAGGGATACCTCGCAAAGTGGGTGACCTCATATTTGCCTATTTTGATGATCCTAACCCAAACCTAAACCTACTACGAGCATTGCTAGCCGGCCTAGAAATTTCTAGATGCAACAAGGACTTGAATTCCACATTGTCTAACCAGCAAATTCATAGATATATCCTAATCTCTGTTGGAGAAGCTATAGTGGGGAACTTAGGAGGGTTAGATAGCAGTGTGGAAATTACGGCTCTAGGGTCACCGGTAAATTTTCTAAGCCGGTTGGATGATCTGACCAAACATCCAAGACTCGCCATTCAACTTGAGATGGGCGACCTCCTGCTTAGCGAAGAATGTGCTATTCTTCTCAAGAAAATGGATATTACACTTGAACTAATACCTATTGCGCTTGCACAATACGATCTTACAATACGCGATTTTCCTGATATTACAGTTATCTACCGCATGAAACCTACAGATGCTAACCTCGAATCCCTCACCCGGACACTAAGGCGTTTTCCCAAACTACCAGTACCCCTGGAACCTATCCCAATTGCTAGTTCCTTCTAAGGGGAGGAACATGGAAATTAATGAAGTTCATTCTGGAATTTTTCCCGCGGATGTTCACGCAGAAGACAATATAGTTGCAAGAATTAGAAAAATTTCCGACACGGCTATTGATTACGAGGATATACAGGTTTGGCGAATGAGCCCTCTCGGAATAGAACTAGTTCCTTTGGAAGAGTCTCAACCATACCTAAAGGGAGATTCAATAGAGCTAGAAATTATACTTAGCGGACAACGCGCGCATTACAATGGACTAATTGTAAACAGCGTAGGCTATACAGATAAACGAACCCTGTTGACTGTTCGACTATCAAGTAGACCGTTGGTACAGCAAGACGAAGTTGAACGGCGCAATAGTGATCGATGGCTTTGTGGAGACCAGTTTCTTCCAACCTGCATCTGTGCAACCCCTAGTCGCTTCAATGATTTTATTTATTTTCAGATTCGAGACATTTCTAGGGATGGGTTACAAATTGCTTGTAGTCTTAGAAATAAATTTTTACTTGTAGGAATGAAATTGGATCTACAAGTAAGCCTACCTTTGGTTTCTAACATTTCGATTAGCGTGATAATCAAACGAATTAACATCCGATCCGAAGCAGGCAAGGACTACTTAAGTGTGGGAGTGGAGTATCAGGAAATAACTCAAAATTCAAAAAATGCATTAGGTCAGTACCTCATCCAATTTGGAAATGTATCAACATTAGATGATCTAAGAGCGTCTAATTTTATCCCCCAATCGATGTCTAAAGGGGTGGATTTTTACTTTCTAAAAACTGAAGAAGACTATCGTGAAGTTCTCAAACTTAGGCTTAGCGCCAACGCAGAAATTGGGCATATTTCACCTGGCATTACTGTGGATGATATGGCTGACGAATACGATTCTCGAGCTCGAATCGTAGTAGCCAAGTACAAAGGTCAAGTAATAGCAACTGCGAGAATGCTCTACAATCAGCTAGGGGACAAACTGGAACAAGAACAATATATTAAATGGTCAACAAACCTTCCGCGAAAAGACCAAGTTTTGGAAATGTCTAGAGCTGCAACACACGGCTCTTTTCGGAAAAATGACCTGTTAGCTACACTATTCGGGTTTATTGCAGCAGCCTGCGCTTTGTCCGGTCGCGAATGGGTTATTATCAGTTCCACGGATGAGTTGATACCCTTCTACACCAAATTGGGTTGGAAAAAAACAGGGTTAGATTATTTTCACCCTACATTCGGAAATGTTCACCAAAACATTCTGATGGCGAACATACATGATGTACTTTGTGGCAAGAATGTGCACCCACTATATTGGAATCTCGTCTGGAAAGAAGCGGCACAACATGTCGTTGACTGTAAATCTTTTGCCCCTCGGGGTACTGACAAACTCCGAATGTCAATCTACAGCTCGTTGGCGCCCATCAGTAACTTTCTGATTAGTCGCAAAAATTTTAAAAAGCGAGTGTCGTAAAGCAGCAAAGAAAAGAGTTGGAGCCAATCTACATACCACTATATGCAGCTCAACTCTACAGCAATTACGCTGTGAGAAAGTCATGAACGTTTTTTGTAATCCATAAAAATGTGTGTAGACTCAAAAGGTCACTCATTTTGTGCATCGGGGTAGTTGTAGTGGAAACCGTTGAGATTTCCCAAAAAGGGGATGTGGTAAAGACGTTGAATTCAAAGGACATTGATTGGTCCATCTATGCGCTAAAATACGATCTCATGTGTGATTTTATTCCTGCGTATCAAGAAAATATTTCTCTGCTATTAGATCATCTTTCAAATTGGGAGCTACCTAACGATCCATCTATTTGTGATCTAGGTGCTGGAACAGGTAATTTTATTACGGCAATCGCCAAAACATTTCCAGATGCACATTTTACGCATGTCGACAGTGATCCAGCAATGAGTTCATTCGCCCGCATAAAGTATCAACGAAACTCAGTCAACAACGTAGAAATACTAAATGCGCAAGTTCTTGATTTGGATCTTGGTGATAGTACTTTTGATGTAATTATCTTAATAAACGCTCTCTATGCTATGAATCCACAAAGAAAAGTTCTCGAAAAAATCAAACGGTGGCTAAAACCGAATGGGAAATTATTCATAATTGATTGGGGTAGAGAAAACAAAGTATTTGACTGGACATGGTACGTCGCAAAAAACGCCGTTCGAAACCATGGTATCGCAAAGACCATTTCAGCCTTCATTGAAGGCGCTGAGGTTATTAGACAAAATCGACTGGGAAAGAAAGGGCATAAATCTGGCAGTTTCTGGCGTCACACAACCCAGGAATTCAAACAAACATTGGAAGAAGCAGGTTTTTTCGTCGAACATCTGGATGTTTGTTACAGGGGGTACAGCGATCTGGCGGTATGCCACATCGACACAGGTCGTAGGTGACGTACATTACAATTAGTTGGCTATGCAAAAAGTTAAGTCTTCTTCACAATACCGCCAAATCGAGTAGCATCAATCAACCTGCCCACCACCATGGACAAGGCTTTAATTTTCGCGTCATCTTTTAGCCTTCCGTCATTGTCAAACGCCTGATGGGCTTGTGGCAGCGCCATCTGACTTGGAATTACGGTCACTGCAATATTCCCCAGAAGCATTTTCAGCGAAACCAATCCGCGTAACCCACCCAAACTGCCAGGCGAGGCCGATACAAGCGCTGCAAACTTGTTTTGATATGCTGATAGTCCGGGCTCATTTTCAAGATGGGATCGGGAAATCCAATCGAGCGTATTTTTCAGCAAGGAGGAATAAGCACTGTTGTGCTCTGGTGATGCTATAAACAAGCCATCATGTTCTGTAAATATCCTCTTAAGCTCTACTGCGGCTTCCGTTAAGCCATTCTCATCCTCCCAATCTCCATCATAAACGGGCATTGGATAGTCCCGCAGATCAATAAATGTCGCTGTTGCACCTGCGTTCATGGCCAGATCGCATGCGGCCCGGGCCAGTTTCTTGTTCAGTGAGTCCTTCCTGCTGCTGCCGGCAAAAAATAGTAATTTTACGCTCATATTTCATTTTCCCGGATAGTAAAGGCATGGGCAAGAAGCATGTACCTGCTCCCATTATTATGTATATTATTAGCCTCAGATGCGATGAAAAAGGAAACAGTGATGAGTGACAACGCAGATATCCCGGAAAACTGGTCAGTCACTCGTTTGGCCGGTGCGCTCGGAGCCGAAATAACGGGGCCAGACATATCTAAGCCCACAAAGGAGGATATATCTGCAATCAAGGCACTGCTGTTGGAACATCTTGTGATTTTCTTTCCCGACCAACACCCAACTGTGGATGCCCATGTTGCGTTTGGACGCCATTTTGGAACGATCGAAGGACATCCAAATCTCAAAAACCCGTACACGCCACATACAGAGATGTTTGAACTGGCCGCAACGCACGGTGGAGTTGCAGATGAATGGCATACAGACCTGACATTTCGAGACGAACCCTCAGTAATGTCCATTTTACACTTGGTAAAGTGCCCTCCTATCGGGGGGGACACCATGTGGACCAGCTTATATCAAGCTTATGATGAGCTTTCTGATCCATTGAAAGAACTCTGCGAAGGCCTGAGCGCCTTGCACGATGCCGCCCCACATAACCAGCCCGATCAAACCATGATCCACCCGGTAGTTAGAGTGCACCCGGAAACAGGCAAAAAGGCACTTTATGTGAACGAGCATTTTACTCGAAGGTTGGTTGAATTAAGCGCTGGTGAGAGTGATGCATTGTTATCCTACTTAACTCGCTGGGTACAAAATCCGAGATTTACTGTGCGTTATCGCTGGACAGAAGGTACGGTAGTAATTTGGGACAATCGCTGTACGCAACACTTCGTGCTTAACGATTTTGTTGGTGAGCGCATAATCCAGCGGGTAACTATCATGGGCGACAAGCCCGAGGGTGAAGCACCTAAGTGGAAACCCTATGTCAGGGAAGGCAGACTGTCGGCGACGAGCCGACACGACCGCCAGCTACATGTCCACTTGAAGGGGCAGATCGAAAACGCTTAACGTTTTTATGTTTAAATGCCCAGGTCATGTTTCTGGCTCAAAAATTCACCCGCTTTCAAGCGGGGTATGTATTGCCTGTAAGCAGCAATGGCCTTGTGTCCAAAAGTCAGCGTGATCGACATACTGGCAATCAGAACAATCCCGGTGCCTATTGTCGTAAGCGTATCCAGTTCCCGATCCGTCCGAATAAAACCAAAAGTAGCTACCAGGGTCATTGTGCAATACAAGAGCTTGAATGCGATAACTCTCCTGCTCCCAAACAGATATACGAAGGCCTGCTCCCCGTAATAACCCCACGCAATAATTGTAGATAACGCGAACATCCAGGCAGCAATAACTATCAACCACCTGCCCAGGCCATCGTAAGTCTGATCAAAGGCAAACGCAGTCAAACTTGCGCCTGCATAGATTTTAAAAACTCCTGCATCACGCAATACAGGACGTGTATCGCTTATAACCGGATCCAGACTTAGGTAGATCCCCTTGTCGTCCCGCGTTATCGACCCATACCAGCGCCGATATCCGCTTGTCTTGTCATCCTTTCCTGCCACTGTGCGCACCATAAAAACACCGGAGCCTTCAGTCCAGCGTGATAGGTCATTGTTCTCCAGCAAGCGCTGGGAATGCACAATCCATGAAGAATCGCTTTGCTGAACTACCGCAGGCAGTGAATCAAAATTAAGATCGGGAGATCGATTCCATACACCTGACAACAAGATAACCAATCCGGTAATAGTGCAGACAATTATCGTATCTATAATGGGTTCCAGACCCGCAATTATTCCTTCTCTAACGGGTTCCGCGGTCTTTGCTGCACTATGTGCAATGGCCGAAGAGCCCTGCCCGATTTCGGATGAGAACAAGGCCCGCTTCATCCCCCACAACATTGCAGCACCCACACTCCCGCCAACAAAAGCACCAGTGCTTTCCGTTGGTGAGAATGCACTGGAAATTATTAATTTAAACATTGCCGGTACCTGGCTGATGTTCAGGGCAATCACGATTATCCCGGCAGTCACATAAATGACACACATTACAGGTACAAATATTCCGGTCACCTGTCCTACGCGTTTAATCCCTCCAATTAGCACAGCAGCAACACTCATTGCCAATACCGCACCAACCAACAAGCGTGGAATACCAAAAAACGAGGCAGAAACTTCAGCCACATTCCAGGCCTGAAACATATTCGCTCCGGTGAACGCACCAATTAGCAAGGTTACACAATATAAACCACCCAACCAGGTGCCAAACTTAGCCCAACCAGCACCCTTCTCAGCGAAGGCTTTTTTGGCTACCCACATTGGTCCACCATGCGGGTTTTGCGGATCATCAAGATTGCGATACAACATGGCGAGTGTTACCTCGACCATTTTCATGGACACACCCAGCACACCAACAACCCACATCCAGAACAAGGCTCCGGGACCGCCTAAGGATATTGCTATGGCAACCCCACCAATATTTCCGAGTCCAACGGTGCCTGATAATGCGGTGGACAAAGCCTGAAAATGATTGATCGCTCCAGGATCATTCTGATTATCATAATACCCGAGCGTGACTGCTGCCCCGTGTGTCAACGCCCTGTACTGGCTGGACACACTCCAGACCGTATAGAGAACACAGGTGGCCAAAACCGTATAAAGCACCCAGTCATGCCACAGAAACGAGTTGATCTGCAGCGCGATTTGGTGAAAGGCTTCCATCTGGCAGCTCCCGGTTTATTATTTTGCTGAAGTTTCGTTCAATGCAAATTCACCCTAACATAATCGGCTGTCTACATAGTCAGGAAACCCCACCATGACACCAGCGGTAAACTCAGCAAAAACATCGGGCATAAAGTTCACCGTTCATGAGTATGAGCATGCCTCCGACACAAAGTCTTATGGAGCAGAAGCTGCTGAAAAAATGCATGCAAACTCCAACCAGGTATTCAAAACCCTTGTGCTCGATATAGGAGACAAACAACTCGCTGTCGCCGTGCTACCTGTTTCAACCATGTTAAACACCAGAAGTTTTGCCAAAGTCCTTGGGGTAAAAAGAGCGCAAATGGCAGAACCGTCTGAAGTAGAGCGAACTACGGGTTATGTTCTGGGTGGGATCAGCCCGCTGGGCCAAAAAAAACAACTCAGGACCCTGATAGATCGTTCGGCTGCATCTTTTTCCAGCATATATGTAAGTGCTGGACGCAGAGGACTGGAGATTGAACTGGCAGCGCAGGACCTGGTTGTCCTGACCCGAGGCGAATTCGCGGATATCTGCAAATAACGTACACTAAAAAAATGACGAGCAAACAAATAGTAATAGTTGAAGATGAACCGGACATTCTTGAGGTGCTCAGTTATAACCTGAGACGCGAGGGCTTTAAGGTTGAAGCGTCAATGGACGGCGCACAGGGTCTTCAACTGGTTCAAGATCTCACACCCGATCTGGTCTTGCTGGATCTTATGTTGCCAGGGATGGATGGGCTTGAAATTTGCGGAAAGCTAAAGGCAGACAGATCTTGTAACCACATTCCGATAATAATGATTTCCGCGAAAGGGGAAGAAAGCGACATTGTGCAAGGTCTCGGTATTGGAGCAGACGACTACATTACCAAACCGTTTAGCCCACGAGAGTTAATGGCACGCGTAAAAGCTGTTCTGCGTCGAGTAGCGCCTCCAAAAGGCGAATCATCAATAACCAATCTTGTGATAGACCAGCTAAATATTGATATCGGAAAGTTTACTGTCACTCTGTGCGGGGAAAAAATATCCCTTACTGCGACCGAGTTTCGACTCCTGCATTTTTTGGCCAGCAACCGGGGACGAGTATTCACCCGGAACCAGTTATTGGGTCATGCCCTGGGAAATGACACCAATGTTATTGATCGCAATATTGATGTACATATACGTGCCATTCGCAAAAAACTAGGTACTGCCCAAAACTATATCGATACTATTCGAGGCGTTGGTTACCGCTTCAAAGATACGGAATAGTATGTTTCGATCCAAACTACTGTGGCGATTGTATTCAGGTTACGTAGCCATTTTTGCGATAACCAGCATCATAATAGGCACCCTTGTAAGCAGACAGGTCAGCGAAAACAGTCTGCAAGAAATCGAAGCTTCCCTATCTGCCAGAACTGAACTTCTCGCCGAGATTGCCAAGCCTTATCTAGCCAACCCTGCGAGTGAGCAAACAGCAAACGCACTACAAAACACGCTTAAACGCCTGGACCAGAATACCCACAGCAGGTTAACGATAATAACAAGCAACGGAACAGTGCTGGCTGATTCCCGCGAGTTAGCACAAGCAATGGATAACCACCTGGGACGCCCGGAAATACTGGATGTTCAAATCCATAACACAGCAACCGTTATGCGCTACAGCCAAACCCTTCAACAATCAATGATGTACGTTGCCTTGCGTGTCGTTGATGATGATGGCCAAACGATTGGGTTTGTACGGGTTTCCCAGGCCCTGAGCACGATCGATGCAAAACTGGCCCGGCTACGGGCAAATATTTTACTGGCAGCCTCTACTGCGGCCTTCGTTGCCTTGTTGTTGGGGCTTTATTTTGCGCGTCGCTTTACAGCACCCCTCACTAAAATTACGCGACTCGCACAATCCATTTCACGTGGGGAGTACACCCGGCGTATTACCGTATTGGAAAACAATGAAATCGGGACGCTGGCGGATGCAATTAATCGAATGGCCAGTACCTCAGCCAGGCGCCTGAGCGAAATTACTGCTGATCGAAACCGTTTGGCTGAAATATTTGCCGGCATGGTGGAAGGTGTAATTGGTGTTGATCAGAAACTAAATATTATCCACATTAACCAGGGCGCTGCCCGTTTACTGGGGCTGTCTATGACGGCAAGCATCCAAAAACCAATCTGGCAGGAAGTAAGAGTTCAGGAAATTACCAGCGCACTTGAGCAGGCGATGGAAAGCCAGAGTGTTGTAAGGTCCCAAATGCGACGTTTGACCAACAAGGAAGAGTTGGTTGTGGATATTTATGCAGCAGCTCTACACAACGATGAGGGCGCTGCCAATGGCGCTGTAATCGTCCTGCATGATATTTCGGAAGTAGATAATCTTGAGCGCATTAGACGGGATTTCGTGGCCAACGCCTCCCACGAACTCAAAACGCCCATTACAGCGATCCGCGGGTTAACAGAAACGATACTCGATGACACCGATATGGATCCAGCTACCCGGCAGCGATTTACCGAAAAAATTCGCGTACAGAGTGTGCGCTTATCCGCACTGGTGAGCGATCTTATGACACTATCCAGACTGGACTCAGGAGGCAATGAGGATTCTCTACATCGTTATGACCTGGCAGGCATAATAAGACAAAGTGCTGCATCTGCCCGACCAGCCTGTCTGGAAAAGGGGCTGGAACTATCCCTGACACTCCCCGACAAGGGTTTTTGGATGTTGTGCGATCAACCGGCCATAAGTCAAATGATGGACAACCTGTTAGACAACGCACTTCACTATACACAGGCTGGCGGCAAGATTGATTTACAGCTTATTAATCAGAACGAACAGGCAAGCATCACAATCAGCGATACCGGTATTGGAATTGGCCCACAGTACCAATCACGTATTTTCGAACGCTTCTACCGGGTAGACAAGGCGCGCTCCCGCGGTCTGGGCGGAACCGGCCTTGGACTTTCAATTGTCAAAAATATCATCGATCAGCACGGTGGCCACATACAGGTGAAAAGTCAGTTGGGAAAAGGCACGACATTCATCATTGTACTACCCGCCCACACCTGAATTTAAACAAAACCGGTAGTAAATTCTTGCAATAACCTCTGGCATCTTAATCTGTTCTTCATTTTCAGCCTGTCTAATCACGATATGAAGACAGTAAAAAACTTACCAATCAGGTATTTTCTCATGTGGTTTCCAAACCGTGTTTCATCCACAGTCGCAAGATCGGGGTCGGGTATCCTTTTGGCGACTTGCTTGGCATTTCTGCAACTACCGGTGTCTGCGGATACGGACCAAAGCACACTCATCAACGAGCTTCAGCAACAAATATTGGCACTTACCAAGCGCATTACAGTTCTTGAACAATCAGGGAATGACAATCCAGAAACACCTGCAATTATCTCGCAGCCTTCGGCACAAGCGGTAATGCTTCAGCCCGGAAAACCATCCTGGAGTGATAGAATCAGAGTAAAGGGCGACGTGCGCTCGCGTTATGAGAATATCGACGACGAACTAAAACCCGAAGATCGCAACCGCCACCGCGTTCGAGCACGCGTGCTTGTTGAAACCGACCTCTCCGAGCGCTGGAGCGCCGGCATAGGCTTTGCCAGCGGTGGCAGCTCGCCAATCAGTACCAATCAGTCGCTGGGCAACGGCGGTACAACAAAGGCACTGGGACTTGACCTGGCCTACATAAATTTTGCCCTGTCTGATTCATTGATTATAAGTAGTGGCAAATTCAAAAATCCTTTTTACCGGGTCGAAAACTACCATATGGTATGGGACAGCGACTACAGGCCTGAAGGGTTTGCATTTAACTACAACCACAAAAATTTCTGGGCGACGGGCATGGTTCACTTTCTCGAAAGTGACAATGGCAGCGGATCAAAAGATTCGGAAACCAGTTACGGTCTGCAAACTGGCATCTCCCACCCCATCTCGCAAAACACAGACCTGACAGCAGGTTTGAGTTACTACCAGTTCAATGTCCAGGGCAGCTCACGGTTCTTCCCTGCTTCTGTGCCGGGAAATTCCTTCACAAGCAATGGAACATACGCAAACAACTACCAACAGTTAGAACTGTTCACCGAAGTTTCAACCTTTTTGGGAGGCCTGCCCATTACCGGTTTTATAGATTATGTGAACAATCTGGACGTAAGCAATCAGGATACAGCCTGGGCGGTGGGCCTTAAGCTGGGTAAGGCCAGCGCTGCCAGATCATGGGAATTGGCATATCGCTATCAGGAGCTTGAGGCAGATGCCTTGTATGCAGCAATTACAGATTCGGATTTCGCCGGGGGCAGAACCGACAATACCGGTCATATCATACAAGCAGCCTATGCACCCTACAAAAATACCAAACTCAGCCTGAAATATTTTATTGCTGAATACGGCAAACACAATACCGGCGTATGGATCGACCACAATCGCTTACAAGTGGATATGTCACTCAAGTTTTAGGCCAATCTTTATATGCTCTTAACACAAGCGAATAAAAATACTCTACAAATGGCTCGTCAGGAAAACGAAAAGAAATGAACTACAGCAAGAACCACAGCAAGAACCACATCAAGAACCACAGCAAGAACTATGCCGCACTATCAATATTGTTTGCCTTATCAGTATTAAGCTCTTGTGGAAGTGGTACAGGGCTCGAGGGAAGTGTGGCGCTGGATGGCTCCAGCACTGTGTTCCCAATCAGTGAAGCGGTGGCTGAAGAATATCTTGCGGTGCAGCCGCGGGTTCGTGTAACCGTTGGCGTTTCTGGAACCGGGGGTGGCTTTAAAAAACTCCTGGCAGGTGAAACTGATATTAACGATGCGTCGCGACCAATTAAGGCCAGCGAGCTGGAACAGGCAGTGCAGAACGGTTACGAGTTTATCGAACTTCCCATCGCATACGACGGTTTATCAGTAGTAGTTAACAACAGCAATGATTGGGTCGATTTCCTGAGTATCGGTGAACTGCATAAAATCTGGCAGCCAGGCAGCACCGTACAACTGTGGAGCGATGTGCGGCCAGAATGGCCCGCAATCGCAATAAAACTGTACGGGCCGGGTACTGATTCCGGCACCTTTGATTACTTCACGGAGACCGTGAATGGGAAGTCTGGTGCATCCCGCCCCGACTATACCGCAAGCGAAGATGATAACGCGCTCGTTCGAGGTATCAGCGGCGACCCGCATGCAATAGGATATTTCGGATATGCATATTACGCTTCAAATATGGATAAATTGAAGCTTGTTCCCATCGATGGTGGAGCAGGTCCGGTATCCCCGTCGCCCACCACTATCAACAATGGCGAA